>Ga0164290_1000394_pt1 | contig 147793 bp, 129 predicted proteins | sample Micstemetagenome_FD_108782 | JGI IMG/M metagenome (GOLD analysis project Ga0164290, IMG submission 108782) | Contaminated culture microbial community from soil near Moab, Utah, USA - Microcoleus steenstrupii SON62 (Illumina Assembly) | ecosystem: Environmental > Terrestrial > Soil > Soil crust...
ACAACAACTCTCGCCTCGCACTTAGACTCATCTTTTTCCTCATGCCCTTCCCCCTTCTCAGGGGTTAGTTTTTTCATGAGGCAACAACCTTGTCAGGGTTTGTTTTTTAGTGAGTCAATGCGACTCTTCCCTTGACCAAACTAGCCGACCGGTCTAATATGTTCCGAACAAACTAGTGGAAAGCGGAGAGTAATCAACTAATGGGAAAACTAGCAGGCAAAGTTGCGGTCATCACGGGCGCAACGTCAGGCATGGCACTCGCGACAGCAAAACTTTTTGTAGAAGAAGGTGCTTACGTCTACATCACCGGTCGCAGGCAAGGACATCTGGACGAAGCTGTCAAAGCAATTGGCAAGAACGTAAAAGGTATTCAGGGCGACGCTGCAAATCTCGCAGACCAGGAGAAGCTATTCGAGACGGTCAAAGCAGAAAAAGGAAACATCGATATCCTTTTCGCGAGTGCTGGATACGGTGAATTTCAAGCATTGGGAAGCATCACGGAAGAGCACTACCACAAAATATTCGATCTCAACGTGAAGGGCACGCTCTTCACTGTTCAGAAGGCGCTTCCACTTTTGAAAGATGGTTCGTCCATCATCATCAACGGTTCTGTCGCAAACCTCAAAGGAATTCCGAATTTCAGCGTATACAACGCAAGCAAAGCAGCGTTGCGCTCATTTGTCCGCACTTGGACTAATGATTTGAAGGAACGCAAAATACGCGTCAACCTCCTCAGCCCAGGACCAATCGATACTGCAGCATTGGATGGTATCAGTGACGAAATGCGTCAATCGTTTATCGATCAAGTGCCGCTCGGTCGCATCGGTAAATCAGAAGAAATTGCTACTGCAGTTCTCTTCCTCGCATCGAACGATTCGAGCTACGTGACCGGAATTGATCTCTGTGTCGACGGCGGATTCGCGCAGGTTTAAAAGCCCACGTCGAGTCCTCTAAATCCCATCAATAGGCGAAACGACCGCTACTCAAAAAGAGAGTCAGCGGTCGTTTCTCAAAACATTGTCTCGACTACTGCGGATTGCTTCCAGGTTTTAGAGCAATGCCCATTGTGGACAACTTCTTCTTCAATTCCGGCATCGCTGCACGTGCAGCAGCAATACCAGCATCTATGCCGGTTTGACCATCGGACTTTTTGAAAGATACAAGACTGATGCCGGTTGTATCAGGATGAATGTAGACGTCGGCAGTCTTTGAATTCAGGCTATCAAAAGTAGCCAACTGAATTTTCAGCGCTTGCCGCGCCATCGAGCCTAAACCTCGAAACTTATCGAGCGGCATGTCCTTTAGCTTTTCATCTATATCAACGGCGATCACAAAATCAGCGCCCATCTCGCGTGCGTGATTTACCGGCACGTTGTTGATCAATCCGCCATCACAATACAGGCGTTGGCCAATCTGAACAGGTTTCTTCAACCCAGGCACAGCAGTACTTGCAGCCATTGCAACTGCAATATCGCCAGACGTTAGCCTGCAACTTTCGCCAGTAACTACATCAGTGACAACAGCACCATAAGGCATCTTTAGCTGCTCGATGTTTTTATCGCTAAGGGTTTTTCTGACATAGCCCTTGAACTTCCAGCCACGATAAAGCCCGTCATAAGGCTTGTATCCAACGACTCGCAGCATGAGTTCGAGCGGTTCGGTTGCCACTCTGACATAAGGAAGCGGAGTGAATTCTTTGGTGAACCTATCATTTATGAATAGTTGTTCGATTTGATTGATGGGCGTTCCAGCGGCATAGTATCCACCAACTACAGAGCCAATACTGGTGCCAACAACCAAATCAATCGGAATATTTTCTTCCTTCAATACTTTCAAAACACCAACGTGAGCAGCGCCGCGCGAACCACCACCGCCGAGAGCCAAACCAATGCGAGGTCTGCCCAGAGGCCTCGTCGCCGAGGACGTGTCGGTCTTGGTAGTGACAGTAACTGGCTCGGATGTAGTCGCTGCTTCAGATTCACGGTCAAGGTCAGCAGTTTGTCCAAATGCCGGTGGAACAGTGAAAACTCCCGCCAATAGGAAAGGTAGGATTATCGCCCAACTTTTACTCATGACAACCACTCGATAAGGTAAACGCTGCAATGCTAAAACGATTTGCCCGCTTCAACCAGTCCATTCCTATAACCTTTTGGATACACTCAAAGCAGGAAATTGCGGACAAGCTTGTACAATTTAGCGAAGAAAAGACATCTGAAGGACTAGTTCACTAATGTAGATGCCGCCACTCTTTGAGAAGAAGCGGCCGTTGTTCTCTGCAATCGTTGTGCCGTATCTGTAGAGCGAGTTCTTGCCCAGCCACCGGCTTGTGCACATCTCCCATCTTCCATGAAAGAACTACAATCTTATAAAGGGAAACGCGATCTCAACAAAATAGTAGGACACGCACTTGCTTAAACGCGTCTTCGGGTTTCTGACGAAACTACTGCTCGGTTTCATATTCTACGCAACACCGTTAGTAGGTATTTGGCTTGCTTCATCACTTGAAGCTTACCTGGGCGGACCTGCATGGATGGCGTGGACTGCAGGTGCACTTCTCTTTCCGATTATCCCGGGACTGTGGGAATTGCATGCATGGGCCTACCGAAAACCTGACAGCAAACCTTGGCTAACAACACTTGATAGACTCAGCTTAAAAACCTTTGTCGTGGGCTTGGCGTTTGTTTGCGGACTGCTGTCCTTCTATCCCCAAGTTGCATTTCTAGCATTGTCGACCCGCGGGGATTGGATGCTCGATGACGTCAAAGATCCTCGAACGGAGCGTGCGCGCCGGATGTTGTTCGCAGCCGCCGGTGGGTTGGAATGGCTGTATCGCGCCACCAAGAGCAATCCATACATAGCTCAAATCGATTCTGAAGCAATTCATAGTACTAACCAGGCGACGCAGCAGCGTGAGAGCGAGGAAGAAAAACACGAACAGGAAGTAGCTAAAACTAATGAACAAGATGTTGATCAACAAAAGGAAGTAGAAGTTTCAAAGGAACAATCACAAGAATCGAACCAGACTGACACGGTCGATTCAACTGATAAAAATAATGAGACGATCGCTGATAAAGATGCACAGAAGGAAGATCCGCCCAGCAAAAAAGACATTGCCGAAAAGGATAAACAAGAGTCGGCACCGGAATCGAGGTTTAGCAAAAAGTGGCCGTGGAAGGGGGTGACTCTGCACCCTGTGGTTGCCACAATGCCTGCTTCTGTGGAAACCAGCATAAAGTCGGTTGCGCAGTACATCGCCAAAAGGGAAAAAGATCCAGTTTTGCGCATCAAGGCTTTGCACGATTATGTGGCAGACAGAATCGCGTATGACACAGTGGCACTTTACTCCGGCAATTTCCCCAGTCAGAGCGCCCGAACGGTCTTTGAGACGCGAAAAGGAGTGTGTGCAGGTTACGCAAATCTGCTAACCGCACTCGCAAGTGCGATAAATGAGAAGGTAGTAGTAGTGGTTGGTGACGCCCGCGACGCTGAAAACAGCGATAAGCTTGCAGGTGGTGGTCATGCCTGGAATGCAGCGAGAATAAATGGGCGCTGGTATTTGATCGACGTATGCTGGGATGCCGGCAGCGTAACAAGGGAAACTGGATTTACCAAGAAATACAAGACAGAGTATCTGCTGACACCTCCCGAAGTTATGATCCAAAGTCATTTTCCGGATCAAGTGACATGGCAATTGTTGGATGAACCAATATCCTTGGGGGATTTTCTACGCAAGCCGATGTTAGATCCAAGCTTCCAAGCCGCCGACCTGACTTTGGTTAGACCAACAAGGGCGATAAACGAAACAGACTCCAACGCCGTCGTTATCGTGAAGAATCCAGACCTTTACTGGCTTATGGTAGGTCTGGAACAGAACGGCAAAAAGGTTGGAAGTGGCAGCTATGCCACCAAAAGTAAATATGCAAAACTTGAGCGCCCTCTGCCGGGCAAGGGGAAATATCGTCTGAACATTTTCGCCAACGAGAAAGACGAATATTCACAATATACTTTTGTCGGTGCAGTCGATTTTGTCCGTCGATAAATCAGATGTGGTTACTACCAAGGTTTCTCCGGACCGTTTTTGTCTAAAGCGTATTTTGCTCAGAAAAGTTCGTTGAAGTAGCAGAAATTGTTCCCTGCAAAGGCAATGATAGAAAATTGGAGCGAAAAAATCAAAGAGCTTTCTGACTCGTGGGGAGCAGGTTCGGAAAAGCATTGTGCGGCGCTGGAAAATGCTCGTGCGTTGGCACGTGAAAGCAAATTCGAGGATGCACTCACTGCGTACAGTAAGCTCTTCGAAGAAGGGCGTGATACGTCGCCGTTCATAGGAGCAAGACTTTCATATGTGCTGAGCGACATGGCAGAACTTGGAAAAGTCTACGAGCCGGCGCTCAGAGCACTGTTGAATTTTAGAGAAGCGCACGAGCAATCCATCCGCTTGGGTCAATCAGATGATCTTGTAAGGGAGGAGTGGACAGCTCTATGTCAGTACACAGACGTCAATCGCCAGATTGAGTTTTACGATTCTCTCGAAAGTGAGCCAAACAAAAACGAAGAAGTAATCACAATTGTAAGGCGGATCATTTGGCACGAACTCATAGAGCGAAAGAGATACGACGAGTTTTCACCATCAGAATTAGCGACCTTCCTTAAGGCAATTGCTCAGTATGCCGGTCCAACACTGTCACCGAATAGCATACTGAAGAAGGCAATGCCTGAAATGTTAGATTTCCCAGACTTCAGCGAATCTATTGCAAAGCAGACGATTCAACAATGTGCAGCCATCTACGAATGCGCAATTGGACTCAACAAACAATCTATTGCAAAAAAGGCTTTGAAACTAGCAACTTACTACGAGAGAACAGGAAGAGCATATTCTTTCTTCGTGAACGCCGCTTACAGAGCTGGTAATAACTCAAATGCGCAGAAACTCATTGATGAGGCAAAAAGCACTCTGCCTGAGAATGAGTTCAAAACCCTCATGTATACAGCCGAAAAGCTAGGTCTTGAGCCCTGATAATCAATACCATTTGCCCGCTAACCAGCGCGTTATCATCCTTTCGAAGGAGCAGCGAATCGCACTGTCTAGACAGATTAGACGATATCGAAATCCACCTCTAACTACACAATTAGTGCTGTAGGGGGGAGGAGAAATCAATGTCACACATTCAGCAGTTGCTCGATAAGATTCGCGCGAAGCTGTACAGCGGCGAAGAAACCGGCAGATTGAAAAGCATGCACGATCGCATGCAGACTCGGCAAAAGGGCTCCCACCCGGACTTCTTGGATACTCACCATCCCGATGGTAAGCGCCAATCGCGTCTAGAGCATCATGCTGCAAACTTCTGGCACTACTACTATCCAGGCGAGCATCCAACCGAGGTTGTGGCCGATATGCCGCGCGGAGAACATGAATACTGGACAGAAGAGCAACACCGCCAGCTGCGCGAGCGCATGATCGATCCTTCAGGCGGTGAGACGAAGACGGCTAGAAGCAAGAAGAAAGAAAACTACGACACAATTCAACAACACTGGATGTATGCATCAATGCTCGGCGAATTGGCCCTCGAAAAGAGCGATTATGCTGCTGCCGAGAAAAACTTCAAGCAGTTTCTTATTGAGTCCGAGAGGTCCAATGTGCCTGCACCGTTACTCGCAAAAGTGTTGAGACATCTAGCACGTTCACTTTCGGCGCAGCGCAAGTATTCCGAATTTGAAAACGTATATGAAAAAGCCCTGGCAATCGACACAGAAACCCAAGGAAGCATCGCTCACTTTCCGGAAGAAGAGGATCTTAACCGCATAGCTTACGAATACTTGAAGGAAGGAAGAGATGAAGAAGCTAAAGAGCTATATCAGCACATTCTCGCCGTTCTCAAACGTGTGAGAGGACCGAAAAGTGCTGTTGTATCGCGCTGCTTAAATGACCTGGCCGGCATATATGCAAAGACGGAAGAATGGACAAAAGCAGAAGATTTACTGAAACAAGCAATTGAAATTTGTGAGAACGCTCCCGAAACTCTGAGCGAAGAACTAGCCACTTCAATGTACAATCTGGGCTCTCTCTACCACAAACATGAACGTGACAATGAAGCGCAGGAATTGTTTGGACGCGCTACAGCTATTCTGGAAAAACATACTTCAGAAAACAGCTGCGCATAGTATTCGGAACTGAATAACACGAAACAAACAATTTTTGAGAGTCACAGCCATGGTTGCCCGAGTGTTGATCCCCGTTGATAATCAAGAGTGCACGGTTGCAGCACTCAAATCAGTAATGTCACGTAAGTGGCAGAAAGATACGAAGTTTTTGCTGCTCAAAATTGTCGAGGACTTCAGCACATTGCTGTATGCAGATGAGATTCAACACGCCGCTGCACTATCAGCAGAACAAGAAGAATACACGTATGAGATGCGCATGTGGCTCAATGAACTTACGGACTCATTCTCCCAGGTTTTTCCAGATACGAAGTCGAGCCTGGAAAGAGGCAGTGTGGCTCAGCGAATTTGCGAGATAGCCTGTGAATGGTGCGCTGATTACATTGTTCTAGGCTCTCACGACAGACTCTCAAGTCATCGCTGCGCTATAAGCAGTGTTGCAGCAGATGTGATCAAGTATTCCCCCTGCTCTGTGGAAGTGATTCGCTACCAAGAATTGCACAAACTCCTTTTGCAGGAAGGCAAGATAACCGAGAATGACATAAATGCAATTGTTCGCCCTCCCTCAAGGGTATTGATCGCAGTTGATCTCAAGTCAACCGCTGAGGGGTTGATTGACTGGGTCGGCTCGATTGGATGGCCAGAATACACTCGGTTTAAGCTAATTTCGGTGACTGAACCGCCGCATAAAGTAGAAATTTCTCACTGGCATAGAGGAGTGGGCACCTTATACACAAAAGAAGGACAGCACAACAAAATTGTTGAGTCTCATCTGCACACCCTGGAAACTCGCTTGTCGCAGGCATTAGGAAACAACATCGAATCGAATCCCGTGCGGCACGAATTGCCGTCGGAAGGCATCATTGAAGTCGCGAACGAGTGGGCGACTGACTTTTTGGTGCTAGGTGCATCCTCTTACCATACGGCAGAGGACACAAGAGTCAGCTCAACTCCATTAGAAGTTGCTGCCGCCCTCCATTGCTCGATGGCGGTAATTCAAAGCAATGCAGAACGGCAGCCGATATTCTCCTGGCACAGGGAAGAACAAAACAACTGAAAGAAATCATAGTATCCAGATCATGCACTGTTAGTGAGGGATTTCGACCCGAACCTGCTTTCTCAAACGCCACTTGTTCAGCAATCGGGTGCTGATCATGCAGTTGTGTAAAACCGCACTAAAACCCGTAAAGATTGATTTATAAATCGGGTCGAAACACCAATTGCGCAAGTATCGTGTGAATAAGAGGTTAGGGGCGAGTTAAGGCACGTGCGTTTTTTTCGGAACAAAAATTTCGTCGGATAGTCAGTTAATACTATTGCCCAAGAGATGGCTCGGGCTTGAGGTGTTTTAGCGCACGGAGAGTCCGAATCTAAATGCTGATGACAGCGGGGTTCGTAACCGCTGGCTTTAAGCTGCTCTAGAGCACTCAACTGCCTATTTTAGTTTGCAGCGGTCGCTCGCTTTGAAGCGGACGTGCACCGCTTTTAGTATCACTTGGTACAGATATTCGAAGGGAGCATTCATGGAATCACGCGGGCTGGCAATTGTTTCACTTATCTTTCTTCTACACATCTCTCTTCCAGTCCCAAGTTTTTCGGCCGCTTCTAGCTCGAAAAGCTCAATCAAAAGAAGCCAAAAACGAACGGTGACGAAAACCATCGTTAAGAGGACTGTTGCGACAAAGATAGCCAAAAAGAATACGGACTCAAAGAATGCTGTTGCAGCCAAGAAAAGTCCGTATTCTGCCGCTGTCAGCCGTCGCATCACGGCAAACTTCAAGAACGGCAACGCTGCGCGATATTCGCCACAAGATCTGGTGCGAGCTAAGGTTTTTGTGCACTATCCATTGAAGGGAGGAATTCGAAAACGTTCAGGCGCGATTCGCAACCTCGTCCTACACTCCACTGAAACTGGACGTCCCGCAGACGCCCGAACGATAGTGCGGAGTTGGAACAACATCGGTCCCCGTCACCCCGGTGCACAATATTTGGTAGATCGCGATGGAACCATTATCCAGACCGCAGATCCGGCATACGCAACCATCCACGTCAACGATAGAACGTCACTGGGCGGGGTCAAAAACGACAACAGCATTGGAATCGAGATAGTTCGTACCGGGAGTCAGAAATACACTCAAAAGCAGCTCACCTCACTGGTCGCACTCGTCGACTATGTGAAAGACCGATACGGTATCACTCGCGTTTGCGGGCATGGAGAAATCCAACCAAGCGATCGTACGGATCCCGTGGCATTTGACTGGGCAAGGTTCTCCAGGAGCCTTGCTTCTATCGAGCGTAATCAATTGGACTCGAAAACAGCCTATCATCAAGAAACCGACCGCACAGATGGTTAGTGATTGATAAACACACAGATAAACCGGGCACAGGAACTAATTCTTCGATAATACCAATCTTGACTCAGAACGTCAAAACGATTGTAGTGAGAGAAACCGTATTCACAAATTTGCCATTTGCGGACACAATCAAGATAGACAGATTGTGCACAATGAAAGCAAATGAAATACTTTGACCCGTATATTCCGCAGTGCTCCAGCAATTTTTCAAAAGAAGGCAAGTTTCGTCTTGTTCTGTGCATTGTAGTTATCGCGATAGCTGCAATAGTGTCATCCGCTGTTGACGATCTCGGGCATGTAATGCCTGCAAAAACAATCTTTCACAGCAATTCGCTAATTTACTCAGGTCGAGCCTTCGCAGCCGAATACGAAATTGCCTGTTCGGACAACACACAAGAGAAGAGACGGCAACTGGTTTCTTGCAATGGCACGGGAATCTTCATCCACGAGTGGAACAAATTGCGATTTCTATACGACAGCAACAAAAACCTAGAGTTCATTATTGATCCCAGTGAGAGCAGAATCTATGTTCATCCACTTAAAGAAAAAGGAGCCTATTGGCTCGATGAGGAACATTTATTGCACGGTTTTCCTGGGCTAATTGGCTACAAACAATTAGCTGACGCCACAATTGATGGTAGAGATTGCAGTGTTTACGGCTGTGAATTTGACGAGAAACGTTATTACGATAAGGAAACTAAACTTCTGGTACTTCAAAAGGGCGGATTACCACACCGAAGATATTCCACAAGGATGCTGAGGTATAGTGATAAGGCGTTGCCTGCCAATCTTTTCGAACTACCGTCTGGCTATAGCATAATTGATTGCACTAGATAGCAGGTCCTCCCGTAAAATAGAACTACCAATTTCGGAGAGAAGCCCGTTGAAACTCGCGCAGTTCGACAAATTTTGCCGGGACCTACCAGCAACCACCTACGTAAATCAGTGGGGCGGGTGTCATGTATGGAAAGTCGCCGACAAGGTTTTTGCAATCGGCGGACTGGACGAGGGAGAAGAGTTCTACACAATCAAAGTTAGTCCCTGGGCATTTGAAGTGCTGCAAGAGCAGCCAGGCCTGCGCCCAGCACCATATTTAGCATCACGTGGACTGAGCTGGATTCAGCACTACGAAAAGCCTGGTCTGACAGACAAACAGTTAAAAGACTACATCAGAAAATCGTATGACTTGGTTCTCGAAGGTGTTTCAAAAAAGAAACGCCGCGAATTGGGACTACTGGAATAGTCACTTATTGAGACAGTTTCAGCCACGACTTTCGCATGACCACCGGTACCAATGACGATAACTTTCACTTGCCCACTCATTTTGCCGGTACATCCTTATCAGGCTCGGTAAAGGATACGAAGTCTACCATTTCCCAAACACCATCCTTGTTTGGCTTGAAAATATCCATGCTTTGCGTTTCCTCTTCCATTACTTTCTTGCCGTCTTTGCTCAAAGTTAAATACCAAGTGATTCGTCCAACAGCAAGATCGCCTGCACGGTAGACTCTCAGTAGTTTGAAGCGGTATGTGTATTGGCGTGCTTTGTCTGCGAAGAGCTTTTGAAATCGAGCGCGCATGGTTTCCCAGTTCTCGGTAGGAACACCTTGATGGTCGGCTTTAATATCTTTGGAAAACAATGCGCAAGACCCATCGAGATCTCGGCGATTGAATGCCTCAGTCCATTCTGCAAAACGTTTCTCGATTGCATCGAAGTCACTCTGCGCGGATTTCGAAACGGCAGTAGATTTCGTAGAGGTTGCGGGCTTCGGATAAGCTGCGGGTTTTGCACCGGCTGCGGTGCAGACCAGAAGTGAAAACACAACTAGACAAACCGCAAAGAAACCTTTCAGAGAATGAGCGGAAGTAATGAAGCTTCTTTTACTTAGCAAGAAAGCCTGAGCCGCGTCGTTCATAGCGTTTGTGCATTGAGATTTCAGCAGCATCGATAAGCCTCCCCAGCAGCGTTTCGTCACTTAGATAGTTTATACTGTGCGCTGCCACATGGAATCTAATTCCGCACTTTCCGCGACAGCTGACATCACTTGCCAAACCATAGAGCAAAGCCCGGTCCTTTCGTCAAACGCATAAGCCGAGTCTTACTGCGCTGGATAGCCACACCTTTTGCGGCATTGGCAGGATTTGGACTGGGGCATATCGTTTGTGCCGCCTTGCACGGCGCGATATCATTTTTCAAATTTGTACCATTTGTGACCAATGTTCTTTGGATTAGCGGAGCAGTTACAGCCTATTTAGGCACCACCTGGGCCACTAGTTTCGCAGTTCGGTGTGCGCCAGCCTCGCACCAGAAAGTGCGATGGGTAGTGTTACTTTCCATTTTTGCGTTTCAGCTGCTGCAATTGTTTTCTATTCCGTCACTTGAGAATGCTATGCAAACCAAATTCGGTGCCTACGCTGTTCAAGGCTTTATTGTAGTATCGTGGTTGATGTTTAGAGCTTGGAAAAAACCGCTTTAGAGCTTGCCGACCATCAGACAGCAGGGAAGCACCAAAAAGCAAAGCCTGGGGACCAAGGCTTGCGTTACTGCAGGCCCCCTATCCTTAAAACTTGGCTCGCGTATCAGCCTTAAGTTTGAAGGGGGTTTGAACCACTTTCAGTCGTCTCCCAAAAGCCCGCAATCTCCAGCCTGGTGATGTTCTCCAGGTGACAACCTTCGAGCAACATTAACGCCCTATTCTAACGGCATGAGCGGTTGAAATACCGCATCGAACTTTCCGATTAGTACCGAACTACCACCACTGCATGACGACAGGCACACTGCCGATTTTGTCATCTGCGTTTCTACACACTGAGAGGACCCACTCATGCAAAATCCCCAACGCGAAACTGACCGCCAACCAACCCCACCTGCGGGAACAGACCACAGCGCCGGAAGTGACATCGGTGTGCAAAAGTCCACGGGTATTTCAATGGACTCTCTGGTTCGTGGGAATGATGCAGGCTCTCAAAACGGGCTGACTTTCGCACAAACCGCTGACATAATCGCGCGAATGACAGGCAACGGAAACATTGCAGACATTGTTGGAGCAGGATTTGCACTCTACGACTCTTTAACGGAAGGCGCATCACAGAAAACAAAATCGGGAGAAAGGAAACTTCCGAACGACAGCGCCAGCATGGAAAAAGGCGGCATGACGAAGGAGATTCCCCCAAGAGACGGTAGGCCTACTCCACCACGTCCTTCGGACGGTTACTATGACCTGCCGCCTACTACTCAATCAACAGCAATGAATCCGCATCCGGAAAATGTTCCGACAGAAGCTCCTGCAGCAGCAGCAATTGCTGATGCCAACAAAACACTTGAACGGCTTGCAGGACAAGGCGAAGGTTTGCTCAACCCTGACGACCAGCCTATCAGCGCGGAAACACAGACCGCCTTGCAAGGTTTGTTGAACGCAGATTTCGCAGGTATTCAGAAAATGTTGAAGGATGCTCAAGGCAATCCGGAAGCGATAGCAAAACTCCACGCAATGGCTCGGGAGCTTACAAGCTTGACGAGCACGACGGTGAAACTTCAAGAAGGTGAAGATGGCGCTCTCTCATTGAGTATGCTTTCCAACTTCGACAATCCGAAAGGCGGAGGATTCTCAGGCGCCGGCGTACCGCAAATGGAAAATCGCCTTATCGTTTCCGCTGATAGTGTCACAGCAACCACCACACGTGATTATGGTCACAACTTAGGCAGCAGAGGTCGGTCGACTGTCGACGGAAATGTAGAAACTGAAGCGGCAAGAATGCAACAGCTGGCAGTCAGGGGATTGGAGTTCCAAGCCGGACAAGCCGCACAAAACGCGGCAATGCGACAAATGGACATAATCAAAAACAGTATCGCAGACAAAGGTCCAAAAGTGATGCAAGCGCCTGCAGAAATCCTGGAATCAATTCGAAAGTCGATTCTTCTCGACCATCTCGATAAGTAGCTAGTTTTGACGAATTACCTCGGTGGTAGAGAAGCCAGCTCTGATGAGCTGGCTTCTTTCACTGGCGGGGAAACTTTTAGGGGGCGCATGCAATATGCCAGGCACGCGTGATAAGTTCTACCACCCCCACAGCTTGAATCCTTTGAGCGGAAACGATGGTTTGTTCTGTGGTACTGCTTGCGGTGCTTGCTTTGGTGCTTCAGGTTTGTAACTGCGAACATAGAGGTTGGTTCCCACAACATTTGGGAGCGGTGCACCATTCGGACGTTTCTTCTGTTGAATCAGATCACGTAAATTCTCAACCGATTTCTCACGAGCTAGTGCGCTTTCCGAGCCATCCTTGGGATTCGCCTTCAAAGCTGCTAATTCCGCTGCGGTTGGTGGTTCTGGAATCTCTGGTGCAGCATTCTTCAAACCATGCTTTGCCGGGGTTGTTTTCAGCTGCACCGCCTTCTTCCCTTCAGCGTCAATACCAAATCGGTCCAGACAAAGTCTGCAATAATCACCAATTGTTCCTGTCGGCTGAAGGGCATAAGCAATACGGTACTCGCGAATTGCAGACTCTTTGTGTCTCAAGTGCACCATGCAGTTTGCATAGTAGTAATGCAAGAGCGGGTTGTTAAACTCTGACGGCAGCGCCGCTCCCAAATCGTTTGCAGCGTTTGCAAACTGCCGGCAGCGATACAGAGCTATTCCGCTGCTTAGTTTGTTTTCTTTTGGCTCGCCTAAATGCGAATCCTCAACCGCCCCGCCGTTGTTCACTCCAAAATTTCCGGCGGTATTGTTTACTCCAAAACTTTCACTATTTCGAATGACGCTGCTTGCAACATTATTAGCACCGAATCCTACGCCACTCCGTGCTTCGTTTGCGAGAACCGGCTGTGATACCACACATGCGAGAACAAATGGCACAACAAATGCAAAAGCAATACCTCGGGTGTTCATCATAATTTCTATTCCACCGGTCCAAAGATTTCGTCCATGTAATCAGTCGCGCGGGAAGGCCAACCAGTGAAAATCACATCAGTCCTTCGCTTAATACTCAGCAAACCGAGACATTGATTCCATCCGGTTCCCGGTTGCCAGGTCAGAAAGCCGGAAAGCGCAGTTCGATGGACGTCAGCTGAATAACTTGGCCAGTCAGGCTTGGGCGTCATCGGAATCTCGTAGTGCCCCTCATTAATGGTGCTCCAAGCAGTATTGGGTTTGTCACGCTGAGTTTGCTCCTTCACTATCGTCTTGGATGAGCCTTCGGGTGTCGCATTGGTATTGAGCCAGCTAGGCAACTGCCCCCGCGTACCGACCGCGACTTGAGCATTGGTATTATCGGGAGTGCTGTATTTCGGATAGATGTAATAGGTCACGGTATCCTCACCGTTATTGAGGAGGCGTTGTGACTTCAGTAGATTCTGCAACTCGCCTTGAGTGTATCCGGGCTTAAACTCCTTCACTCGCTGCAAAATCACACTGATAGCCGCAGCGTGATCGCCCGGCAGTGCATTTATCGCCTGCCACAAATTGTCCGGCTGAAGTTCATTTCCAAGCGAAACATAACCATTGAGCAAACCGGATGTACCTAGCCATTTGCTAGATGTGTAAGGGTATGTATATCGTTTATTCTCTAAATCAACACTCTTAAATGGTTGCAGAGTGCCGGTGTCCGAGTAATAAGGCTTCGGCGGATAATTGGTGACATGACCGTGCCCGTCATCCAATCGAATGGTGGCAATCGATGTCAAACTAATTGCTACAAAAGAATGAGGAATAGTCAGCTCATAACTCCGCATCGGATTAGCAACAGCTGAAGCGGATGCGGCAAGCTGCACCTGGTCTGTAAGATGCCCTGACTCCTTGAACGCATTAGGTAGTGTCTGCACGGTGCTATTTGGCACCGTCACATTTTTCCATTGATCAAATGTGTTGTTAGATACCAAATGTGATGCTTCATTCGAATGAAAAGTAACAAAGCAAAAGTAATTACCATTGGCTTCGGACGGATTGTAGCCTTGCATGTACGTTTGATTCTGTTTGGTATGCAAATTGGCTGTAATACCGGAAGGAATTGTTTGCGGGTCATTTACTTCAATGTTCGATTCTTCACCTCGATACAGCGCAGCAGAATCCCATTCCGCAGTATCGCCGGAAGAAACGTTTCCGCCGCGTCCAAGCAGTTTGGCAGGCTTGCCTGATACTAACTTATTGAAGTAAACCAACAACGCAGTAGTATTGGTGAGAATCTTGTAGAGCTCATCGTTTATAGTCTTTGCATTCTGAAATGCTTCCTTCGGAGAGTTGCCACCTGTGCCATAGCCTTGCTGACTCATCGCCTCAGCGTTAGCGTTTACCAGAAATGACTTGCCCCACACTCTATTTATGTTCGCCAAACTGATCGTGCGCTGGGAATCGGCAACATCGTCATAGCCAAGACCTTGTTTTGATGACGAACCTGTAGGGTTAGTTTTCAGCTCGAAAACGCGTTTGGCAACGTTGAGTGCACCAGCATCAATCGAGTTCTTCATCTCTTGTGACCCACCCAGGAAAACGCTCATGCGAAATCCCGTGACTATCGCAATAATGATGAGAAGCGCGCACACAGCAACGATTGCAAAAGCGCTGCCGTTGTTTCTACGTAATGATCCTTTATGTAGCATGATTGACTTTTTCCTCAGCGCGGAACCGGAAGTGAAACAATCGGCTGTTTCACATTGGCAGAAACAGTCACACGCTCGTAACCGGGAAACGGTACAGGCATTGCAACAACCATTGACGTGGTGAGTGAAACTTCTTGCGCACCGGCATCGAAAACCAGATTGCTGCATTCGAGTTTCGAGATATTGGAAGGAAGACGATACTGTCTAATTACGTCTGAGCAAGCCTGAATCGCATTTGCTTGATCAGGAAGAGTAGAACAGAGGCGAGCCAACTGCTCAGCAAACTCTTCATTTGCATGAGCGGCGTGAAACATCACAGCTAGGTCTGCTGCAAACAGCACCAGAGGAACAAAAACTATGCCGACTCCGACAATCGACTCGATTAGGGCGTTGCCCTTGATTCTTCTATTTATCATTTGACTCTTTAGTTTGTCATTATTCGTTTAAGAAGCGATTGTTTTCAACAGGACGTCGACCAACAACTGAAAATGTAATTGGACCGCCAAGTCCTGGAACACCATTGAACATAAAAATAGGTAGCGGGGGTCTGAAAGAAACCGTTGTAGAAACGCTGACGAACCAAAAGTTCACAGTCTGATTGTCACCAACTGGTTGCCACGGGACAGGTATGTATTCAACTTTCGTGATCACTTTCTGATCGGAGTTTGCTAGTCCTCCCAATAAAGTGCGGCGCCATTGATCTGGAATAGTCTTAATGACGGTTCCGCTGGTATCAATTACTTTAGAGCGAGGCAGCTTCTGTGCTTCACGCAACTGCAGCTCGTTGAGGTAGCGTGCCGATCCGTAGTCGATTCCAATGCAGACGGCGTCTACAATTGGGAAAAATCCAAACATCAGAAGCAGAAAGAGACCGGGCGCAAATTCACTGATGGCGGTGCCTTTCGAAGAGCGCAACAAAGTACAGCCTCGCCGTGCGTTTAGGAACATACTTTTCCATCATAGCGAAAGCGCGCTCTCCGTCTAGTCCTTCGAAGATGAGAATTGTAAGGCAATTGTGTAGACGTTTACAAACCGCTGTTCATAGGATTTTCCGAAGCACCACAAAAAACCACATCATCGCGCGCGCTCTTAGCTTGCGTGAAATGAAGGGCGTAAAGGAACCATGGAACGCATTTACAAATCAAAGATTAGAAATTTGCTTAGTAAATTGGATGGTCCACTAGCGTGACGCGATTCGGCTTCGGCTAGCAGTCCGCGGAAGAAATCGCGAAAATTCCGCTCCCATCCTACTAAATGTTAGGACTGCCGGTTTCCCGTACGGTTCCTTCCGTTTCGGACTTTTCTCGTAAAGTTTGAATATTAAAACGCGCCGCAACGGGTATAAGACACCCGGAAGCCTTAATCTGTTTGCCTTTTGAGGTAAACTTGCGAAGGATTATTCGGGGCTCTGCGTGGACAAAAAAGACCTAAAGATAGCCAAGGAAATCGAGCTTGTCGAATCACCGTCCCAGCCAAAGGACAGGGAAGGTCTGCAAGCGAATAGTCGATTAGAAGGTGCTGATCCTGCGACTAATTCAGAAGCGTCCGAACATACTCGGGAATTGACGCAAGGTTCTCCTCAAACAAGTCAAATACAGCATAGCGCCAATAGCGACTATCTTATAGGCAAAGTAATCGGCGGTCACTACGAAATTCTTTCGAGAATCGGACAAGGCGGAATGAGCACGGTATATAAGGCGCGGCATCAGCTTCTCAAAAGAGACGTTGCCATTAAGTTTCTGGCCGTCGGTCGTCAGTTTGATGGAAAAGCAATACAACGCTTTCAAGAAGAAGCAAGAGCAGCTGTCGGGCTACAACATTCAAGCATTTGCTCAACACGAGAATTCGGAATCAACGAGGATGGAATTCCATATCTCGTCATGGACTACGTGGAAGGCACCAGCCTCGGTGAATTGCTCAGACAGGAAAGAACTTTTTCACAGCCGCGCACAATCGAGTTGATCCTTGGCGTTTGCGCTGGTTTGCAGCACGCTCATGAGAGTGGAGTTATACACCGCGATATCAAGCCGGCAAACATTATCATCACAAAGGATAAATCAGGCATCGAGACGACCAAGCTGGTCGATTTCGGAATTGCAAAACTGATTCGCGAAGATGACTCGGGACCGGATTTGACCCAAACCGGGGAAGTTTTCGGGACTCCCAAATACATGAGCCCGGAACAGTGCCATGGCAACAAAGTAGATCAGCGAGCGGACATTTACGCGCTGGGTTGCATTCTGTTCGAGATGCTAACCGGACAACCACCTTTCAACAATGAAAGCGCAATTCAAATACTCTTCGCTCACATCAATGAAGAGCCACCCGCTCTCGGCAATTCGGTGAGCAAAGACATGCAAGCTATCATCGATCGCTGTCTTCAGAAAGATCCGAGTTTGCGCTACCAAAAGATCGCAGATCTCATAGCTGATCTCGACGCTGTAAGAGATGGCGAAAAACCAGTTCATGCACAGCCGAGAAAACCTGCAAAACCGCGTGTTGCTGTAGTGCTCGCTACAGTTTTCACGTTGATCACGATATTTGCAGTTTTGCTGTCCAGCCTGGCAATGAATCGAAGAGCGGACAACAACTTCACAAATCAGTGGGAAAGCGCGCACACTACAGCCCTGCAATACCGGCGCGCGAAAAACCTAGCAGCAGAGGAAACACAGCTAGAGAAGTGCTTAAAACTGGCGCAAGAGAGTCGTAATGATTCTCTTATAAGTGTGACGTTACAGGAACTATCCAACGTTGAAGAATCACTTGGAAAAACGCAGGACGCCGAAGCGCATAGAAAAACTCTCACCAATAAGATCAAAGTCGGTGGACTCTCCAAACTGTTCATAATGGCGGCATTTTCTCTGATTGGCGTTGGCATTGCCATTTTCGTTGCCTCATTGATTTTGTTCGGCAAGAACAAAAATGCAACTCTTCGTGATGTTTTCACAAAAGGCAAATAGCGATCCTGCGCTAAGGACTCGTTTCTTCGGTGTCTAATTTGGTTTAACTGTGTTTCTAAACTTGGAAAAGCTTTGAGCGTTCAAAACTTGAGATCTGCGAATGCCAGCACGTCTTGCTTGATGAATTCCGAACGGAAGATTCTGCAAATCGGAAGTTGCATGCGCATCAGTCGAAATCACAAAGTTGAAACCCAAATCGCTGGCAAGCTTGGACCACTTTGGTTCGAGATCTAATCGGTATGGATCACCGTTTATCTCAATGGCAACCGGTGAGTCCTGAATCGCTTCCAAGATTTTCTCAACGTCGCATGGAATAGGATCTCGCCTCAAGACAAGCCTTCCAAGCGGATGTCCCCAAATCTTAAAATGTGGATTGCGCAAACCATTGAGCAGACGCTTCATCATCTTCGACTCATCCTGCTTATAGCGAGAATGAATACTCGCGATGATTACATCAAACTGTTCCAAGATTTCGTCAGGATAATCCAGTGCACCGTCAGCAAGTATGTCGCACTCGGTGCCTCTCAAGAGTTTGATTTTTACCTTTTCCTGGACGCGTTCGATCTCTTCCCATTGTTCTTTTAGACGATCAACAGTTAAACCTCCAGCATAGTGCGCTGTGGGCGAGTGATCCGTAATGGTCATGTATTTCATGCCCATGCGCTCGGCGGCACGCGCCATCTGCTCAATTGAATGCCTGCCGTCCGAATAAGTGCTATGACAATGAGTCATTCCCTGAATGTCGTCATAGTGAATCAAGTCGGAGAAATCATCTTTTCGCGCGAGTTGAACTTCACCATTGTCTTCTCGCAATTCCGGCGGAACAAAAGAAAGTCCAAGCTTCTTGTAGACATCCGTTTCAGACACAACTTCTATCTGGCGAGTCTTCGCTTTAAATACATCGCTATTGAGAGTGAGTCCTTTGCGCTTAGCTAGTTTTTGCAAATGCAAGAAATGGGCCGGACCGGTGGTTTCCAGCAGCTTGAGCGTGAAATTTTCTGCAATGAAAAGTTCCACTCTCAACTCATTGAATAACCTCACAGCCGCGAAGTCATCGCTGCTTTCGATGACTTCGGTAACCAGAGGAAATTTCTTGAATGCCTCCAGCGCAGAGGAAACTATTCTTGGCTTTGCAACGAATTGAATCTTCTCAACCGCCTCATACCAGCGCCGAACATCTCCCGTCACCTCAATCTCCAGACCTCGAACTGAAGAACGCATATACGAGATAATTTCTTCTGCGGTCTCCAACGCATCCACAAGAAGAATCGCAGACGCACGCGTCTTCATTCGCTGAATCTTACCGAGCAGCGCCCGCTCACTGCGCGCCGCGAATCCGGGCACAAGACGCACCTTCTCTTCCGTGCACGCTTGCTCCAATTCGGAAATCGTGCGAATACCTAGCGCTTCCGTCAACTTCCGAATCTTGTCCAGAGTCAGACCTGGAATTCGTGACAGCTCGACCGTCCCTTCCGGCACCTCGTCCTTCAATCGATGCAGATATTTCGACTCACCGGACTGGTAAATCTCCTCAATGGTCTTGGCCAGAGATTCGCCGATTCCCGGGATTGACGTGAGCGTGTGCTCTCGAACGAGTTTGCCGATGTCCGCTTGCGACGCTTCAATCGCTTTGGCGCCCCTGAGATAGGCGCGTGCTTTAAATTGGTTTTCGCCCTTGGCACTGAGCAACAAACCTGTCTCGCGCAAATAGCTGGCAATTTCGAATTTGTCCGGCATGCCGGGGTCTCCTGTCTTTCAATGGAGACAGATCGTATCTTTCAAAGTTCCAAACGCTGCAAAGGTTCACCAGTTTAGGATTCTAGGACCGGAGAGAAGAAGAAACCGAGTTCTTGGGGCGAGGCTTTTCACCCCCTTTGGAGTTCAGTCAGCGCCAAGCGTTTCATAAGTAACCTTAACCCTTTGAAAAAAGGGCAAAACAAAGCGGACTTTCTCCCTAGTAAAAGATATTGATGGCACTGCACGTGTAACAGTGAGCGCCTCGTTGCTTTGCCAGGTTATTGTAGTTGGTATCACATCCTCTTGCCCGAAGACATTGCCTGCTTCATCATTCGATAATTTATCCCAAGCATTTAAGATTGAAACATGGGTCGAATACCCAGTAGTCGCACCACAATCTCTGCGAAACACGACTGCTTTCAATTTCTTGTTTGGTGAATATGTTTCGCTAATGACCTCATTACCGCACAGTCCCGCAAAAATCTGCGATAGAGCAAAAATGAGAAGGTATCCGACAATAAAGATAACCAGCAGTATGTTGGAGAAAATCAGAAGCGCCTTCTTTCTCATCAGATTCTTAACTCCAACAGAACTGGTAAATGATCCGAACCGAAAGAAGGACCAGTCGTTAGTTTTTGAACTCGTATCCCTGGCGAAACTAAACAATAGTCGATCGGCACCCAGAATAGGTGTTTGACCAGGCATGTATTGACGAGTCCGAATCCAATTCGACTGTCACGCAAATTCGTCACCTTCTTGAATCGAACCATCTCGTTTGACCAAGGAACAGAATTCAGATCACCGAGAAGAACAGTTGAAGATGTGTGACTTCCAACTTCTTCCGCAATCGAGCGCATTTGCATATTTCGCCGGCGGAAGTCGTCTGGGAGATGTGGAGCGAATACGTGGACAGAGGCGAGATTTAAGAGGCCTCCCTTGCACGGCACTCTTGCAAGAATTGCAGGTTCAACTGGTTTTACACCTGGAGGAACAAAGGCCCGCGCATCTTGAAGCTGCTTCTTTGAATAAATTCCAATCCCAAAATAGTTTTCCTTCGGAATTGTGAAAGCACTGTAGTTCGGAAATTGCTTGCGAAGTGCGACATCCCATTCATGAGATAGTTCTTCCACTGCAATTACATCAGGATCTACCTGTTTGAGCCACTTTAGTAGAACATCAAATTTGCGGTTGCAATATTCAACATTCACTTGAACTACTTTCAGATCTTCGCCCTGCCCAACCTCAATTCCTTTCTGGAATAAGTTGAGCATTGGCGAAAGATTCACAATTGTGATTGATGCTACCGCAGCTAAGTGCCACCACTTCCTTTTGAGGCAAGAGAAAACTGCTAAAACAAAGAGTGGTAGGAAAGTATATGCTCGAAAACTCGTTGCAATCTCACCCAACCAAGTATCGCCAAAGCTTTGCAGCCCCACAAATAGAAAAACTCCCGCGACCAAGCATGCATGTAAAACGCTGTGCTTAGGCGGTGGAATTTGCCTTCTTCGCATGCGCAGTTGCGGAGGCGAAGGACAAGTGGTTGTTCTGTTATCAACGCTCATGGTGACCAATATAGTTCACCTGAACAGCCAACCTACTGGGTGAATTGACGAGCAAGATCTAGGGAAAAGGATGACTTCCAGACTCATCCCTTTACATCTTGCACCAAGCAGACCAATCTATTTGTATTCACGAATGTAGAGCTGCCTGCGCGTGGTTGGTGAGCCAAATTGTGCTTCGCCAGAATAGCGACCAAAATAAGGAGTCGTTCGACCGTAGGCGGAACCAGCAGGTGGCCCGCTTGGAGGTGTCCCGCTTGGGAAACCCTGGGGGTGTCCGCCCATAGGTGGTCCGCCCCACGGAGGCGAACCCATAGGAGGTGGAAAATGCGGCGGTCCACCATCAAAGCCGGGATGTGAAGGTCCTCCTTGTGGTGGTCCACTTTGAGGTGGTGCGTCGACAGGAGGTTCCCCATTTGGATGTCCGCGTTGCGCAATTTCTCCGCCACGAGTGTCGCGTTGCTGAGCTTGAAGCGAGTGAGGATCAGTCACAGGAATCGCAGTCTTCCACTCAATTCCGTTTTGCCTTCCTGCGCGCATATGATCATGGTGACTCAGTTCTTGAGGGTGAAACATTGCCAACGCCTGTTTCGAAGCGGAAGTAAGCTCATTCTGGCTAGCGTTCGCTCCCAACTGTTTGATGGCGGTTCCATCAGTACCAAACAGACCCGGTGCAACGAAAAGATAACCGCTCGACCGGCTTGAATTTTTGATTGAACCTAAATCATCTACACCACCCGTGGTGTACACAAGTTTTCCAATCAGCGGCTCTGACCAAGCAGTAGGAGCTAATCGCGAAGCAAGTTGTTTTCTCTCTTGATCATTTTGGCCCACAACGATCACTAGCGGACGCTTATCACACGCAGCCACATCAATCGCCAGTCGAACGGTATCGACAGCCGGTAATTCCTTAGGCACAACGACGCCGTTACTACCATAATAATGAGCGATTTCATTCATGCGCGCCGCCATATCGTCCGCATCGCGGAAAACCATTTGCGGGCTTCGACCACCGCGCACTATCGAGCGGCCTTCAGGATCGAGAATCGCGAAGATTGTATTCTCGAGCGGTGCATCAGGACGCCACAAAGTTTTAAGCAGCTCTGCTTCGCTGGCGCTCTCGTAGGTCATCATCCGTACGCAGACGAAACTCCTCGAAGCTTGTATTACATTTGGCTTGGACAGGAACCTCCCATCCATATCTTGCTTGCCTGGTCACCAGATGCCGGGAACACCAGCACATTGTGGTGCAGCAGCAACAAGCAAGATCGGCTTACGTTCTTTCGACGCTTCCGACTTTGCCTGCCGCCACGTCGGAATCCAGCCGATGCCATCGGATTCCGCCAACGCCGGAAGCGACGTGAAAGTGGTGAGTATGGCGTATCCGAGCAGGACTGCAAGAGAAAACACGAATCGCATATTGAGTCTCCAAAATCAAACCCAACAGCCGCAGGAGCGGAAGTGAAAGTTTCGTGCCCACCACTTCCGCCGTTGCTGCTGTCCGGTTACAAGCAAGCCCTCGCCTGCCATCAATTCCAAGTTATCAAAGCAATATGGAGAAATTATGGAGGACACGTCTAATTGCAAGTCCGCACAAACTCATGGGAATCGTCGATAAAGCAACCACAAGTTCGAAACACGTAACGTGCAAGGAGGCGATCAATGATGCCCTCTACAGTCTTGTTGAACGACGCATTAGGTTAGCTCCAGGCGCAAAACCGTTATAAACCCATCTTATCCCCAGTCTTATACCTTATATAGAGTTCAGCGGCGCCAACAGTGAGGAAAACCGCACTTTTCTACATTTCCTCAATGTTATTAAGCTCAAAAACATGCCGCCCGGGGCGATTCACGGGTGTATAAACCCAATTAATTGCCCCAATTGGGCATCAGAAGTAGAATCAATCTAGGGGTTAAGGCAGCGCAGGTGACATATTTGCAGCAGGCCTTCTCACTGGAAGTTTTGATACACCGGAAACCTGGTTGGATGCCGAAGCAAAAAAAATCGAATCAGCGGAACACTTGGGCGAAGTTCCTAATCTCGCTTGGCTGTTTGTCGCTCCTGGTACCGCAAGAGGCAGACGCCCACAGAAACTTAGTCAGAGCCAAGGCTGACCAGGCTAAGGGAACGCCAAGCGTTTATAAAACACCAAAGACATCCCGCCGGTTCAAGCAAATCTCGCAGTATTTGACCATGAGCGATGGTACAAAAATCGCCGTGGATGTGTATCTGCCGGATACCTACAAAAGCGGCGAAAAGCTTCCGACGATGTTCGAGCAAAGTCGTTATTGGCGCGTGATTCAGCCCAAGTCATACTTGAAATTCCTCTATTGGACGCCGCTCAGCCTCTACCGCTCGGAGTTTTTGTCACACGGATATGTCTGGGTAGTCACGGACGCGCGCGGCGCGGGAGCCTCGTTTGGTGATCGCCCATGGGAGTTGCCTCCACTCGATGTTCGCGATAGCAAAGAGATCATGGACTGGATTGCGAAACAGCCATGGTCAAATGGTGACATCGGGTTGATCGGCCACTCTTATTCCGGAAACATGGCTGAATTCGCGCTGATGAACAAGCATCCGGGTGTTAAAGCTGCTGCGATCTTATCGAGTCCGTTCGATATCTACGCTGACGTTCTACGTCCAGGCGGTCTTCCACTCCAGCCATTCATCGACAACTGGATGCAGTTGAATAAGGATTTCGACTCAAATATCCTGCCGCGTAATTTGAAGTTTCTGAGACCGCTGCTTTGTCACATGAAGCCCGTGGATCAGGATAAGGACAAACACCTACTGAAACAAGCTCTTGCAGAACACAAGAAGAACTCGGCACTGTCTGCGGACAAATTGAACTTCAGGGACGACTCTCCATTTACTGCAACAGATTTGCTTGCCACCAAAACTCGCGATCTGTCTGGGCAAATTCTGCGAGACCGATACGGTCAGCACTTCGAAAAGCTTGGCGTGGATCCCAGCAGCCCAAGCGACTATTGGAAGGAGTTTGACGCAGCTCAAGTTCCGGTGTACATGAGTTCGGGCTGGATCGAAGGCTCGAATTCGCGTGCAGCCGTCAATCGTTTTCTCAACTACACCTCTCCTGGCTCAAAGCTGATATTGGGACCGTGGGAGCACGACTTCTTCAACATTAGTCCATTTACGCGTGGTGGCTTATCGCGTTTTCGTATCGATCGAGAGATGCTCAAATTCTTCGATCACTATATGTTGAATAAAAACTCACTGGCAAATGACGCGCGTGTTCATTACTACACGTTGGGCGAAGAACGTTGGCATGGCAGCGACACATGGCCGCCAAAGAATGATCCGAAGACTTTGTTTTTGTCTGCCGATAAATCAATGAATGATAAGGCACCTCCTATCGAACAAAGCGCGCTCTACAAGATTAGCGAGAAAAGCGGCTCTGGAAAAAATTCGCGATGGGATTGTTTGCTGGGAAATGTGTTGCTCGATCCCTACTCGAATAGGCGCGGCGAAGATAAGCACAACATCTGTTTTGAGACGCCACCACTCCCGGACAATTGGATCGTCAGCGGCAATCCAATCGTGAAAGTGTTTGTAAAACCGAATGGTGAGGATTGCAGTTTATTCGTCTATCTCGAAGATGTTTCTCCCAACGGCTCTGTGAATTACGTCACAGAAGGACAGATTCTGTGCGGAAACACTCTCAGCGATGCGAATTCACCGAAGTACAAAACAGTCGCGCCCATGCGAACCTTCCGCAAAGAAGACTACAAGCGCTTTTCACCAGGTGAAGTCAGAGAAGTAGATCTTGAGATGTTCCCAATCTCCTATCAGTTTAAGAAGGGACATCGCGTCCGACTCTCGATCGCCGGTCGAGACAAGAATCACTTTAAGCAACCGCCTTTTGCCAAAATGAGTGATCAGATCGAAATCGTCTGTGGCGAGCAACACGCCTCGCAAATCTGTTTGCCGATCGAGCCCGGTGAAACAGCCAGAGCGATCACGCTCAGCTCTCAACGCCACTCAAAATCTGAATAATTCAAGATTCACTAATGTGGAGTCGCCCGTGGGCACAGTGATTCACATACAGGAGCGGTCCTTAAGTCGCTTAACAATAGCGCTTTAGTCGCTTAACAATTCGATCCTCCGATGCCTATGCCAGCATACGTTTCTGGATTTTTCCTCAGGAAATGATCAGAATTGGCGGCTAGTATTTGAGCGTCGACTTTGACACCAGTAACCCCTTACTAATCAGCAAGTTGACGGCTCGCTGCTCAGGCGCTCCGCACGCTTCTAATGGAGGACGCACCTCATGTCCGTTATCGAAAACAATTTTGGCAGTTTCGAATCATCGCGAGAATCGCCCGTCGCAAATGCGTGGTCACAACAAGCATTCTCAGAAATTTTGTCGGACAGAATGTATTCCACAAGCAGTCGCAAAGTTGAAGACCCCAATTGGCTAAGCAATTTGGTTTTGGAGGACAGCGCTACTACCAACGGAGTTGCTCAAGCAGAGACTATTCCAAGTGAAGCTCCAAGTGAAGAGCCAAATGATGTTCCAAGTGAAGAGCCGAGGACAGTTCCGCCTGCAAACGAGTCAGGCAGTTCGGAATCAAATGATGGACCGAAAGTCGCCTATGCCGTACGACCTGCCAATGGCGAACCGAGAGTCGTAGAGGGGGCGCCGTCGTCCGGCACTGGCGATGCGCGTAATCGAGGAACCGGACATTATTCGCCACCTGATTCGGGCAGTTTTCCGAAAACCTTACCAGGCTCCTCAGAAACAGCAGGACTTAGCGATAAAATCCCCTTTGATCTTGAACCTGGGGAATCACCCAAAGCCAAACTGTTCAGCGAACGAATCAAGAATGCGATGGACCAAGTTCAACAACGGCACGTCGCAGCCGAAGGATCATTCGGAAAAGCATTCAATTTGCCAACGGAGGAAGAACGGCAAGCAAGAGAGATAGAAAAGATAAAACATGCTTTGGCTGAAGTAGCCAAACGAAGACCACCTCATGACCCTAGCGAGCCTATAAAGGAATCCCCCTTCAAACCACGAGTCCCTGCAGAAAACCCAAACCCCGGCACCGACACCCCACCTGAAGAACCACCGGTCGAAACAAAACCGCCAATCCAGCCACCAGGCTACGAAAACGGCACCCCGATTTTAAACGGTTAAGCGCAAGAGCCACTCAAGGAATCAGTAACTTGATTGGAGGAGTCACAGTTTAGTGAGCGGGCCAGAGCGCCGACATCTAGCCGGCAACAGCCGCCAGGATGGCAGCGCTCCGGCCAACAAAAATGCAAGGAGGTGAATTACGACGATGCGTGCAAAGGTTCTCCAGCAAAGGATTCATCGCAAGTCGGTTCGATAAACTTACCATGGGCAAGCATGACTTCCTGCAAAAGAGCTTTTCTCGCATCAGACGCATCCGCAAACGCCAACCGCAAAGGCCCCGTCAACCCCAAGGCATCGTCTTTACGTGGCAAGCTGGAGAGAACCTCCTCTTGCCACTTGCGGTGTTCTCTGATCTCTTCTTTTGCCATTTCTATGATGTAACCGAGCTCTCGCCTGCGGTTGTCTTCGGATGTTTCGCGTGTTCTCGCTTCTGTGTCCGAGATCCAATTCGAATACATCTCGAAGACAACCTTCTCGCCTAACACAACGTAGCCAGCCAGCTCATACTTTTCCTTCTTTACTAAATTGCAGACGAGCTTTTTCGAAGCCCACTCTCTTTCCATGTCATACCTGCTTTGCCCACAGAAGTATGTCCCACACCAGATTTAGAATTTCGTAAATCAGGTATGCCACACTGAATTTCGTCGGTAACTCCCTTGATATAGGGTTCACCAGTGCTATACCGCGGGAATTTTCCGAGCGTTCGGCTTCGCGATTTTGCGGTTTTTCACCTTGGGTTTTGGATTGCCGGCAGCGAGCCTTAGCATCGAAACATCCACAGGCTGAGGCTTCTGGGCGATTACTTGAGTTAACAAAACACCTGTCAAAAATCCACCACCGAGAATTCCCCAAAACAGCCATTGCCCGGGAATTGCCTCCAGCCCAGAAGGAAAATTCATGCCGAAGATAGAAGATATGGCTGTAACGGGAAAGAATAACGCCGCCAACAGGTTAAGCCGGTGCGCGGACATTGCCATTTCATAGCTGCGCTGAGATTGAAGCTCTGCTTTCTGCGCGGCCGTAAAATCGAGTCCGTTTTTGGCGTCGGTGTACAGAAGTTCAAACGCTCGCTCGAGATCGCCGGCGGCATCGCGAGCGATAATCACATCTTTATCTTCAGAAAGCATGTCGCGGGCTGATTGAAGTGTCGCATGCAAGTTTCTACTAGTTCTGTGCAATGGCGTAATCGCCTGAAGCAACTCGAAGTAGTCCGCTGCACAGTTAGCGCTCTGCAATTGATTTTCCAACTGTTCCGCTCTGGAGGCGAACAACGCAATATGCTTCTTCAGCAAATTTGTCGATGCTCCGTCGCTGGTCCATCTCCAAGAACCGTCCGGACTGCGCCATATCAGCCGGGCTTCTCGATCTCTGTCGTTTGGTCCAGGTGGTTCGTGCAGCACCAAAAGCAAATGTCCATTCGCCATCATTGCTCTCTGCCGCCCGGCACTGTCACCAAATCGAGCGCGAATCTGGACGGGTACATCCCAATCTTCAGGTACGATAGTCTTCATTCTTCAGTTGTCTTCTTCTTGTGTTTGTCATCTTAGTTGCTCCCATTCTCCGGCTATACCGGTTAAGAGCGTCTTAAGACCGACTCGCAAGAAGACAGTTCAAATGAAGTCTTAAGAATCCGATTGGCGTTTAGTGAATGTCAATCCGTCGCTTCGCCACTTTTTCTTTCCAGAATTTCTCGTCCATCTCAGGAATGTACTCAACAAGCATCTCTTTCATTCGCTCGACCTTGCGCTTCAAAACGCCATCTTTTGCTGCGCGAGCCATAACCTTCTTGTATGAAACCATCATATGGCAAAAAACTTCAGCCTTGTCTTCAGCCACAGAATAACGCGCGTAATCAGTTATAAAACCTGGCGTCGCCGACTCCTCCGCAGACATTCTATTGTATGGATCGTCAAACTCTCTGGGCATTGCGTCATGCGGATTTTGTCCTAACAATCGGTGCATATCCGCGGCAGCATCAAACTCGTATTTGAAGCTGTCACCCTGTATTCTTGTCCAATCTGCATCAATATATCCATGCCACGTGTCACGGAAATCGATCGCGTGATACAACTCGTGGTGCAGCGTACGCCGCCCGTGTAGTTCATTGCGAAACTCAGACAAATCAATGAAAAGCGTATCTACATAATGCAGCCCGACCTTCAATGTTCCGCCCGCGCGCTTGTTACTCACTACAAGGTTCGAACAAAAGATCACTTGTTCAATTCTAGTTTTCTCAATAGCTTCTTTTGGATAGACGGAAAACTCTTCGATAATTATGTCTTTAGCACGGCGATGCTGCACATCCGACGCTTGCTGATATGAGAAGTCAGAGCAGTCGAGTTCGTCTTCCGTGACAAACTTGATGCCGTACCTTTTGCCAAGTTCAAGGAACTCAGGGTCCGTCGTTTCCGCGGGTTGGAGTTCATAAACCCCGAGCATCTTTGCGAAACATCTTTCGGCTGCAACGCTCAAATCTCTTAGGTTCATAAACCTCCAATCTCATACTTCTTCAACTGCTATTTGTCGCCTAACATTGATTCTAATCGCGTGATGAACTCACTCTGATCTTGATGAATCAAGTCTTTAGCTTTCTCCAGTTCCACAAACTCAGCCTTATCAACTTCCCAGGAAGCACAATGCGGGGCTGCATCGTCTGGTGCCGGTCCACAAAAGCAATGTACACGCTTCCGGCTCTTGGTGTATTCGACATAGCCAAGGCTTTCAAGCTTACCTGCTTTTACACCAGTCTCCTCGACAGTCTCGCGCCGCGCAGCTTGCTCCATGTTCTCGCCAGGATCAGGCACACCCTTTGGAATACTCCATTTCGACTTCTTGTTGTAGTTACCAGAAGCATGCACGAGCAATACTTCAATGACACCATTACTGGTTCTGTACAACAATGTTCCTGCAGATTCCTTCATATCATCTCGGGAAAGCCGACGGCTCAAGGTCTCCTTATTGACTCGATGCTGAATGAGTCATCGCATCAACCGCCGGTCCCATAATCTCCACGTCTTTCAGAACAGACAAGATGGGACAAACGTGTGCTCTCATCCCCTCGTTCAACCAAGTCAGATCTGTTGAAGCACAAATGTAGTCCAAATTATCCTCATAAATCCAATTCACTGACATTCGCGGAGCGGCTTTTGAAAGCTGGGCTTCAAAGTAATTTTTCTCCTCAGGAGACCAAGGCGTATTCTTGTAGTGAGCAATCTTCACCTTGCGCAAATTCGGAATTTTCGCAATTGTCCTCCACGCCATCGGAGTGACTTTTGTTTCACTCAAATCCAGGTACTCCAGATTCTTTAGCTTGGTGAGATGTACAAGTCCTTTATCGGTAATCTTATTCCATGCAAGGTCTAAAATGCGCAGGTGATCTGACTTTGCTAACTCCTTCAAATCATCGTCGCCAATTCGAGTATCAACAAGCAAAATGTGGCGCAATTGCGGCATCTCATGAATCCGTTTGACTGCATTCTTACCATCTCTAAGGCAAGTGAGATCCAGACTGTTGATTGTCTTAAGCGGCAAATATTTTAATGCCTCCTCGCATGTGACGCCTGTGAATGCAAAATTCACGTACAAAAGGTTCTTGAGGTTGGAAAGGATGTGAAGGTCGCGATTGACGAACTCCGTGTCATACAAGTTGAGCCCCTTCAAGCCAGTCAGCTTCCCAACTTTCTCAAAAACCTTCAGTTTTGCATCTCTGTTCTTGTTAAAATCAAAAACAGCGATTTCATCCGGTTTGAACTTGTCCAGAAGATCTGGATTTTTCACCAGCTTTTCATTTGCCACTATTCCTAGTGGCAACTCTCTGGGCACCGAAACTATTCCCTTTGCGTCATAACTTTCGCCGTTGGCAACAACTATTTTGCCCATTGACGAGTCGGTGGGGAATTCGAATACGCGCTTGTCACCTTTATAGTGAGACCAAAACTTCTTCCCTTCATCACCAGAAGAAGTACCGTCGACTTTCGAATTATCATTACTGCCATCTGACTTTTTTGGATCGGAAGCCGAGGCGGAGGCAGCTATTTTGGAAGAATGCTTAGCTGTCGGGTGCCCACTAAAATGTCCCACGAGGTTGTCGGACAACACACCAACTGTAAACGCAACCGCAGCGACTCCAGCAATCAACAGTGCCTTTTCTTTCCTCGCGAATTCTTCCTCTTCTTTGGTCAACACCTGGCGCGTATACTTCGGCGCCGCCTCAAGTTTTTCAGACGTAAGTTCCTGGGTTCCGGCATCATGCAAGGTTCGCTCAAGATGAATAAGATCGGACGCAAGCTGGCTCGCCGCCTGATAGCGATTCTGGGGATCTTTCTCTAGTAGTTTGCCAACAATCTTTTCAAGCCCGGAAGGAAAGTGCATTCCAAGTGACGCTTCCTTCAAAGGCGCCTGCATCTCAGACTGATGCTTCATCATTGTCGAAAGAGCAGACTCGCCCATGAACGGCGGTGCGCTTGTAAGCGCTTCATACAAAACACACCCCAGAGAGTAGAGGTCACTGCGGTGGTCCACGGCGATGCCCATGCACTGTTCCGGACTCATGTACAACGGGCTACCGAAAATCTCACCTGTTTTGGTCAGGGTCTGTTGGTTAAACTCATCCACCCCGGTCAATTTTGCAATACCGAAGTCAACGACCTTCACTATTTCCGGGTCGCGCTCGGACTTACGCTCTATAAGCATGATATTGCTCGGCTTTAGGTCGCGGTGAACCACGCGACTGTCGTGCGCATAGCCGATTGCAAACGCAACCTGGATAAAGATCTTGATTACGCGCTCAATCGGCAAATGCCCAAGTCGCTCAATCTCATCGGCAAGCGTAACCCCTTCCACCAACTCCATCAGGAAAAACGGCTGCCCGCCCGGCAGAAGCCCGAACTCATACACTTTGATGAGATTGGCGTGATCGAGCATGTGGGCGGCTTTAGCTTCGTTCTTAAACCGCCTCCAGCCGGCATCCTCCTTTTGGAATTTATTGAGACACTTGAGGGCGAATTGCTGGTTCATCAGCAAGTGTTCAACCCGGTAAACGCTGCCCATGCCACCCTGACCAAGGAGTTCGATGATTTTGAATTTCTCGAGAAGGACAGTTCCCGGCTTCAACAACTCAAGGGGTTCCGCCGGAAGACAAAGGGTTGTGTCGCCTTGATACACAGGCTGTTTCGGGGATTCATCCCCCGAATCTTCCGCAGCTTCTTCGTTGTATAAACTGTTGACCAAGGTCGCACCCTACAGGAAGCACAGGAGACCTTATTACGGCTGGCACCTACCTATTTATGCCCAAAAACCGCCGTACTCAGCTTGAGGTATCATTGTGCTCGATTTCGGAACCAATAAAATGTTGAAAAGATACGCAATGACGACCGTTTCAAGCCTTCTAGCCAAATCTGGCGCACTTGCGATTTTGACCGTGACAGGTCTTACAGTGCCCTGCCTTGCCGACGACGAAGCCAATGCGTACGGAGACGTAAAGCTACACGCGGTGGAACAACAAATTGTCTCTCTTGCACAGGCGAGCGAAAAAGATATCTCCTATCAGGACCATCAAAAGCTGCTCGACAAAGTTTCCGGGGAAATCGTTGGGAGTATGTCTAATGTCTCTGACCTCGCAACGCTGGCTGTTTGGGCATACCTGAATGTGCATTCCAACGAAATGGATGGTCGTTTCATCAACTACGATCACGTTGTCAGAACGGCATTCTCCAGCGCGCTTTGTCAAATTGCCAAGCAAACCACGCCCCAAGCCGAAGCAGCTCTGTGGCGAGTTGCGCGCCAGGTCAACATCGATGGACATGTATCAGAAGAACTAGCCGATGCGATAGGTAGCGTAACCAAGAAAAAAGACTTTCGCTTTGGAGAACGAGTGTACACACGCTTTCAAGAGCGAATTTTGGAGAAACTTCCATTAGCACCGGAACTTGCAAAATTTCGAATCGCAGTTTGCGATGAACTGTGGAAACATTGGAAAGCGCCCGTTAAGGAAAGCGCGGATGTCATTGCACGAGCAACCTTTGTGATCGATCAAGATCGACAGTTCACCAACATAAAAGTGGTGCCCGCCTACTTCGGCAAGACGAAAGATCAAGCAGCAGGTCTTCGATTCGTAGAAGCAGCGCGCACCGCTTTGGAGCACTGCGCACTCAAAGAGCCACTTCCGAGTACACTGAAGAAAGTTCGCGTCGAAGCTGACTTCTACGGCAAATAAGAGAGAGGATGCTTTTGGGAAGTGGTTGCTCTGAAGAGATTACTAGAAGTGGGACTTCACTTTGGACATGCAACGCATAGGTGGAATCCCAAAATGCGCCCGTTCATCCACAGCGAACGGAATGGCGTGCACATCATTGATTTAGTGCAGACTCAAATGGCACTTCAACGAGCCTGCGACTTCGCGGCGGTAGCAGCCAGAGAAAAGAAGAATATTGTCTTTGTAGGGACGAAACGACAGGCCGCAGACATCGTAGAGGAAGAAGCGAAACGTTGCGGCGTGCACTATGTAAATCGTCGCTGGCTCGGTGGCATGCTGACAAATTTCGATACTATGCGCCTGAGAATTAATCGTCTCAGAGAACTAGAAGAAATGCGCGTTACTGGAGACTTCTACAGATGACCCAAGAAAGAATTGGCTGTGCTTAACAGAGAACTCTTCAAACTTGAAAAGTCACTCGGTGGACTCAAGAATTTGAAAGGTAGCCCGGATGTTCTATTCGTGATAGATCAAAGGTGTGAGTCTCTTGCAATTGCAGAAGCAAAGAAAGTTGGAATAACAGTAATTTGCCTGATTGATACCAATTGCGATCCCGACGGAATCGAATTTCTGATTCCAGGCAACGACGATTCAATCCAAGCAGTGAGGCTAGTAACCAGGGCAATTGCGGACGCCATTCTATTCGGCAAACCAAAGGGTCTTGACGATGATGCAGGTGGTGGTCCCGAGCCACGCCCTTCTGGCGTTCCACGAGTTCCAAGTCCGTCAGCAGGAGAAATGGAAGCAGAAGCGACCCCTGATTTTTTAGAACATAGCAGTCTATAATCTTGTCAGGAATCTCCCACGGTTCAATTCTCTACAGGTGCAAACTCATGCCTGACGATCCATACGATCCAAATCCACCGTCCAATTGGGGTAAGGTCGTTATGATTCTGGCCGGTATCGCCATCATTGTTCTCGGCGTATGGGCTGTTGCCGGAACCATGATTTCGAAAGCGTTGATGTTCAAGTAAAAGTTCACTTCTAATCAACAACGACTTGTTGAAAAGCTTTCCATCCTGGTGCCACCACAGGCGGTTGAATGGACTGTTTCGGGTTACAGCGCTTTCAACTTACGTTCCATTTGGTCGAGTTCTTTCAAGCGAGCAATAGCCAGTTGCCCCGGAAGTTTTCCTTCCTTCGCGGCTTTGTGCCGATTGATTTCCCCTCGAACCTGAATTCGGAGAGTATCGAGCATGGAGAACACACCTGAAGGAAGCCCCAAGATTGCGGACGTAAATAGCAAGTCGTTGGTGACGCGCGATGAACGCTCATCCGACTTATTGTAATTGGGGTTAAAACCAGGGACAAGGAATAGAACCCCTGAAGCAGTCTTCAATCCACCGACAAACAATCCGGCTCCAATATTCTGTGTTGCAGTCAATTTTGCAGCATCTGATTTCTTCTGCGCAGAACTAATCTCATTTGTGAACGCGCGTTCGTGAGCTTCGTAGTCACCCTGCATAACGACAGTTGTCGCAACTTCAGCATTGTGTTCTTTATGCTGCTTGATTATCTTGTCCAAATCAGCAAGATCCGCAGAGAGTTTGGATATGCTTGTCTCTCTGGCTTCTTTGCTGATATCCTTCATGCCCATTTTTGTAAATTCGCCGTAGCCTTTTGCAAAAAGTCTGCTAAGAATCGGCGCATAGCAAGTCAACTGACCGGAAATCGCAAACATGACACCGGCACGTCCGTTCCATATGCGATGGTGATTAGCGAGAGACAAATACGCCCAATTGCAGCCAATCGCATTGGTTGTGTACTTCGCCACATCAAATAGATATTGAGTCTGTTGAAATCCAAGAACCTTTCGCGCACTAATGTGGAAGCGTTCAAACTCCATCAAGGACTGATCGCGCATGTCCTTCAAAATACGCCCTTCAACTTCGTCTACAGCGACATACTCATGAAGACTCGGCTCTGATGCCTCGATTCGCATCAAAGCTTCACGCTTATCCAAAAGAGAATCGATATCTTGTTGCAGACCTCGCACCTTTTTGACAGCTGCAGTTGGCGAAAAACCTTTTGAGCGCGCCACCATTTCATGGTACGTATTGATACCAAACTCCCCAGCAGCAGCGCTAGCTCCGATGATCGATCCAATCATCGGAATGTAGTTTGCGGCCAGCTGCGTGTGAAGATTGACACGCTTGGAATTGTGAAGCGCTTGCCCGCGATTTGAAGTCGAAATGACAGAACCAGCCAGACCCAAGCCCGAATTGATCTCTTGGAACATAGCATACCGCCAGCCTTTCCAACGTCCTTGTTTGGCAACTTCCATTGTGTAATGCAAGTTGTATCGCTGAAGTTCAATTTCTTTGAATAGGATTTGTTTAGTCAGCTCATCAATCTGACGCGCCGCCTCAATCGGTGCAACAGAGGCATCCCCGCGCAAGATTACCTTGTCACCAAAGGATTGGGCAATTGCAGTCGGTCGCAAATCTTCAGCCGGTTCAGATGTCACGGCTACAGGTGCCGACTCCACAGATACAGGTGGTGACTCCAGAGCTACAGGTGCCGACTCCGCAGCAACAACGTCGTGCATCACAGCAGTAGAAGCAACGGCACCAGATTTGGTGTCAGATTTTGTTGCGTCAGAGCCTATGCTTTTGCTTGCTACATCAGATGTAGGGGCGGCATTATTGCCGCCCGCCGGGCGACGCATGGTGTCGCCCCTACAGGATCGATCGGCACTCTTTGGACTTCCGTCAGTCTTATCATCAAATAATTCGTCACTGCCGTAGTCTGGCTTCTCAACATTCTCTACAGCAGCCAACATATCATTGGCGATTGGTAATTCACCAAAGTCAACGGCGCTATTCGCAATTTCAGCGCCTGGCGAGGCCGCTATGGTCGCGGTGCTCTCGCTTGCAAAACAAACTAAATTAGAGTGAATGAAAAACGATGTAGCAAGACAAGCACAAACGATACTTCTACGATTGTTTTTTAATAACACTGAGAGATACCTGATTTCTAATGACAACCATACTGGCTATGTGCGCCGCAGAAGGTGGTTGGCTACAGCAGCAGCTTAAGACATTTTGTTCGCTAGCGCAAAACCTTTTACCTAAATTTGAAAAGCTCATGAGGGCATGCCTTTCGGATAATCACTAGGGCTTGGAAGATCGCCCACACTGCTCAAGAGCCAGACTACTTTAGCTCCTTGACAGTTTTCAATGGCATAAATTTGCATTTGCTTTTATCAAGAATTGGTCAAGGAAAGCTTTCAAGTCTCGGGCACATTCAGTTTTTCTGGTCGTCAGTGAAAGCATCGATTGACCGGTGACCTATCCATACGCTTTCGCTGTTCGATATATGTCTCATTTACTAATCGCTCCTCTCGTTTTGCTCTTTCTCCAATTGAGTAATTGTTCTCCAGCACTTGCGAAGCCCAATTCACCCGTAGAACAACAAAACAATCAGGTTTCCTACACACTTGGTTTTCAGCGGTGGGGTGACTTCGGTTCTTATCACCTTGGTATGAAAGTAACAATGCTCGAGGGAGGAAAGCCAACTGCAACCTGGTTCATGAATGGTGGCTGGGATACAACCTTTGCGCACGACACCTTACTTGTGTATCAGATTCCGGTATTGTTTCCAGTTTTTCTAAGAGCGTATGTTCACCCGACACATCCCACTTCGCCACTCTTCAACATACGCAAGTGGGAAGACTTCGGACAAATTCAGTCCATAAGCAGTGAAACAGCAATGAGGCTGATCACCCACTCGCATAACGGAATGACAAACATCAACAAAGGCGATTTTATGTACAGCCCAATAGTGAAACCGTTCAAATTAGGTAATGCTGGTTTCTGGACAAGCAACAGCTATGTTGCATCGCTTGTTCATTGGGCTAATGAGACCGGAACCAACATTCTTCCACCGGAAGGGGGAAAGTACCCTGGTCTTGATGGACCATTTTTGCCAAAATCCGTATTTGAGTCACAAAAGTGATGCTCAGCATTAGCAAAAACCCAAGATATCCAACCATAGAAAAGCGCTCAATCGCTTGGCTTACTGACGCCGTAATCGTCGGCATCATAATCCTCCTAGCGAGAATGGCATTCTTTGCAGTATGCATGCAACTTCAAATTCGACTTCCTGCAGGCAAAATCACGATTATAAGTTTGGCAATTGGAGTACTGATCGCGATTGCATATCACACTTTTTTTGAAGGGTCGAAGCTTCAAGCAACACCAGGAAAAATGTTGTTTGGACTCATCGTGACTGACTTAAGAGGAAATCGTATCAGCCTTGCCAGAGCGCTATCGAGACACATGGGCAAATACGCTTCAGCTTTTTCATTTGGCATCGGCTACCTCCTGTATTTCTTCTCCAAAAGAAAACAGTGCTTACACGACATGATTGCGAAATGTGTGATCGTCCATCGAACGGTCACTTAATGATGCGATTGAGAAACTCTCGCTGGTTCGACCTTTTTGGAGGGCGATAGAACACAAAAGGTGTACAGGGGAGTATTGATGAGAACTCCACACCCCAGATACAAGATTATTAAGGCTAGCCCGACCTTCTTTAGCACTGCGACTTCAAAGTTCACCAGCTTAGCAAACCCGCCCCAGCGACGGGCCTGCTATGGCGAGAAAACTGAAGATTAAAAGGGCATATAAATGAAAGACTGAGTCTCAGGGTGGGTTTAATGACCGAAAAAAGCCACGAAATCGCTGTTGCCGACTTCCCGATTCTCAATCCGGAGCACATTCAGCCGCAGGACTACCTGCGTCCAATCCTTGGCGCCACAATTTATGCAATGGTGTTCACCTTGCCGGCGACGCTGGTGGGGTTAGGCACAGGGGTTTCAGTTGCTCGATTACTTACATTTCAATTGGGCGTCGCTACAACGATTGTTGGAATGTTACTCATTTCGGCAATGGTTCATCATTTCGTTTGGTGGCGAAGATTGAAGAATCATGGCGCCAGTGCATTCATTGCATACGAAGATTTGGACATGCCGCTCGAAGAGGCTTTCGAACTCTGCCTCGGTGCGACAACTCAGCTGCCAAAGTCAAAAATAGAGACATTTGAGGAAGGAAAGTGCATTCAGTTGCGCGTTAAAGGAAACTTCTGGGTGACCGTCGATCGAATGATTGATATCAGGTTCCAGGGTTTGGGAGAGGACAAAACTCGCGTAATCGTTGATTCCGCGTTTAAACTCACGCCTGCGCGCACATTCTTAATCTCCAAAATCTGGGGACCAAAATGGACACCGATTGTGTTTCGCCTTGATGTTCGCAAGAACAAACAGATGCTCGCACAGATAACAGATTACCTGCGCAGAGTGCCGGAATGGAATCACAAATACATTTATGGTGATTCATTCGAGGCGCTCAACAACGAAAAAGTCGCCTAGAATAATCGTCACGTCGCCGCGCGCAAGGCCACTGTGGATATGATTTATTCATTGCTAAAAACTAGTGCAATCAAACTACTTGGTTAGTTCTTTGACTTTCCCGTCATTGCCAATGATCACGCGTTCAACCATATCAATAAACAACCCATGCTCGACAATGCCCGGAATTAGAGAGAGCTTTTGCGCCAGAGCCCGTGGATCTTCGATCAATCCAAAATCGCAATCGAGAATCAAGTTATTTTCGTCGGTGCGAAACACTCGATCATCTCGTACTCGAACAACGCTCTTCGCGCCCATTTCGTCAATTTTCTCTTGAACCAACCCGCGAGAGAACGGAACTATTTCTATCGGCAGATGAAACTTGCCAAGTTTTTCGACTAGCTTTTTCTCGTCAACAATGATCACTACTCTCTTTGATGCATAAGCAACAATCTTCTCTCGAAGAAGCGCTCCACCACCGCCTTTAATTAAACACAGACTAGGTTCGACTTCATCTGCACCATCGATATCTAAATCCAACGCAGGAAACTCATCCAAGGTTACGATCGGAATTCCTACGCTTCTGGCAAGTTTTTCCGTCGAATCCGACGTTGGCACACCTTTGATTTTCAGACCTTTCTTGACACGTTCGCCAAGCAATTGCACAGCAAAGACTGCCGTCGAACCAGTTCCAAGACCCAATACCATCCCGTCCTCAACCAGATCAACAGCGGACTGGGCAGCAAGCTTTTTGTCGTCATCAGCACTCATTTATAAACCTTTGAATTTAAACTGCGAACACAGAGAATCAAGAAAATGTTGGAATTAAAAGCAGATAGCAAGCGAATTTCAAAGGTCTCCTGGACTCATGACACCTTATGAACTGTAAGACTCTCTGATAAATATGAACACTAAAAACTGTCAAAAGACCAACTCAAGACGCAAAAGAGTTTATGGGCAAAACCCCCATACTATATACCCAGCTGGCTAAATAGACCGCAATCCGGGTACTGTTTATGCAGAACGGGGTTTCCGCTCGAAGTGAGTAGCAATCTTGATCTCCTCTTTTGGAGCCTTAATCGTGAGAAACAACTGCAACCTTTGGCGGCGCCGGACTACTCGCGAGCTAATCTCATTATTCTTGGGAAGCGCCATGATCGTATCCGGCTTGACTTACGGATGTCAGATAAAAGTTCAGGCAGAAGCGAAGAAAACCAAAGAAGACCCTACCGTCACAGAAGCGAGAGCCTTGATCGAAGGCGGCAAAGTCTCGGATGCCGAGTCGAAACTCGCTGCCGCGTTGCGAGGCAATCTTGCCAACGACAGTATTCGTTGTTTGCACGCGGACACGCTTTACCGACTTGGCAGATACCATTTCGCGGCTGATGAAATCAAAGTTGTACTCACCAATGACCCGAACAATGCAGAAGCAATTCTCTTAAGTGGAAAGATTTTCCAAAGTATGCACCACCCTACTGAGGCGGTCGAAGCGTACAAGAAATTCCAAGCGATGAAGCCCGAGGATCCGCGCAGTCAGCAGTATGGAGCGCTAATCTCGGTTTTAGAGTCCGAGGCAAAAAATGCTCTGCAAAGAAAAAACGCGCAAAGTAGTGGCGATGATTATCTTGCAGCGGTGGCTGGCAGCAATTTGCTGAAGTGGAAAATTGATAAGCCGATTACCGTATATGTGAAAGACGGAACTTCAACTCCGGGTTATCGAACAGAATACGAAGAATCCCTCAGACAAGCCTTCGACGAATGGACTCAAGCAACCAACGGCAAGATCAAGTTTGCTTTCATTCAAGATCCGGGCGTTGCGCAAATGTCGGTGGTCTGGACGGATGACTTGCACGCGCCTGCGATGACGGCAGAAGCAGGGGTAGCGAAAACAGCGTTCGGGGCGAACGGAATTGAAACAGCGGAAATTTCACTGCTTACGTTGGACCCGCTGAAAGACGGTCCGCTCGGCAAGAATAGATTGTTCAATACTTGTTTGCATGAAATCGGTCATGCCCTGGGCCTTCAAGGACACAGTCCGCATGAAGACGACATCATGAGTAGCACGCTGATAGTTCAGCAAGGTTTGTCACCTCGTGACGTACGTACTATCAACGCACTTTACGCAGACAATTCTACTGCTGAGAAAAGACTTCCAGACAAAGACGAATATGGACGTCCGCTTTCTCCGGCTGTGCTGTGCCAGCGACATGTGCAGGAAGGGTCTGTTGCAGCGGGAAATAATCAGTTCGAAAAAGCAATTGCGGAATTCGAAGCGGCGTTGAAGATAGATTCTAAGCAAGAACGAGCTCGCGAGGGACTTGCCATTGCATTTAACAACATGGCTATTGAGAAAGACACGAGCTCTGAGAAGTCGATTGAACTGTTTCGCAAAGCTTTGTATTGGGATCCTACTTGTGATGTAGCCCGCGGCAACTTGAACTCTTACCTACAATCGACGGGCGTAGATCCAAAATCATTTGATGCGCGAGTGAAACTGGCCGAAGGGTGTCTGAAGAAAAATGACGTACACGGTGCAATCGTCGAATACACCGAAGCACTGATCTACAAAGCCGACGATGCGGTTAAAAAGAAACTGGATACACTCCAGAAAAAACAGTAGGATCGCCCAGTTTTCCGAAGGGTCGATGCATAGCGTCGACCGGTTGGCGTAGGGGCACATTGCATGCGCCTTCGCGCGGGCGGCAATAATGCCGCTCCTACAGCTGGCATGTTTAGACGTTCTGCGGGGAGCTGAGAAGGTTCAGTTCTTACTCCAACTTGCTCAATTAACGCGTTTTTGAAACCACATCGAGCTGATGTATTTGCCGTTCTTTTGCGCGTATTCATCAAACACGCCGACTTCCGAAAATCCCATAGATTTGTGTAGTGCGACAGAAGCGGGATTCGGAAGTGCAACCCCGGCAACTACCAAATGCACCTTCTCACCTTTCAGGGCCTCGAACAGAGCGGCGTAGAGTTTTTTTCCAACACCCTTGCCGCGCGCCTTTCCAGTCAAGTAAATGCCAAACTCCACTGTCTCGATAAATGCCGGATGGTCTCGGTACTGCCTACTTCCTGCACTGCCTATTACTTCACCATCGAGTTCGGCGACAAACATGCGATAAGGACCGGTCGTCGAATATTTTTCGAACCAGGGTTTGTAGTCGTGGATGGTCATCGGCTCGGTGTCGAACGCGATTTGCGTGTTGCGAATGTAGTAGTTGTAGATTTCGGTCAGCACTGGAAGGTCACTTGCAACTGCCGGACGAATAACGAGCGATTCCACGCGAAATTTCCCAAGGATGTAGAAACCGGTCAATAATAACTGATGGACAGGAAAAGCTGTAACTGAATGCCGCTGTCAAGATAATGAATCTTTGATGAGGAAACGAATATTCAGAATGCGGTTGGATAAGATCAAGACATGTGGTTTTGGAACAATGCTGGTACAGTGAATCATTCATCCCCCTCGCGGAAAGGCTTTCACTTCGGCGTCTCGGTTTGCTCGCTCATATTCATGAGTGGTTGCAGTACGCTTGAGGAGAAGTTCAAGGACTTAATGCGACCATCGCCGATTGAACATCCTGGTCAGCAAACAACGCAAGAACAAAAGCAATGGCCCGAGCCGCCTCGATTTACGATACCGCCTCCAACCAAGGAGGAGTTGGCTGAAGTAGGGTTGCCCGTGCCGCCTCCATTCTTTACTCCGCCACCACAAAAACCGAACAAGAAAGTTCGCGGAAAAAAGAACCCGGTCAAATTCGAAAAGAAAAGCATTGGTGGCATTTCCTTCTATCAAACAACCATCGATCTGACCGATTACGATACATACTTATCTGTGCTTCTTCCGCATAATGCGTCGCAAGCCAACAGCGCGGAAGTGAGCTACGGTGCGGAGACTTTCGATTCATTCGTTACCTCGCACCGAGGCGCGGTGCTGATGAACGGAACATTTTTCAGCAAAGACAAAGAACAGCGCGTGATGGGTAATCTTGTCTCGGACGGAAAAATGCTCAAGTACAGTCGTTGGGAAAACTATGGCACCACACTCGGTATTAGAGCTGATAACAAATTAGAGATGGTGACTGCTAGAGCTGAGGGTCAGCCGCAATGGGACAAGCATTGGTTTTCGTTGACATGCGGTCCTCGATTGCTGCGGCAGGGGGAGGTTTGGGTTCACCCGGAGATTGAGGGTTTTACGGACTCGCATGTATTGACGATTGGTCCCCGACAAGCGATGGGTTATCCAAAGAGCAAAGACAAGATTTATTTGGTGACTTTCTTGTATGGTTTGTCATTGGAGAAAGAAGCCGAAATGATGAAGAAGATTGGCTGCTACGAAGCGATGAATCTTGATGGTGGCGCATCAAGAGCACTTGCGCATAACGGCACGATTATCATTAAGGCTGGTCGCCCGCTCACTAATGTTTTGATTGTTTATGACAAAACGCATCCGGCGCCGCAAAATACAATCAAATCCTGGGAGCACTTCCAGGAGATCAACAAAGAAGCGGAAAGAGGAGCCTCTCCGGCACTATGAATGGGGCCAGCCGCCTGCGCTGCCAGGAAGGTCCAATACCATGCGTCAGCTAGCAAAATCAGTCGACGCATCGCCGGTACGGTTTAACGGCAGCGGCGGCAGAGGTTGCGGCAGATGCCACCAGGCGTGCAGCACTTCTCACGTATGCAGCTGTTGTTATAACAGCATCCGCCTTTGACGCACGCACGCATCTCGGGCGTGAGATTTCCTCTGTACGCTGTATTCTTTTCTGTGACTTGAACAGGATCGCCTGCAGTGTAAGCTTTCTCGAGTTTCTGTTTAATCTGGTCAGCGGACACTGGCGGTGATTTCTCGGAGTCTTTGATCAGTTGATCAACATTGACGCCTGCTGCCTTGAGAGCAGCTGCGAATTCAGCGTTACCCTTGAGTTCCGGCGCGGCTCTATATGCGTCCTTCAAGACATCCATACCGGCTTCCATCATGGCAGCTTTCTTCTCGGGCTTCGCCATGTCGGCTACGCTGCGTACCATGTCTAGACCAAGCTCGGCGCGTAAAAGTCGTGGCGCATTCTCAAGCTCCCAAAGAGTTGCCAATTCTTCTTTGCGCTTGGTCTCATCTTTCAGCGCATCAATTTCTTTTCTACGCTGAGCAAGAAGATCAGGTCTAGCTTGAGAAGCAGCCTGCAAGGCTTTGACAAATTTCTCTTGTCTCGCCTTCAGTCCAGCAAACCCGTCGATTGGTGTAGCAAGCGCATCTTCACGTGCAGCTTTGATTTGATCCTTCAAAGCATTCGCACTAGTCGCATCCATCGACAGTCTGAATTCTTTGGCATGCGAGGCAGTTGCATCACTGGCAAGCGAAGCTTTGGTTGCCAGCTCTTGATTGATGTTGGAGTTCCAGTGGAAACTCGTCACTTTTTCCGGTGCAGGATAACCGCTCGAATCAGCCTTGAGTGATTGAACACTCGTCAAAACCGTGTTCTTCTCGCTGCCGCCGCAAGCTTTGAGGCTATTATCGATCCAAGTTTTCCATTCCTGCATTTTGGCATTATTCGGATCAGCCTTGATTGCAGCGTCAACCTTGTCGCGATCGACAATGAGGAATTTCAGCTTAGGATTCTCCTCCTGCAACTTTTTCACATTCTTGATTGCTTCTTCGCTACCTGGAATTCCGCGTCCAACCACCATGATCGCTACGCCGGAACCAGCTGCGGCTGCTTCTTTGTATGCCTGACTGAAATTGTCGATTGTGAATGCGCCGGTATCCTTGATCGATTGTCCGAACGCATCAAGTTGTTCAGTCTTATCTTTAGCGTCAGGTGAAGCGTCGGTCGGCTTCTCCAAGTCTGTTGGAGGTTTAGGACCATCGACTGGTTTAGCAGGCACTTCGGCTACTGGCTTTTCCGGAGCTTTCTCGGGCGGCGTAACCGGCTGCTTCTCTGGCTGCTTCTCTAACGGTTTAACAACTGGTTCAACAGGTTGAGGTGGTTCAACTTTCGGAACAACCTGAACTTCACCGGTCATTAGCTGCTGCAAAACCTGTTCGCGAACTGCAGGAGGCAAAGCCTTAAGTCCACCTTTCTGATAAAGGTCATTCAACTGTTGTGGACTCAAATCGCTGTCGAGACGATAAGGAGTATTGTTAGGTTGCTGCCCGGGTAAGCGCAAACGCGAATCAAGAGGCGGAATGTTGAGGTACTGCCCGTTCAAGTCACCACGACGCTGACCAAACGGATCGAGCAGCGCGTCCAAAGGACTATTCCGTCTGCCAAATGGATCAAGCAGGTCTTGTTGCCTGTTTCTGCCGAACGGATCTAGAGCATCAAGTCGTCGGTTTCTTCCAAACGGATCGAGCAAATCCTCCAGCGGATTTCTTCTTTCGAATGAGTCTCTGCCATAACGCCCCTGCATGCCATCTCGGTCGAGAGGTCCTCTCAGCAGAGACAACGGATCATCGGGATTGTAGCCGCGGACGTCACTACCGTCAGGACGAACTCGTAGTTGAATGCGCCCATCCTTGTCAAACTGCAAGCGCCGGCTCGGATCGAATTGAAGTTCGTTACCCTCATCGAACTGGAGTCTACCCGAAGGATCAAGCTTGAGCGAACGAGAGTTGGGGTCGAGGCGATACTGCCATTTGGTTGAATCAAGAGGTAGTTGGCGAATTGAAGAGTCGCGAGGTTCCAATTGAAGAGGCAGCTCGCCGTCCTTGAGCAAAGGAATAACGAGACCATCTCGTTTTCCTTTTAGTTGTGGATCGAGAACCAGCGGAATACGGACATCGGCTTCGCCGGTCGCTCCGTCCGTCTCTCTCAGTTTGACTCTTGGACCAGGTTTTCTATCGACTAAACCATCAATGGCAGTCAGTGGAAGCGAACGGATCGCTGGATTACTTTTGTCGAATTCTTCCATCCGCTGTTTGTATTCCGGATGCATCTTGAGGTAATCCGCGTACTCCTGCGGATGCCCAGCCTTGAATTCGGAAGGCGAGACTTGCTTGCAGAAGTTATCTTCGCACAGGTAAGACTGCGATGGATTCTTCTCGTTGAACGTGAATTTGACTGGCGGTTCAGATTGGGCGGGGGGCTGATCAAAACGTTGTGCCATCGATTAGCATCCTGGGTGGGGTTGTAGAAATGCTAAATGAGAGTTGTTTCACTTTCATTGCACGACGCTGAAAGCCCACTGGCGCAGCAATTACGCCCGGACCAGCGAAAGACCGAGTTCGCTCAGCGACAAACTAAGGTCCGGCGGACGTTTTCAGGTTTTTGTGCTTGTGTCTTGAGTTTCGCTTTTTGGAGGAAACGTCCATTGGCGCATCGATTCCGGCTGCTCCTGGTTGAAGCTTCGCGGAAGAACTCGCGGGCTCCCATTGAACCGCCCCATCAGGGCCGCCCCCGAAAGACTTACGGTTCGGCTGATTAGGTGCAGACGAATTAGGTGCTGCCGCATTCATTGTTTCCTCAGCCTTTGCCACAGAATGTTTGTCCATCCAAGCAGTGAGAGATTCAAGAAGCATTCCGGACTGTTTGAAAGTCTCAAAGATCAAATGCTCTTCAGTACCGATGATAAATATGTTTTTGTCCTTAGAACTAACAGCCTCAAACAATTCATAAGTTCCCTTAGGCTTGACCAGCCTATCTTTAAGTCCTTGCACGAAGAATACAGGCAAGTCATTCAACTTCGCGCAAGCGAATTTCGTTTCGCGCATGAAAACAGCGAATCTCATCAGCTCTTTGGGAGACATTTCCATTTTTGCTTTCAGATCCCCGTGCCATGCTTCGCGAACTTGCGGAATTGCTGAAGCTTGCTGAACCACCATATCGCCGACTCTAAAGGGCTTATTGGGGTTTCGCAAAAAGTGAACAGCAACAGTAAGGCCCATTTTCTTGGCCTGAAATCTTTCCGCTGAAGGAACAGATGAGATCACACCGTGCAGATCTTTGGAGTATTTAGCGCCCGCTCTCAGAGCAATGGCGCCGCCCATGGACTCACCAAGCAGGTAGATTGGAACACCGCCGTGACGCTGCGAAATCAAACCAAGGATGCTGCCGACATCGTTGATTGCTTCGTTTAAACGCAGGTCTTCCTGACCAGGTGTTGTCAGCCACGCACCGAATCCGCGCACATCCATTGCGTAAACAGCGTAGCCTTTGGAGGACATTTGCATTCCAAATGGTGTAAAAGCTTGGTTGTCCAACCCCAGACCGTGAACACATAAAATCGCAGCTCGTGCGGGTTTCTGCGTCGGCAGCCAACCAATTACCGGCAGGGTACGCAAGCGAAACTCACCAGCCAGCCATATATATTCTGCTGCCGATTGCGGAGCGAATTCGCTGATGTAGTGCTTCTCGAAAATCTCTTTGCGCTCAGAAAGTGGTGGCAGTTTTCCGTGCGACTCCAACCCAAAACGATAGTTCATCAAATTGTCTATGGACGCCGAAACTTGCTGGCGAATCGGCTCTTCATCAGGCGGATTCTTCATGTGCCGGTAAAGATTTAGAGTCTGCAACTGAGCCCAGAATAGAACGCCGGCGTCATCCCAAAGCCCGGATTTAGCACGTTCTCTCGCGACTGCAAGAAACTTTTCTGCATAACTTTGCGCCTCTGCATACTGTTTCTCGATAATTAAAATTCCCATTGCGGACTCGTAGAGATCGGCAAGAATTCTTGAGCTTGTAGGTAAAGCTGCGGAAATAATCAGCGCAGAATTGTAGCTCGTGAGTGCATCTTTGTATTTGCGTTCGCCGTAATAGCAATCACCAATTCGCTTGAGCAGGAGAGCATGACGTAATTGCCCAGCGCTATCGATTGCGGGAGGTTGGTGATGCAAGACCATCTCCAAATGTCGACGCGCTTCACTGCTCTTTTCCTGCATTTTCTCCAAGGCGGCGAGCATGTAATACAAGTCGACTTTCTTTGCGTTATCTTTCTCGTCGCTAATGATACGTTCCAGCATCCGCTCAGCTTCGAACAACTTGCCATCCAATGCAGTCTGAATGATTTCCTGCTCGGTCGCATTGACGTCAATGGATGTATGGTTGTGTTGAGGTCCTTGCAGCGTTGAGTGCTGATTAGAATGTTGGTTTGGTGAAGAATCAGCGTGATTAGTGGCAATCAAATTGCGCGACAGACGAATCAGACTATCAACAGTCGATTCAGGAAAACCTGGAGAGCTATAAGCTGGAATCGGAAATAGAAAACTTGGAGCAATCAGCGATGCCGTCAGTGATGCCACCATAGGCGCCACCACCCTCAATGTGCGCGATTTCCAAGCTGAAGTGTCCAACACGAATTTCCTGAGTTTGCGTGGAGCTAAACAGACCACTCATTGAACATATAGCACAAAGAGCCAGACCCGAAGGCTCAGAAGGTCAGATTCGCAGGCTGTTCCAGAACGCGAAAAATGGCACAAAGCTGCCCCAGTTGGGCTATACAGCGCCAGGGTCTAAGATTCTGCCTGACAGGGCATATAAATATGGGAAACATTCCATGGAGACTGCGGCGATGGGACTTGATGACGGAAGACCCACACAGGGCAAGAATTTGCAGGGTTTTGAGTTGGGCGGCTTAAATGGCAGTGCAGAGGCTGCTGGAGACCGTGAGCCGAGTGCCATCGAGGTGGCGGCCCAGTGGACACAAAACGACAGCAGAATTGTGCGCGCTTCAATGCAGGGCACCGATCCCGAAAAGCCTTATGCGAAGCAGGTAGAGCAATTGCTCGGCACTGAGGAAACCTATGTGAGGGAAAGTCCCGCTCAATTACGCCAAGCCGTCAATGCACAGCTACGTGAGTTGGAGCAACAGACCGGCAAGAAGCTGGGCAGAGTAAAACCTACTGACAGCTTTGAAGCAGTCGAAGACAAGAATGCCGCTGCGATTGTCGCGGGGTTTGGTCCTGGAAGCCAGTGGAGCGAAATGTACAAAAACTCGATCATGTCTGTGCTTCGACAAGGCAATCCTGACATCAGCAGAGCGGACATGACCAATCAGGCAACTATTCGCGACGCCCTCCTTGCCCGAGACAGAAAACAAGCCGCGTCGGTTTTAGGAGAATCTGCCGCCTCTTCCGTTTCCGGAGCCGACTTCGAGCGGGCGGTCAATCAGTACAACTATCGCTACATGCAAAAACACGGCATTAAGAACGACGTAAATTAATGACCGAGAAAGCAAAAAAAAACGCCAAGGAACCGCCAGTTTACTCGCTGATCCGGGCCAGCCGCTGCTATAACTGTGACTCTAAGCAAGAGCCGGGAAGCATCGTCAAATTCGCGCCCGGCACAGATGAGCGCGAGGTGCGTTGCCGCAAATGCGCCCAGCTTGATGAATTGGAGTTTCTCAAGAGCGGAAATGCAAAGGTTACGCAATTGGCGAAAAAATACTCACAACGCGTAATTGTTGTAATGCAATGGTCCGAGTTGTGGAAAACTTATGAGCGCATCGGCTTGCTCGTCGAGACCGAAGCAATCGACCGCATCGAAAAGGAACTCAAGATTCAATTCGAAAATCGCGAGTCTAAGCAACCACACTAAAGGTGAGAAAGCGTGACAAGCAGCGACACAAAGAGAAGTACTGTCAGTTCCACAGAAAGAGATTTCTACAAACTATGGACTCCAGTCACATTGCGATACGGTGACACGGATAGACAAGGTCACATCAATAACGCTGCTTATTGCACATTCTTCGAATCAGGTCGCGTCGCATTTCTCTGCCACGAGCACGGCACAATCGCAGATGAAGGATACGCATTTGTGATAGCCAAACTCTCTCTAGATTTTCTCAAAGAGATGAATTTTCCCGGCACCGTCGAGGTTGGGACGCGAGTGAATCAGATAGGTAAAAGCTCCTTCACATGCGGGCAAGCGCTATTCAAAGACGGCGAATGCTGTTCGACCGCCGAATCAATCATTGTTCTCACCGATGAAAACACACGCCGTTCTGCCCCGATGCCCGAGAAAGTGCTGCAAGTATTGCGCGACTTGATGTAGTCCTACCAACGTTAGCCGCGCATTGCATGCGCCTTTGCGCGGGCGGCAAGAATGCCGCCCCTACAGCGGCTTTCCGTAGGGGCGGCATTCTTGTCGCCCGCGACAGAAGCCGATCACGAACGCCAGCAACACGCATATATAGGGGTTTTCGTAGGGGCGGCATTCTTGCCGCCCGTGACAGAGGCAAAGAGCGGGATTTATTTTCTTGCTATCAAGGCAAATTTGCTACCGCAGTCAGAGGCGAAGACGTTTGCTGAGCCGTTTGGTGTGGGAACAGATCCGACGATTTGATAGCCCTGCGATTCCAAATCATCTGCCGTTTTTTCAAAGTTCGATACAGACAAAACCACCGAACAAGTGAATGCAACTTCCTCAACAATGATCACTTGAGGCCCCGCTGGAAACTTGATTGCACAAATGCTTCCACCTGAGGATTCCCAGATCTTCTGCCCTTTCAAGACATCGCAAAACGCCCTGGAGTCCGCTCGCACATCCCGCGACGGATGAACAAGATACTCAACTTGTGTGCCGTCTATGCGGACATTCTGTGCAACAGAAACTGAAGCACGACTGGCAGAGGTCAAAGACGAGGTATTCGAGTAATTAGATGAGTTGCTTGAAGAAGAACCGGAAGCTCCGGAAATTCCAGTAGGCGATCCGAGAGCAGAACTAGCGCCTGCCCTCACACCAGGCGGCGCCGAAACACCTGCTCCCGGCGCTGCGGAAGCCGGAGAGATCGCTGGAGGACGCAGCCCTCTGCGCCTCTCCATGTTTAAGCGCAACATCGCGGAAGTGGTTCGCTGTTTGAAGTCCATTGCCACGTCAGGCTTGCCCGTTTGCTCAATCTGGCGCGCAATTTTTGCCAATTCCTCGGCAATCGTCTTTTGATTGTCGCCAAACTCTTCTTCCAGCGAAGTAATTATCTTGATAATTACTTCTTCTGAATTCTCAATAGAGGCGTCATTCATTGCCTTGAGGGCAAGGTCTAGCCGGCTGCGTTGATTGTCGTTAGCCATAAATGAGGCGCGTACTCCTTGATAGCCGCAGGCCATTGTGTAATTTTATCGCCTGCGCATAGCCTACCACCATCCCCATATGACATCTTCCGTGGTGGATATTGTCGTGAAACGCTCTGAGTCGTGGCACAATAACGCTTGGGGTCACCGACCGAGCGGTTGCCGAAAAATGGCAAAGATAATCGTAGTAGAAGACGATAAAGAAATTCTCGATGCGCTTGTGGATGTGCTCGTTCACGAAAAGCATACCGTTGACGCGCTATCGGACGGCGCCGACGCGTGGGAGAGCTTGCAGCGTTTTCAATATGATCTCGTCATTCTGGACTGGGGTCTCCCGACAATGGACGGACTCGAGGTTCTGAAGAAGTTCAGAGGCAGTGGCGGCGGCACTCCGGTGTTGTTTTTAACCGGGCGAAGTACCGTTGATGAGAAGCTGACGGGACTGGACTCAGGCGCTGACGATTATTTGCCCAAGCCTTATGACATGCGCGAATTCAGAGCTCGTGTATCGGCATTGCTTAGGCGCCCGAAAGAGCTTTCCAGCGAAATCGTTCATTGGTCTGATATCGAACTCGACACCAAAGCATTTCGCTGCACGCGACGCGGTGAAGAAATAAGACTCTTGCCAAAAGAATTCGCACTGCTTGATTTTTTGATCCGCAATCGCAATCTCGTCTTCACACCTGATCAGCTTGTAGATAAGCTTTGGGCTGGCGACACTGAAGTTTCCGTAGACGCGATCAGACAATGCGTAAAACGCTTGCGCACGAAGATCGATGTTCCTGATAGGCCTTCTTACATCACCACCGTAGTTGGTGTCGGCTATAAAGTAGAATCCGAATAGAGTTCAAAACACGGGAGGCAAGAATGCCGCCCCTTGTGCAGCAGAGATAGGCATGCAGCGCGGAACGTCGTAGTGCGAGGTGTGCGAAGAGTAGGAGCGCCTTGCATGCGCCCGCATTTCACGTAGATAGCGTTAGCCTGGGAGCGCAGGCGGCTCGCCTTCATTCTTCGAGTGCGTAGTTTCTCTAAAATTTAGAAGGACCACATTGCTGTGGCCCTTCTTCCCTTGCGAGTAATTCCCTTTGTGGGGAACGGCAATTAGCCGATTCCCTATGTTTTATTTACGAAGCGAATGCGCTATTTGGGTGGAGCTTCTGCCATTTCGAACCGTACCAATCTTCAAGTCCGTTCTTGCCTTGCTGCTGTTCGAAAACTCCGTTGCGACTGACTGCTTTAAGAAGTGGATAAGTGTTGCCGTCGTCATTCGCCTGAAGGGATATTGCCTTCACACCGCCGCCATAATCATGAACATTGATACTTACGTTGTACTTGTTGCCATCCAGATCCGTCATTTCGAAACTGCTTTGTCCTTTGGCAAGCAGCGATTCAATCGCCTTCAATTGTTGCTGCGGGCTCGATGCGCCACGGGTCAGTAGTTCATTCAATTCATCTTGCGGTGTCTGTGCATTGATCACGCGATCGGCTTTGTACATTTCGCTAGGCTCAGCAACACGAGATGCTCTCGCTTTGTCACGCCATGCATTAATTTCGCCCATTTCGATCTGATCGTTGTCAAAATAGGCGCCCAAGAATTGGTCATCAGCATCATTGATTCCCCAGTATTGCTCGTTGGCATATTTAGCAGCCATTTTGGTCAAAGCATCGGATTCGGTATCATTCATGATGCCTTGAAGTTCGCCTTGACTGACAGACCCGTTGCCATCCTTATCAAGCCTGCCAAATTCGGAAATCACTAGCTGCGGCAACGTACCTGTTTGTTCAAGCATGTTGGTGACCTCGCCGATTTGTCCACCAGCATTCGCTTGCTCTAATAGACTTACAGCTTGCTGGCGAAAAGCATCGTCACCTTTGTGCTCGCTTGATTTATATACGGCGGAAGCGGCTTCTCTAATGTTTTCCATGAAAACGTCCTCAAGTTGTGCACCGTATTCGGTGCATTGGAACACGTAAGGGCAGGGGAGTTATCTGTGATTCGATTACCTGATTACCGGCAAGTGTTGTTGAAGCCTGGCGCAAGTATCGACTCGTTTACCTTATAGCAACCGTATGACATTCGTTTGACGGTCGTTAAAGGGGCGCTATTCAGAGTTTTGAAGATCGTGTAGCGCAGATGCAAGGGTCCATCGTTGATGATCCATGAAGGATCAGGTTTAGTAATTAGTGGGAAGTTCCCTTCCTCCTCCCCACACAATGCACAATAGTCGACGCGTATGACATTCGTTTGACGATTGGCTAGAAGGGTGGAGCACCGCCTTCCTGGCGCCTTTTCAAAGTGAAAAGAGCCAACTCCAACAATGTTGGCTTTGGCTCTTCCCGACCTCTCCGTTCAATCTCTGTCGGAAGCATTTTTCAGTTTTTCGACCGCGGTCACTGGTGCATCTCGGTGTCTTCCGTTTAGCGGTGCCGCTTCCAACACTTGCAATTTATACGAGCGACATGACATTCGTTTGACGAATCAAAAGAGATTCAAACGAGTTTCAAACGATGTGAAAACGAGCGGGAAGCGGAGGACGACAGATTCAGAAGCTAAACAGACCGGCGCGTCGGGGCTGTCGTCTGCGCTTGTTCGAACCTTGCCTTTAAATTCTCAAATGCCAAATAGAAGACTGGCGTTATATATAAGGTAACGAGCTGGGAAACCATTAGTCCGCCAAAAACCGCCAATCCAAGCGGTTGGCGCGATTCTCCACCGGCGCCCCAGCCTAAAGCGAGCGGCACGCTGCTCATAATCGCCGCCATCGTAGTCATCATAATAGGGCGGAAACGCACCAAGCACGCTTCATAGATAGCCTCGTGCGGCGACTTCCCGTGGTTGCGTTGGGCGTCAAGCGCAAAGTCGACCATCATAATGGCGTTTTTCTTGACGATACCGATAAGCAGGATAAGACCGAGGAAAGCATAGATATTCAAATCGATATGACAGATGTAGAGCGTAATCAGTGCGCCCAGACCAGCCGGAGGCAAGCCGCCGAGAATCGTGATTGGGTGCAGGAAGCTTTCATACAAAATTCCGAGAACTATATATATGACCACGATGGACAAAATCAGCATCGCCCACATTCCCTTCAGCGACGACTGAAAAGCCTCCGCACTGCCAAGGAAACGATAGCTGACCCCATCCGGCAGTATCTTCTTCGCGTTCGCCTCTACCACCTTCACTGCATCACCCAGAGACGCGCCAGGCTTAAGGTTGAAAGAAACAGTCGCAGCAGGCATCTGCCCCACGTGGTTTATGAGCAACGGGCCGACAGAAGGAACTAGCTTGGCTACGGCACTGAGGGGCACCAACTCTCCGGTCTTAGAACGCACATAGAGCAGAGGCAACGAACCGGGTTGAACTCTAAATTCCGGTTCCAATTCCACGATTACGCGGTACTGGTTACTCGGGGCGTAAATCGTGGAAACCATTCTGTTTCCATACGCACTGGAAAGCGCATCTTCAACCTGTTCCGCGGACAACCCCAGAGTCGCCGCCTTGTCTCTGTCCATGCGAACATCGATTTGCGGGCTGTTTATCTGCAAATCAGTATTCACATCCTGAAAGCCTGGTTGATCTCTCAAGAGTCTTTCCAAATCTTGCGTGCTCTTGTACAGCTGTTCCGTGTTTGAGCTCTGCAGTGACACTTGATACAAACTCTTAGTGAGCTGACCGCCAATGCGGATAGAGGGAGGATTTTGCAAAAATATTTTTATGCCGGGGACTTTCGCGAATTTCTTACGCAAGTCAGCAATGATTTCATCGGCCGATTGTTTTCTCTGAGCGCGCGGCTTCAGGTGCATAAAAATGCGCCCGGTGTTTCCCGCCACGTTGGGTCCGCCAGCACCAACCGACGACATAATGTCCTTCACGTTTGGATTGCTCATAGCGATTTCGGCGAGTTCTTTCTGGTGACGCACCATGTCATCAAATGAAATACCCTGTACGCCTTCTGTAAGTCCAAAAATCTGATCGATGTCCTCGGAAGGCATGAAGCCTTTTGGAATTTTGACGAAGAGCATCGCGGTCATGGCAGTCATGACAAGAAAGGAAATGAATGTAAGGCGCGGATGACGCATGGTTACGCGCAGAGTGCGGTCGTACAGGCGGGTCCACGATTCGAAAATCACTTCTGTAAATGCCAACAACTTCGATTCTTTGTTTGAATGGGCACTGAGAAAACGACTGCAAAGAAGAGGAGTCAGACTGAGCGAAACAATGCCAGAAATGAGAATCGCACAGCTAATTGTCACTGCAAACTCGTTGAAAAGGCGACCGACAATTCCACCCATAAACAAGATCGGAATGAATACCGCAACAAGCGAGATAGTCATGGAGAGAATTGTGAAAACAATCTCGCGCGACCCTTTGAGCGCCGCATTCATTCTTGTCTCGCCGGCTTCCTGGTGCCGCACTATGTTTTCCAAAACAACAATCGCATCATCAACGACGAAACCGACGGAAAGCGTCAGTGCCATTAGCGACAGATTGTTGATGCTGAATCCAAGGAGGCTCATTGCACCGCAGGTTCCCACAAGCGAAAACGGCAATGCCAGGCTCGGAATCAACGTGGCTGAGACATTACGCAAGAAGAGGAATATGACGATAACGACTAATACTACAGACAGCGCCAGCGTCAACTCAACATCGCGCACCGACTCGCGGATACTTTGCGATCGGTCGTACAACGTGTCGATGGCAACGGAGGCAGGAATCTGCGCGCGCAGAGATGGCATCACTTTATTGATATCGTCGACAATCGCCACAGTGTTGCTGCCCGGCTGTCTTTGAACGCCCAACACAATGGCGCGAGTTTTGTTGAACCAGCTTGCCGTCTTGTCATTCTCTACACTATCTATTGCTTTGCCGACTTCTTTCAGTCGAACCGGAGATCCTTCTTTGTAAGCCACGATAAGCGGCTCATACTGAGAAGCAGTCAGCAATTGTCCGTTCGGCTGAACCATGTATGACTGAAACCGACCATACAGGGCGCCGGAAGGCAGATTAACATTGCCCTGCCGGATTGCATTCGTAACTTCATCAATGCCGATTCCGCGCGTAGCCAGTGCATTCGGATCAACCTGCGCGCGCACTGCAAACTTCTGCGGTGCCAAAACCTGTACTTGCGCAACGCCGGTTATCATCGACAATCTCTGCGCGATGATCGTCTCAGCGTATTCATCGACCTGGAACAGCGGCAAAGTGGGAGAACTTACCGCCAAGTACAAAATAGGCTGGTCGGCAGGATTGACCTTCTTTGCCGTGGGCGGCGTAGGCATCCCTGGAGGTAGTTGAGATTGCGCAGCCGCGATTGCAGCTTGAACGTCCTGAGCAGCGGCATCGATATCGCGGTTGAGGTTGAACTGCAGAGTCACATTGGTCAAACCGATAGCACTCACTGAGTTCATCGCTTCCAAACCGGCGATTGTGGAAAACTGCCTCTCAAGCGGGGTCGCAACGGCCGAAGCCATCGTATCCGGATTGGCTCCGGGCAACTGCGCGCTCACTTGCAGAGTTGGAAAGTCGACATTGGGTAAATTGTTGACCGGAAGCGTCGAGTAGCCAAGCAAGCCGAACACAAATATTGCCACCATGACCAGCGTGGTCATTACTGAGCGGCGAATAAAGAGATCGGTAAGGGTCATCAGCTAAAGCTCGCGTCCCCAGTCATGGCGTGCTGGTCTGGGCTGGTGCGGAGGGTTGAATTTCGACCGGTGCGCCTGGCATAAGCTGCATGTGACCGTCAACTACAATTTGTTCTCCCTGCTTCAAGTTTCCTTCAATGACACTCGTAGTTCCGTCGCTGTATTTGATCTTGACGGTCACCAAATTGGCTTTGTTATCGGGTCCGACGACATAAACATACTGCCCCTGCTGTCCGACTTGCACAGCTTGGGTGGGCACTACTGTGGCATCGTAGATGGTGTCGAGATTGAGGACAGCTTTCACGTATGTTCCGGGCCAAAGTACTTCATTCTCATTGGCAAAAGTTGCTTTCATCAATATGGTGCCCGTATTGCGCTGGACGCTATTATCGATGAATGTAAGTGTACCGGTGACGTTGCCAACGTGCTCAGGCAGCCCTTCTACACCAACTTGAAGGGGGTGCTGCTTCTGCAATTCATGGATGCGCGGCAAGTCTTGTTCTGGCACGGAAAAACTTACGTACACAGGCTTCACTTTGTTGATTACAACGAGGCTGGATGTATCGCCGGCTTTCACCATCTGCCCTCTGTGGACCAACAGCGCACCGGTTTTTCCGTCCATGGGAGCAGTTATGCTGCAATACGAGCGCTGCAATTGTGCGTTCTGAAAATCTGACTCGGCTGCTTTCAGCGCCGCTTGTGCGGCTTCGAGCTGAGCTTGATCCGACTGAATTACAGACTTCTCGTTTTCCATCGCGGCAGTATCCGCCTTCACCGTTGCAGAAAGAGAAGCGACATTGGTGGCATAGCGATTTTCCTGCTCAACGGAAACAGCCCCTTCTTTCACGAGTTCCTGATAGCGAGCATGGTCGCGCCGCGCATTTGCTTCTTCCGCCATGTCCCTTTCGCGATTTGCAGCCAAGCGAGTCAACTCAGAGCGATCTTTTGCAATCAAAGAACGGCACTTCGATACATCAGCTTTGGCTTGCGCGACTTTCGCCGCCAGCTGACGAATAGCCTCGTCAAATGGACGCGGATCGATGGTAAACAAACGCTGCCCGGTCTTCACCCGATCGCCTTCAGCGAAAAGCACATCGACCAGCTCACCGTCCACACGTGAGCGGACGGCAACTGTAGACATCGGCTCCACGTGACCAAGCGCGCGCAAAACACGCGGTACATTCGCCTTCTCGACCGAAGCGACGCGCACCACAGCGGCACGCTTCACCTCCGGCGGCTTCTTCTCATGCTCGCTGGTAAAGTAGGCAAATGCTGCCACCACGATAATCAGCAGCACGACAAAGAAAATCGAAACAAGGCGATTGTTCGGCTTACCGGCAGGCATCGTGCTGCTGGTTTCAGGAGTCTGAGTGTCGCGCGTAAGCATGTTACTTGCGCTCCTCTTCCAACGCTTCTTTGAGTATGCGCAAGCCGGCTTGAATCTGTTTCACCTGGTCGTCGGGCAATCGCATCAGCACTTTGGTCAGCTCCGAGATTGCCAGCTCTTCAACAACCTTATACTCTTCCTGACCCTTCTGAGTGAGAGTGAGCTGCAGACAACGACGCTCATTCGGGTCTTCGCTGCGCGTGACCAGACCCTTTTTTACGAGCCGATCGACAATGCTCGATGTGGTTGCATTGCTGACTGCGAGATATTCAGAGACTGTAGTAAGAGTGGTGGAGGGATTTCGCCTGATGAAGGATAAAGCCCTGATCTGCGGAACCGACGCTTTGTCCCCAAGCTCGCGACGGATTCCTTTCCTGATGTAGTGCATGACAACAGGTATGGATTCCAGGATTTCCCTCGAGCATATGGTGGAAGTAGGCTCTGTGGCAACCATAAGCGTTCTCCAGCATGTCAATATAATTATAGACTAATTGTTAGCCTACCTAACTATTTGTTGCGAAATAAAGAGCCCGCTTTGCTTCTCTCGCAAGCGTTTCGAGCAGTATCACGCCAATTTCCTGCGATAACTAACGCAATGGTTCCGCGGGGGTGGGTTCACCCTTTCCGCCCAATTCAGAGGCAGAAGTAAGGCGGGTAGTAAAACCGATCTCAGGGTCTGAACTACTCGCAGTTATTCTGGGACTTGCAGCGCCTGCAGATTTTTCCATGCCGGCCGAATTTGATTTACCCATCCGGAATTGCACGGTATAGAAAACCAACGGCAGCGCGCTGGAAAAAAGCGCGAGCACTAGCATCCCCGGCCGATGCCCGAACTTCAAGAACAGCTGCCCTACAAAGAGTGGGAAGGTTATACCGGCAAGAGCGCCGGCGGTTACGACAAGCGATGTAATCGATGCGCTGTGTTGCTTGTATCTCTCTGACGCGCTTGAAACCAAGGTTGGGAATATCGGTCCAAAACCTAACCCCAATAAGAAGATGACGGCAAGAGAGGCCGCGCCCAAACCAGGGTGCATGGCTAAAAGCAAGATGACGCAGGAAGCAAGTCCCATAGCCGTAATTGCGATTCGACGAGCCGGAATATATTTGAAAAGCTGAACCGCGGTCATGCGTCCGGCGGTCAAACCGCCCCAGAGTGCGGTCATACTCCAGCCAGCCAGATCTTTGGACAGGTTGCATGACGCGTTCAAGTATGTGAAAAGCCAGGTCGCCAAAGCAACTTCAATGCCCACATATAGAAATACTGAAGCCGTGTAGAGCAAGGCGGGCGTCTGAAACGGTTGAAACTTAGAACCCATCGCATCAGAGGGCGGAACTCTGACGTCAATGCCTTTGGTAAATAGTATCGACATGAAGACTACAAGCGCATAAAGAGCGCCGAATGCATACACTGCATGATAAGACCATGGAGAGTTCAACCCAGCTAGCGCCACGACCGGGCCCAGCAAAGCACCAATGCCAAAAAACACGTTGAGTCGTCCCAGAGAAGCAGCACTTGATCCGGTCGCCAAACGAAGAAGGCAAATAGTGCCGGAAATACCATTGAGACCGGCACCGACTCCGAGCGCAGCAGCGCCGACCGACATGCCGATGATGCCGGCGCCGAGGGACAAAATCCCCAGTCCACTCGCAAAGAGAAGCGCTGCGGCAAGCAAGCAATTACGCCCGCCGAACTTTTCTACGAGTTGGCGTCCGATGGCCAGCGGGATGAGAGAGCCGCCACTGTAGACGCTTATCAAAGATCCAGCTTCGACAAGAGGCACTTTCTGGGAAACGGCTATTGATGGCACGAGCGGTCCAAACCAGCCGCAGTTCAATCCTGCCAAACAGGTCATCGCGCCGGATACCATCAAAATCCGCACTGTCAGCTGTTCGTTACTAAGTCTATCGTCGCTCAAGCCAGGTCACGACCGATTCAGGGATTCCATCCCATGATTTTGGCACAGACCTTTCTCGCGCACGATAGAAAATCTCACAAGAGTCGCAATTCCACACACAACCATTGTGGCTCAAGCAATTCGGGTGAACGCCGTCTTACAAAACTGCGCCGTTAGAGAATTTCCTTTTGTTTGATGTGCTTCTTACGCGGCGAATTACTGTTGATGGGCATTGAAAAGCTCATGATTGTACCTTCCTCACGCGAACTGCGGCAGGACATCGAACCTCCATGCCCCTCGGCAATTTGACGGCAGAGGAAAAGGCCCAGTCCCGCTCCGGCGCCGAAGCGCTTGCCTTGCCACAAACGTTGGAACAGTTGCTCCATATCTTCTTCACTGATCGGTTCGCCACCGTTATAAACTTCCAACGTCATCTGCTTGTCGGTCGCCCGCAGATTCACTTTCACCTGAGTGTGCTCAGGCGCAGAACTGATCGCGTTGCCAATTAAATTGATGATCAGGCTTTTGATAGCGACCCGATCGGCGTTGAGGATAAGCTTTTTAGGCGCCTGGAAATCCAGATGAATATGTTTTGCTGTCATGGTCGGTCCAGCGTCCTTGAGATACTCGTTCAGGATGCCGACCAGATCAAAGTGTTCAAAGATAAATTGGTCTTTGTCGGATTCATAGCGCAGCACTTGCAGTAGGTTTTTCACCATCAAGAGAAGATTCTCGTGACTGCGATGCAGGCACTGAATGAATTCCGTTTGTTTGCTGTCCAGAGGTCCGACATAACCTTGAAGAAGGGCGTCGAGAGCTCGAATTGCCCCAATTACAGGAACCTTCAAATCGTGCGCGAGCGATGCCATGAAATCTTCGCGTTGAGATTGCAACTGCATCGTTCGCGTAATGTCTTCAAAGTGAGCAAGCACGCCAATCACATTTCCAGCAGCGTCATGTATGGGCATTTTACTGGTGTTGAGCCAGGCGACTTCGCCGTCTTTCTTTGTTAGTGGTTCGACAATATTGAATTGAGCACGATTCTCTTCCATCACTTTGCGATCGCAAAGGTGATAGAACTCTGTTTCCTCAGCTGTCCACGGCATATCATGATCAGTTTTTCCAATAATCTGATCGACGTTCGTGAACCCTGCAATTTCCGCGAAAGTTTTGTTGCAGCCTAAGTAGACGCTGTTTCTATCCTTCCAGAAAATGGCTGCCGGGATTGTATCCATGACAAATCGCAAACGTTCGTTTACGCGCTTTTGCTCATCAATGTCAGTTGCAGTTCCAAACCAAATCTTGATGTTGCCTTCCCGATCTCTTACCGGCACACCTTGCACGAGAAACCAGCGATACTGGCGGGTATTCAAATCAAGCAAGCGGTGCTCGTTTTCAAAAAGCTCGCCCGTCTCAAAGCAATGTTTAAAGCGCGTGGTTGCCTTCTCGAAATCAGCAGGGTGCAAGGCTCTTTGCCAACCATCACCATATGCTTCTTTTGACTCCAAACCGGTGTAATCTGTCCACTTGCTGTTGACGAAATTCACATAGCCGTCCGGAAGTGCTGTCCAGACAATGAGTGGAAGCGACTCTGCAAGGCTATGCGACCATTCGTAAAACTGGTCGGTATCATTGGTGGTGCTTTCAATGTCCTTTCGATTCTCTGAATCTCGACTTCGCTCGACGATACGAAAATTGCCGGGGTCGGGATTCGAAAGTTCTTCAAAAGCCAACTCGTAGAGATCAGCCCACTCGTCGGAAATATCCTTGGAAAAGCTGTCGTTGCCAGTTATCTTGGACGCGAGCATTGACGACAAGACTCTAAAGTATGGCGCTACGTCTGACGCCAACTGCACAGTCATTTCCAGGGTGACAACGAATTGAGATTGTTCGCTGGTGCGAACTGTAGCAACGACTTTAGCTCCGTTTTTCGATCCGTCTGGTTGCTCCCCTATATTGGCTTCAAACGAAACGGGCAAATTTTTCTTCTTCGAAGACTTTCCTGGCGGCACATTGCTTTGAGAATCTAGATCGTTGCCACTGTTCTCGAGGTACATGACCGTGCCTTTCCTGGCTGCGGACTTCTTCGGACGATCGGATGCCTGTCGAATTTCTGTTTCGGTCACGACAGCTTTCTCAGAGCTGTCGGTTACCTTGTCGAAAGGAAGAAAAAACAAGCGCGCCGACTTCACAGCCGGTTTTCCGTTTACAAGAAATTCTTGGACAAGCAGGCGCGATAACTCGTCGGCGCGGGATTCAAAGTCCGAAGCACGACACTTGAACTTCCGCACAGCCGACACAACTTCGGCGAGGGCACTATATCGCAGCAGGTTCATAGTAACAACACCTACAGTCCCACCTCAATTATCCCAAACGAATCCCCGTACAGCCCCCGATATTGGACTTTTTCACTCATGGTAGTGATTTTGCAGTAGCTAAAATCACACTTCTAGGGGAGTTATTTTGAACGATACCTTGTAAACAAATTCGTACCAGAATAACTCATATCAAAAACGTGTGACATCTATCTGTCTGACTGATGAAACGCGAATTGCGTCAGTAACCGAAAAGAAACTGTTTGTCAGAAGGAAGACAAACCCTACAACCCTTACTATTCAGCGGAAAGACGACTTTGAACGCTGGCAGTCTCGCGCTCCTTCCCCTTTCCATCGGAATTGGCAATCTCCTGAGCAGCGCCAATGAAGTTTTTGAATAATTGCTGGTTAGCAGCAAAATCTCTTTCCGGATGCCATTGAACACCAACTACGAATCTCTTCCCTTTGAGCTCCACAGCTTCAATCATGCCATCATCTGCAGTGGCAGCAATTTGAAGGTCATCACCCACTTTGTCCACACACTGATGATGTGATGTAGGAACGCTTAGTTTGTCGATGCCGTAGATGTCTTTTAGTTTCGTCAATTTCGAAAAACTGACTTCATGCTTGTTGAACCCCTTTTGCCATCCGTCTTTGCTTGCATGTGCAACTTTCTGCTCTGGAAGCTTGGTCGGAATGTCTTGAATCAAAGAACCGCCACGAGAGATGTTGAGCGCCTGACTGCCGGCACAAATTCCGAGAAAAGGCAGTTTCGTCTTGTCCACCACTGTTTTTGCAAGAAGAATATCGAAGCGCCAACGCTCTTCGTCCATAACAACTGTCTTAGGGTCATTCTTTTGACCATAGAGATCGGGAGGATAATCAGCGCCTCCGATCATTAAGACCCCATCAAGATTGGCAAGAACACGAGTCAGATCTTCTTCCGACATAGGCGGCAGAATCACTGGGATGGCGCCGGCGTTTTTCACTGCTTGAATATAAGGCGCGGACAAATTGATAAGACGCGGTTTGTCACCATCAATGTCGCAGTTGACACCGATTATGGGTTTTCTGCTGCTTGCCGGCTTTATGTTGTTTGCTTGCTGCGCCGCTTGCTGAGTAGCTTTCGAGGATTCTTCCGCTTTCGCGTCCGCGGGCAGACATATGTTGCCGGCCGCGAAAGTTGAAAGAACAAACAAAAATGCCGCAATCCTTGAATGTTTCACGAGCGCCTCCTGCACATTGCAGAATCATCATATACATAGACGAAGACTATTGTCTAAATCTCTCATGAGAACATGGTAAAGAGTCTCGAAACGTTAGAAATAGAAGCCAACACCGCAGTTGACGCTCTGCAACATTTGCCTTGTATTACCGAATTGATAATCCAGACCGAGCGGCACATTGGTGTTGCCGTTTGAAGTACTTACGGACGGCAAGCCTATGATGTGCGTAACGCCAGTCCACATTCTGCCTCGCTTGTATCTCAATCCGTAAGTGAACATCTGTTTGCAATTGGAAGGAAAGACCGGCGTCACAGCTTGTTTTACAATCGGCTGATTATTGAAGCTGAACCCACCGGAGCAGCTCCAGTTTTCATTAAAATCGTAGTCAAAGCCGTTATTGCACAACCAAACATCTCTATAACCTGGTGAGAATGGCAAATTTGCAAGACCGGTAACATTCGCATGACCGAACACACTGCTTGAATTTCCAATCCATCCACCCTCTGTTATGAGGCGTAGTTTTTTGGTCGGCTTGTAGCTCAACCCGAATGAAAGTCGCTGCGGCAAAGTGAAATTCGATATTCCCAGGCGCCCGGTTTGCGTACCCTGACCTGGTATTTCAAAAGTCGCATTGTTTGTATGCATGCCTCCGCACCAAAGCGGAGATCGGTAGCTGACACCAGTCTGCCATTTGGGATTTATCAAGTACAACGCACCGACTTCAAAACCGCTACCAACCGCCCAGCTTTTTGGCCACGTTAGTTTGCCTGGTCCCATCACGAAATCAGTTTTGAAGGACAAAACCTCAACCCGCGGACCGGCGCCCAGCAAGAGCTTTTCGTTTGCTTTGTAGCCGAAATTGACATACGAAGAATAGTGCGTGTAATCGAGCGAGGCTTTTGTGTTTTGACCGGGATTGTAGAGCAGATAGGGGCTATTGAAAGAACTACTCCACCCGCCTTTTTCAAATGCGATGCCGGCGGAAAACTTCTCTGTAAGCGGGCGTACATAGCCAAGATTATAGGAGCGCATACAGGAAACTGACGAGTTGTCTCCACCTGCAGGACCGTTCCATCTATTGCGCGGATATATAAACGTGAGCTTCGAGTCGAATCGCCCTCGCTTGTGCAAGCCGAGAGATGCAGGCTGACGAATCTGCGCCAGCCCAGTGTCACCAACTGCAACTTCTGTTCCGCCGCGCGCGTCTGCCTGATAGCTGTGCCCGAGTTCTTCCAACCCGTTGAGCTGCGCCCTGGCTTGCGGCTGTGATACCACCCACAGTACCAAGATACTCAACGCAAATAGACGAACAGAAACCAAGATATTTACAACAAGTTGACGCCCCAACCAACTATAACAAGACTTTGAAGGATGTGGGCGTACCGTACGGTCGACGCATAGGGTCAGCTTTTGCTGTAGGGTCGACGCCATGCGTCGACCGCATATTGTAACGGTCAACGCATGGCGTCGACACTACAATAGCTTTAAGCCTTACCAGCTATCGTTTTATCTTGGATTGAGATCTCAGTTGGTATTGATTTGCCAACCAAACTTCCTTCGCCAAGTTGAGCTTCCAAGGCGCGACGAGTCGCTTCCATTTCCAAGCGCGAATACTCTTTGCTCAGTTTCCAGCCGCAGAACAACCAGCCTGCAGCGCAAATGACCGCTGCCGCCATTACACCTTTGGCGCCAAGACCGAGGGCGGTGTTCACTATAAAGATGATCACGCCGGCGACACCTCTCGCCATTCTGTAGACGAACATCTCAATAACTGGCTTGACGTTGTAGAGAACATCTCTGCTTGTGACTGTGTACATGAGTTCTTTTGCGGCTTTGAACCAGGCGTGGCGCATCGCTTCATCGCCGTGGAAAACAGCCATCAAGATGAGTGGGTTGGGCACGAAGGCAAACATCGTTACACCGGCAAAAATAAGACCGGCGGATGACGAAAGGCAGAATCCGGAGCCCAGCTTACGAACAATTGCACTGACGAGGAACAGCTCGACCACGAATTCGACGATACCGCGCCAGCGTTCGAGATTGGCGTCAACAGCGGCAATTGCGTCCCGCCCGGTAGCCATGCTCTTGAGGATGTCGTTATAGAGGAATTGCACCATGTCCGGTGTCACGCGCTCTAATGCAACAACGAATAAAAGCAGAAGCAAAAACTTGTTTTGGAAAATCAATTTGAAAGCGCCGGATATGCTCGACACTTTTGCTTTTTCAAACTCGGGAGCAGCAGCGCGTTCCACAACATTCTTTTTCTTGTTGAGCGCTTCCAAAACATGGAAAAGCCCCAATGTCAAAGCGACAAAACCGGCGGCAACCAAAAGCAAATTTGTGGTTCCGATAGTGCCTACCAGACACGCTGTAATTGTGCTGCCGAGCACTGCGCCCAGTCCACCACCAGCAGCGATGACGCCAAATAGACGTTTTGCTTTATTCGAATCGCAAACATCATTGGCGTACATCCAGAAAAGCGTAACGCCCATGATGGAGAAAACATCGAGCCACACCCAAAATGCGCCCGAAGCAACCGGTGATTCGTGTTTGAAAATCTGCCACCACGCCAGCAAGTTGACTATGAAAATTCCATATACGGAACTGATCAAAATCTTTCGTGGCGCTTTGGAGAACTTGGAATACAGCCAGACGACGACTCCAGTGACGAGCGCTGTACCTATATATACAAGCGGCATATACTCGTTGCCCAATCCTGCGAGAAATAGTCCGCGGCGGATGGGGCGAAGGATGTAATAGACGCAGATGAAGAGAAAAATCCACGTGAATAACAACGCGGTTATCGTGCGCTCTCCCTTCTGAACACTCAGGAAGAGATCGAGGAAACCCTTATCATGCGACATCTTAGACATTGCTTATGTTCTCGCAAAACTTAGCCGCCTCTCATTCGATGGGCTCCCACGCGGCTCTTTCAAAGTGGAAATTGTAAGGCCGAATCGCCAAAATAGCGCGCCATTCAGCGATACATGACGTTAGCTTAATCTCTACAGCGGAGCGTGGTGGCGCGTGGGGGAGCGTGGGGGAGCGTGGGGGAGCGTGGGGGGGCGTGGGGGAGCGTGGGGGAGCGTGGGGGCGCGTTGCACGCGCCCATTTGACAAAGGGCGATGCATGGCATCGCCCCACATTTATGCTTGGGTGATTCCGAAGGTGGGGCGCTTGTAGTTGTCGCCGCGATACTGCTTCGGAATAGCGATTTCATTACCATCACGGACCGCAAAGATATGCGGTGACATAATTTCCATTCCTGCTTCGTTGAATTTGTCCTGGATTTTCTTGTGCAATTCGGAGTAGACGAGGGGCATCTCGTTAGCCAATTCTGTGTATACGTTTAGCTGATACTCGACATAGAAATCGGCAAGTTCGTTTTGTAGTATGAAAGGCTTTGGCTCTTGCAGTAAGCCATAACTCTCAGCCGCAGCCGCCAACAAACACGCTTCCACGTTTTCCCATGGTTCGTCATATCCAATTGTCACTGACGTGTACAAAATCAGTTGTTTCTCACGAGCGAGCGTCGAATAGTTGGTCACATTCGACGTCATGATTGTTCCATTCGGTATAGAAACAACCTCGTTCTTCGGTGTTCGGACCTTGGTTACGAAAAGATTCTTCTCGACGATGTCGCCTACTGTTTCCCCGATCTTGATCCTGTCACCGAATTTGAAAGCGTTTGTATAAGTCAAAACCGCGCCAGCCATCACATTACTGACGACTCCGGTAGAGCCGAAGGAGACTAAGATACCAATCACCAACCCAACCTGCTTGAACGCAGGGGACTCCCAGCCCGGAAGATACGGCAGGGCGACCATTAATGAAAAGGCCAGGATGAGAAATCGAGACAATTTATAAGTCGGTTCCGCCCAATCAGGGTCGAAATCGGCAAACTTGATGGTTTCGTCTCGCAGAGAATCGAAGAAAAATCTGGCAAATGCCATCACGGCATAGGTCACCAGCCCGATCAGAACAAGCATTACAAGCGACGGGAAGTATTCCAGCACCCTCTCCCAAATGGAAGCGAGGGGTGCCACCGTATTTGCCATCACAGCTTTGGCGAGATGCTTAGTACTCGGAAAGAAACCGAGCACCTGCACAATGTAAGTGGCAATTAGAGCGAACCACAATAAAATCTGCGAAAACTTGACGAACGTCAAAAGCAGGTCGGCAAGGGCATTGGCGCCAATCAATTCAGCTTTCTGAATGCGCAGGCCTTTAATACCATGTCCACGCTGGCGTCTGATGACAATGCACAGATCTGTGGCAAGCTTGCTGATAAGAATCAGCGAAAGAAGCAAAACGATTGTCGATGCAATAGTAAGACCAACACCAAGTGCCATGCGCGACGCTGTTGTTTCTTCCTTGCGCTCAGATACGGCAAGGCGAACCCTTGATGCGAAATTGTTTGCCATCTGGGTGGTCGAGGATTGCGCAATTTTGGCGTCTTCTGGCGTTACGGTTGCAATAACGGTGGAGCCGGAAACAATGTCTGTGCCGGAAGACGTCTCCTGAACTCTAATCGAATCAACATCAAACTCCGGATTTTCAGCCAGCCGTTGCAGTGCTTCTGAAGCCATAATGGCTCGCTGCCTTGGCGTGTACTCTCCGACGTTCGCGTAGAAGTAGAATAAGCGCTTACCCTTTACGACCACTGCGGCGCCTTCTGACGTTTGAGCCGGCGGGGTCTGCCCAATCGTCGACTGTCCGGAAAACATTATCAGAACAATCGCGGCAAATAGAACGTTGACGATAAGTTTCACGGAGTTACCCCGCTCGACGCCAATTGACTTCGACATTGTTCCTCTTGTCGCTTGCTGCAAAACCAAACAGAGCTTTCAGGAGGTATGGGTACATTGTGGCGGGGGATAGTGATGTCCCGATACAATGCCTTACAGGTCGTTTTTAGGCACTTGGAGGGAGGGTATATTCAGTCCGCGAACCTATATTGAGCCCCAGTTCTCAAGAGAGTCCTTGCGTAAGGACTCAGTCTCATGGAGAAGAAAAATGACCGACATCAAGCGTCTATCCCTGGCGTTACTGGCACCCTTAATGATTGCCTCCGTCTTGCCTGCTCAGGCTGAAGAAACAGTCATCAAACGCACTACTGTAATCCAGTCTTCGGGCAAAACCTCCCCAAATGGTGCAACTTCGATTTCTGTAGAAGCTTCTAAAACCTACAGCCTGAAGTTCAAAGAAAGACTCAATAATCTCAATCAGCAAAACGACACTGCTTTGGCGAAAGGCTGGATCAACGCTTCCGAACACTCGAACTTCAAAAGTGAGATTGAGCGTTTGTCATCTGTTGAAGCAAAAATCGAAGCCGCCGGTTTTCCCAAAGCCGACGTTGACGATCTCGAAAAGCAAGTGACCAAGGTCAATGCCGACCTCTCCACGGCATCAAACAAACCGAAAACAACAACGACCACTACGACAAAGACAACCACACCAGCTACAAAAACAAGCACAACTTCTACCTCGAAGAAAACGGCTGCTGGTGACAAGAAGAAAACAACAACGACAACCACGAAAACCAAGTAATTCGGAGTTGATTGACAGTACTAGCGCACAAGGGAGAAATTATGTTTCAGCACAAAAGAATTCTGCTGGCGGCGATTACTCCGCTGATGATTTTCTCCCTTGCGCCGGCTGTTTTCGGTGGCAACGAACCGGTGCGACCGGGGCAGCCAGCCGCACCTGCAAGTAAAACAACTCCGACTCAGGTTCCAGTGATGGACAGACCTGAGATGGCGGCCTTCAAAAGAATTCAAGTCAACGCTGTGAAGTATCGGCAAAAACTTTCCAATCTCGGCGTGATTCTCGACCAAGCGAAACGCGTCAATGCCGTGACGGAAGGCAACTACAAGAAGCTCCGCAAAGAACTGGACAAACTGCTCGAAAACGAGCCGGCTATGGCGCGCGGCGGATGGAAAGACTCGGATATAGCTGACTTCGACAAACAAATTGAAGCCTACAAAGCCAACTACGAGAAATTGACAGTAAAGGATGAACCGATGCCGCAGATTCCTGAGAGCGTTTTGAAAGGCATCAAGAAAGGCGCAACACCGCCCGCGCCTCAGGTCAAACCGTCGTCAGAAACAAAAACAATTCCGAAGAAGTAACTGGCACTCCCGCTTAGCGTGGGGGCGCGTTGCACTTCCGCTTAGCGTGGGGGCGCGTTGCACGCGCCTTTTTCTGTAGATGGGCGATGCCATGCATCGCCCGCCTTACCGCCATCGCCCCGCTGACTTAATCACCGGCGTCATAGTCACATTGCGGCCAGCATCGTCGAATCCTACGATGTTGCGCGAAGCACGATCATATGTCCCACGAAAATGCAGAGGAGTGGGCCCCTCAATCCAAAATTCAACTCGATAGCTCTTGTCCCAGGTTCCATGCAATGTCACTCGTGTTGGTCTTTCATTTCCGCACCACCCGATCCTATAGCTGCCACTACCAGTGATGCGGTCTGTTCCTTTTACTCGCTCGAAACTAATCGATGGCGTGATATGAACCCTTGCGCCCTGCCATGGCGGATTGAACTCCATACGCCAATCGTTTTCCGTTGAGGGATCAATGAAATGCCGAGTTCCGTCGTCTCGATACATCGCGAAGCTTCCCTCGGCTACAGGAGATCTGAAAGCACCGATATAAGCTTGCTCTAAGGTATCCCAATCACCATCAAGGGTACAAACATCACCGCGAGCATCAAGATACTTGAGACGAACTCTGTGCGGCTCCATTTTGCCTATCGCTCCACCCTTGAACCAATGAGTGCCATCCTTCAACGGGACCATAGTTGAAGAACTACCGATCAAGTTGCCGCTCATCTTGTCCAAGACAAGTTTTGTGGATGAACCAGGAGCACACGAGGGTTCGGTTTGCAAACAATAAATGGTCGGATCTTTGCCATCAACTCGCGACTTTGATTGCATGTGAAACTTGGCATACGGCTTCCCGTTCATGGTCGCCTTGCCTTCAATTTTGTTGGCGTCGGTGAACTTCCCTTTCAGAATGAGCGGTCCATCGGGATGGGAAAGCGCGACCACAAACTGCTGATTGCGGAAATATCCTTTCGCACCTGCTTTCTGAAAGCCTAAACTACCGTTGTACTCGTACTTCATCTCCCCCGTGAGGTGTCCGCCCTTCAGATTCAGTTTGAATTCGCCCATCGCCGGGTTAATCGTTGGTTTGGACGTTACGGCTGATTCCATTCCGAAGTGCCACGTTGGAGCAATCGCGAGATCCTGTAAGGATGGATTGGCAGTGTTTGCCGAAGCGCCGTAGACGAAGACTGACTGGCTCAAAGCAATGAGCACGCACACGAATAGTGTTCGCATAGTAGTACTCGAAGTATGGGGAAAGAAGTTCGCGTTCGGAAGGTATGCCGATTTAAGCAGAAAGACGCCCCCGGATAAACCGGGATAACCCTGGATCATACAGACACAACAATTCCTACTTTCTGGGGTTCGAATCCGGGGAAAACATCATGCGTATTCCGCAGTTCCATTTTGTTTGAAAGAACCTCGGACAAGACGGAGCGGTAGTCGAAGAGCACCTCCATACCTGCGGGCCCTAAAACCCATTTGGCTTCGTTGAGACCGGGGTAGTGTCCGATTACCTGCCCACCGCGAATGCCCTCGCCGATTATCATCGCAGCGAAGCCGCGACCGTGATCGGTTCCGAGTGATCCATTTTCATATGTTCGTCTGCCGAATTCGGTGATGACCAAGGTAGTCACTTGTTTCCTACGGCTGGCGAGATCGGCGTCGAATGCCGCGAGCCCTTCGCCAAGCGTTTCGATCAATGCGGCTTGCTGTCCGTCGACAGAACCTTGAACGAAGTGCGTATCCCAACCGTCCAAATCTACGCATGCAACTTCCAATCCAACATCGGATTTGATCAGGCGTGCCACTTCGCGCAGACCACGGGCAAAGTTCGAATCAGGATAATTGGCGCCGTTCGCGGGTTTGTATTCAGCAGACCTCAATTTTTCTACTCGCGTCAGCAAATTCAATGTGTCGCGACCTGGCGACGAAAGCAATCCGACTTCGGAGCCATACAACGCAGTCAAAGCTTGCGCCACAACTGCAGGATTCTCGCAGGGAGCTTTGATGCGGATATCATCAATCGTTGAAATCGCGCTGGCACCGGGGGCTCCGCGCAAGGATTCCGGCAGCATTGGTCCAATGGAAACAGCAGACAGCGGCGTCAGATTGTTTCCAAATCGCGCCCGCAAATATCGTGCGAGCCATCCGCCGCCAGATGTTTTCTTGAAGGCGTCGCCATGCTCCATTTGATCTTGTGTTTCAAAATGCGAGCCGGTTGGATTATCAGTGCCAACCGCCTGTACGACTGCCATTCTGCCTTCTTTGTATATAGGCAAAACAGGAGAAAGCTTTGGATGCAGCGAATAGAAATCGTCGAGCTTGATCGACGAGTCATTTCCTCTTCCACTCTTCGGATGTGGGATTGAGATAGTTGGTCGAATTTTGTAGTAGGTGTCATCCGCGTATGGGACAAACATGTTCAACGTATCGGCGCCCCCACGCAAGAATACACACACAAGCGTTTTGTCGCTCGCACCGCCCAAGGCATCTGAGCGAAGTGCAAGTCGTTTCAAGAATTGTCGTCTGGATTGATCCGGCATATCTCCTACACCTTTTGAAACGCAGGGGAGGAGAGAATCAAGCCAATCAATTCATCGCGGACTTTCTCATCTTTGAAGTCTCTGCGCGAAACGTAGTCTTTGAACGCCTTGCTTTCTTCCTGATTTGGACGACGTCCGGCCATGTATGCGAATAAAACTTCAGGCGTCTTTTTGATGCTTTCGAGATCTTCCAATCCGATAGCGGCGCAGAGAGTATCAAGTGAAACGCTTGCATTCTCAATAGTGTTGGAGCAAAGAGCGAAAGCAAAATTCCATCGCCAAAGTAGCGTTCCAAGCCAGGGATTAGCTTCTGCGGGGTAGCCGTCGGGGGTCGGGTATTGAAAGGGTCCGTGCCCCATACGAGTCAGATACTCAAGAACTTCATCGCCTGCCATAGTATCGGCGCCGGTGGCACGCAAACAGCTCACAACATACTGGAATGGACGTTTCATTTTCGAGCCGGCGGACTCTTTGAATTCCTTAGAATAGAGAATTTCTCGCAGCATCGGTTTGATCTGTCCGCCATTCTCGGAAAAGCGCTTTGCTACTCTGTTTACTAATGACTGGGGAGGTTCTTCAGAAACAAAATGTGCCACCAACTTTTTCGCAATGTACTTAGCAGTCGATGGATGATTGCAAGCAATCTCGACTAGAGCTTCAACATCTTTAGCGCCACCACCGGCAGGAATTTTCTTGCCCAGTACATTCTTCTCCCCGTCATCATGCAGGTTGGGATCGAAATATGCTGAACCTCGTTTAGACCCGCTATCTAAGCGCCACCCCGTCAAGCAACGAGCGGCTTCGTACACATCCTTTTGAGTGTAGCCGCCATCGACTCCGAGCGTGTGCAGTTCTAAAAGTTCGCGCGCATAATTTTCATTCGGAATTCCGTGCGGACCTTCTTTCTTGTTTTCCTTTCCATCCAAGTAGACTAACATCGCTGGCGATGTCGCGCTCGCCAAGACGAGATCGCGAAAGCGGCCGAGAGCGTTTTTCCTAATGACCGACCTGTCATCAGTGGCTTTCAAATAAATGCAGTCGCCTTTTTCGATGTAGATGTTGAAGTGGTCGCTTAAAAATTCGACCATCGATTCCAGCAATTGGCGCTTGCTGTAAACGCTGCGCATCAGGTGATAGCGGCAGAGGTCCTTGCGCAGGACCTCGCGCTTGAACTCATAGCACGTGCCAGGATCGAGAAACACACTCTCAAAACGTTTCGCGCGAAACTCGCAAAGTCCATCGTCGATTTTCTCCGGCTCAAGCTGTTCTTCTATCCATGCCTTTTCGCCTAGTTTCTTTATCCGTTCAACATCGCCCGGCCAAGGTCCGAAACCAGCGCGTGATATCAGGTGAAACGCCGGGTCAATGTCGCGACCATTTGTCACTGCAACACTCTCTGGAATGCCACCACCAAGTCGGCTCGCAACGAATCCATTCAGATTACTGCATCCTGCCAGAGGCAGCGCGCAGCCAAGCAATCCGCTGATTGCCAAAAACTCTCGTCTACTGAGCTCGGAAGTCATTCACTGCGACCTTAGGATCAGATGCCGCTTTGTGTTCAGAGCCAAGTTTCGCATCCGACAAGTGATCAGCACCTCGTGTATCGCGTCTAGATTTTCGCTGACCGAGAAGTCTCAACGTGATTGCTCCTGCACCAGCAATCAGTGAGATAGGCATGATGCAAAACCATCCAAGAACAGGAAACACAAATGAAAGAACAAGAACGGTGCCACCACGCAAAGTGCCTTTCCATGGGCGCTCTCTATCCACGGGAGACGGCAATTTTCGACCTAGCAACGTAGCAAGACCTGCGGTTCCGATATTCGAGTAGAGCAGAAACCCTCCCAGAACGAGAAGCGAAGCAACATCAAAGACCGGATGCATCTTCCCGCCGAGCGATGCCACTGCTATGAAAGCAACAACAGCGATGGGCAAACCAACGAAAAACGGTTTCACACGATGGCGGTCCATGTAATCAGCAGCAGCTTCAACATGATTGGGAAATAGACCGAGACAAAGCAACCAAAGCGCGGGGAATGCCAGCAGCACGCCGACAGTCACGAGAAACCACATAATCACATCGGCTACAAGCATGAAACTCACCTGTTGGACGTCGGTGACTTAGGTTTCTATATCATGCCCAATTTGGTGCTATTTCTTCGACACTGACGGGGTCGAAAACCTCAAAGCGTCCACCTGCAACCAGTTCACGGCATTGTCGAATAGGAGCTTTCGTTTGGTCGCCTCTGTGAATTCAGCAACCGAATCGATTAACTCGCCTGGTCTGTCCTCGCCCAGAGGGAAAGGGTAATCGCTGCCCAGGACGACTTTATCTTCACCAAAAATGGAGACAATCTGGCGGAGAACTTCTTTGTCGTGAACCAGTGAATCCACATAAAAACGCCCGAGATAATCACGGGGCGCGACTTTATTGTCTATGGCGCAAAGGTCCGGGCGGACTTCGAAGCCGTGCTGTATCCGCCCGACTGTAAACCCGAAAGAACCGCCCCCGTGTGCAAAAGCGATTCGGAGTTTCGGCAGGCGTTCGAGAACACCGCCAAATATGAGCGAGCAAATCGCCCGGGTCGTTTCCGCCGGCATCCCCACAAGCCACGGCAACCAATATTTCTGCATTTTGTCCTCACCCATCATCTCCCAGGGGTGAACAAAAATCGCGGCGCCCAATTCCTCTGCCGCCTGAAACACGGGGAACAGGGCAGGATCATCGAGATTCCACTCATTGACGTGAGAGCCGATTTGGATGCCCTGAAACTTCAAATCGCGCATGCAGCGCTCGAGTTCTTTGATAGCGAGTTTCGGGTCTTGCAAAGGCAGGGTGCCCAAACCCACAAAACGCGCCGGGTTTGTTTTGACGGTTTCCGCAAGATCGTCATTGAGAAAACGCGCAATCGCCGCTCCATCCTCGGGTTTCGCCCAATAGCTGAACATCACGGGCACAGTCGAAAGCACCTGAGCATCGACATGAACTGCGTCGCACTCCGCCAGACGCTGCCCGCCATCCCAGCAATTGCTTTCAACTTCGCGGAAAAACTTGCCATCGTCCTTGAGCATGCGCGCCTTGCAAGGCATGTGGTGGTCGAGCGTGATAAATCCGCCGTAACCGAATTGCTCTTTCCACTTAGGAATTTCGCGCGGCAAAATGTGCGTATGAATGTCGATTCTTGGTAGCGCCACTGACCCTTGAATACCTCAATGTTTAGTATGCAATCTGCATAATATACACTTCCTGGGAGCGCAGGCGGCTCGCCTGCACCGGGTAACGTCAAAATGGTTAGTCTCAGCGTAGGGGCGACTCCATGCGTCGCCCGTGTATTATTTGAACCGGGCGATGCATGGCATCGCCCCTACAGAAGAAAAGGCGCCTGCAATGCGCCAGCTACCAAAAACGGGCGCATGCAATGCGCCCCCACGCTAAATCACAATGAGCATCAACCTCCATCGCCTAGGCGCCATTATCAAAATCATCGCCAACCAGCCGGGCATTACGCTCAGCAAGTTGGTGAAAGCACTTAACGCGCAGAAGATCGACGTGACGGAGCGCACGGTCGCCAAGGACATACTCATTCTAAAAAATGAGATGAACATGCTGCCCAAGAAAGAGCGTCTGCGCAGCGGATACTTGCTCAATGAGATTTTCAGCCTGTCAGACAGTGAGGTCGATCTGGTTCTCGATGCGATGCACACTTTCGGCGCGAAGCTTAGTAATGACGAGGCGTCGACGATGCGCGATCGGCTTATTGAGTATCTAAAGGAATCGGGCGGCAAGAAAGTCCCCGGGCGTTCCATCAGCCACAGAACGATTTACAAGAAGACAAAAGATCAGCAGGAAATAGAAAAACTCTTGCTGGCGTCGATTCGGCAGCGAGTGCCGGTTGTTTATACATATAAAACTCCGCGCGTCGGTCAGCCGGAACGTTGTACCGGATATCCGCTGCTGATGCTGTTTCACGAGCGCGGGTGGTATTGCATTTTCAAAGAGCAGGACAAACAAAAATTCCATCCTCGGCGCATGGACCGAATCAGCGAATGTGCACAACTTTCGCAAGGATTGGCTAACAAAGCACACGAAGACGACATCCGCGAAGCACAGTTCCTTGTCGGCGCCGGGTGGGGAATGTCATTCCCGCGTTCGATGCAGGAATACAAAGAAGCAGAGAAAGGTCCGCGCATTGTCGCGCGTTTCGACCGCACCAAAGCGGCTTACATTCTGGAGGCGATGGAACGTCATCCGCTAGGCAAAGTGGTGCCTGCAAGAGATGGAACAGGCGAAGTCGAGTTTCACATCAAGCTATCGAATGCCGACGAATTTCTCTTCTGGGTGCGTTCGTTCGGTTCCAAAGCTTGGATTGTAGAACCTGAGTCCCTCCGCGAGAAGGAAAGAACTGAAATTCGCCGCATGGCACGCAGGTACGAGGACTAGGCATTGGTATTTGGAATCCGTTTCTCTATGTTTTACCGAATATCGGTTGCACAATTTAGTGTTATCGCATTACTCAGCTGTTTAAGCGTCCATGCTGAATTACCTTTGTGGAAGCAGAAGAGCAACGCTGCAAGTGGACTTGAATCGCGCGGTGAACACGGAAAGGCAGTGGCGCTGTATCAAGAAGCATTGAAACTTATTTCGCAAGATGATTTGAACACAAAAGCGAAACTGGAAGCGTCTTTAGCTTCCAATTTGCTCGCAGTTGGTCAATATGATAGAGCTGTGGATATGGGAATAGATGCTGCAAAAATTGCAAAAGAGTTGAAGAGCGCGAATAAGCTCGATCCGGATGTTTTGTTGAGTCTGAACTATTTGCAGGAGAATTGCGGTAGATACCGTGAAACCAAAGAGTACAAAGCCAGAACGCACGAACTCGATAACAAAGTCATTGCGCTTTCTTTAATGCTTCGTCAGGCTGTGAATCCACGCGACCCTTTCATTTTTCACGACCATCTCACATATGCTCGGACATTCATTTCTTTACACCGAGACCCGGAAGCAGAAAGAGAATTGTTGAAGCTCAAACAGTGGGTGAAACCAAACACACGCAACCAAACTACGGTTTTGCTTTGCCTAGACGCAATGCGAATGAAACGCGGTCAGCCAGGGAAATTTGAGGCAGAGTATCTAGCAAAGACAAAACCAGAATCAGCGGCACTGAGGAAGGTCGCTGAATGCAAGTTTTGGGCTAGGGATCACAAAGGTTCGATCGCTTGCCTTGAGAAAGCGAAACTAAAAATTCGCGGAACGGCATCGGAAAAGCTAGAGGAAACTGTCGACATCAATCGACAATTTGCATCTATCAAGATGGACTTTACGGACTGGAAGGGTGCTGAGGTTTATCTTCGTCAGAGCGTCGCCCTGCTTTCAAAAGATCCTCAAAATTACAAGCAATTGCAAACTGCAAGGGGCCTACTCGCCCATTGCCTGAAGCAGCAAAATCGCTTAGCCGAGGCAGAAGCACTGCTGCGCGAGTCGAAGAGAAAGCAACCCAACGGCAAATATCGCTACGACTTCATTTTCACAGATGAAGAACGCACCGCGCTTGAGAAAGAGCGGGCAGGCAAAAGCAGCGCTCCGCGTTAAAAACAGTACGAGCTAAGCGCGCCGCTTCACCAAGCGTTTCACATTGATAGAAGACGCATTCTTCATCGCTTGAGCAAGGTCATAAGCCGATGGCAGGGCAAGCCAATCACTCATCAGCGACCCTTAAAACAACCCTGTAATAACCCCATTGTTATCGACATCGATATTGAAGGCTGCAGGCTGTTTAGGCAAACCCGGCAAGGTCATGATTTCTCCCATCAGCGCCACGACGAATCCGGCGCCGGATGAAACTTGGAATCCGCGCACTCGCATTTCGAAGTCACGAGGCGAGTTCAATTTCTGCGGGTCATCCGACAATGAGTATTGAGTCTTGGCGACACAAACCGGCAAGTTTCCGTAGCCGTTATTGTTCATCCAGCGCAGTTGTTTTTCGGCTTCCTGATCGTATTCCAAAGCCTTAGCACCATAAACGCGCTCAGCCAATTGTTGGAGTTTTTCTTTGATTGGTAAACCTTGGTCTACAAGCGGCTTGAATGACGATTTCTCATTCGTTGCCTCAACGACCAATTTCGCCAATTCCAACGCACCGTCGCCGCCCTTTGCAAAAACGTCCGAGACTTCGCAACGCCATCCTTTAGCTGCGCTGAGATCTTTTATCGCCTTAATTTCCTCTTCTGTGTCAGTGTGGAATTTATTGATCGCAATGACGAACGGCACTTGTGTTCTTGCAACAATGCCGGCGTGTCTCTCGACATTGGCAAAACCGGTCTTCACAGCTTCCGCATTTGGCTGGGACAAAGCATCATCGCCGACACCACCGTGAAGCTTAAGCGCTTTTACTGTTACTACTATGACAACGGCATCGGGAGCCAATTCCGGCGAGCGGGGCGCGGCGACGATGTCGCAATATTTTTCAAAACCGAGGTCGGCCCCGAAGCCAGCCTCAGTGACAACAATTTCTGCAGTGCGCAGAGCAATACGTGTTGCAAGAACACTCGAACACCCGTGAGCAATATTGCCGAATGGTCCGCCGTGCACAAACGCCGGTGTGTTCTCGAAAGTCTGAACGATGTTCGGTCTCAAAGCATCGCGCAACAAGGCAGCCATAGAGCCGACGCCGCCGACATCTCCGGCGCGAATCGGCTTTCCTTTCGTATCTTGTCCAACGAGAATATTCGATAGACGTACTTTTAGATCATCCATCGAATCGGCGAGGCAGAGAATTGCCATCACTTCTGAAGCTGCGGTGATCAAGTAGCTAGATTGACGCGGGTAGCCGTTTCCCTTGCCACCCAAACCTTGCACGATATCTCTGAGCGCGCGTTCGTTCATATCAATTGCGCGCTTAAACTGAATCGTTCGCGAATCGAAATTCAGCTGATTACCATAGAAGATATGGTTATCAGCGAGTGCAGAGAGCAGGTTGTTCGCCGTCGTTATAGCGTGCAAGTCGCCCGTACAATGCAAGTTGATATCAGCCATCGGAACGAGTTGCGCTTTTCCGCCACCCGTTCCGCCGCCTTTCATGCCGAACACCGGGCCGAGTGAAGGTTCGCGAAGTGCTGCAATTGATTTCTTCCCGAGTTTCCACAACGCCTGCGCCAAGCCTATACTGGTTGTGGTTTTACCTTCACCGGCCTTCGTCGGTGTTATGGCGGTGACAAGAACAAGCTTCCCACGTTTGTCCTTGGCACTAAGCAGCCGTGACATCGCCTCGTACGTGATTTTGGCTTTGCCCAGACCGAATTGTTCAATATCTTCCTTCGCAAGGCCCAATGCCTGTGCGATCTCCTCAATCGGCGCCAGCGTGCCCACATTGACTCCTTCGGCCATTTTCCTGTCTCCCGGAAAGAACGATGTTTCAGAGCCATAGAGTACTAAATTCCTTGGTCGCTGGGATTATTAAGGTCGGATTACGAAACAAAGAGAAGTCAAGCGCCCGGGTGTAAAACGGGTATACCGGGTTTCTTGAATTCAACAGACTCATATCAATCGTCAACCGCCAAATTACGCAGGAGGTGCGCAATGAGCTGGCTCACTCAGCCAGAAGCGCTCGCGCTTCTATTCCTCTTGTCTACTCTGGAAATAATCCTCAGTGTCGACAACCATGCTCTAGTCACTACGATGACTGATCGTCTTGAGGCGAACAGGCGAAGAGTGGTGCATGCGTTTGCGTTCGGTGGAACTTTACTGGTGAGAACGGCTCTTTTGGTTGGGCTGTTCAAACTTATGCAGTCGCACACCTTGGCGATCACTTTATTCGGAGACAAACTCGAGGCACGACAAGTCGTGCTGATTCTCGGTGGTGCCTTCCTCATTCTGAAGAGCGCAATGGAGATCGTTGCGCATGTGACGCAAAAACCGCAAAATCCGCCTGAACCGATATCAACGCAATGTCTTCTGCTGACGGCGCAGATCATCATCATCGATGTAATACTGTCGATCGACTCGATGATGGCCGCACTGGCAGTGGCTAACGACTTTCGAATTATCATTACCGCGCTTGTGATGGCGCAATTGGTGATGATGATGTTCGGCCACAAGATTCAAGCAATGCTGTACTCAGCGCCTACACTTGAAACAGTGGCTCTTGTCGTGCTCCACGCAGTTGGGTGGATATCTGTGCTCGAGGGAACAGGGGTACGGGTTCCTGAAACACATTTGTTTGTTGCCGCCGGCTTCGCCACAGTGATTGAGGTCATAAATCTCAAGCTGCTTAAGATGCGGGCGAAATCTGACCGAACTGACTGTTCGTCCTCGACTCAACCAAATTACAAAAAATCAGGTCGTGTGAAGGGGGTGAAACAGAAGGTTACCGTCACTTCGTAGAACAATTGACGCCTTGTCTGTCAGGAACGCGCACACGTTCCCTATCGGGGCGATGCCATGCATCGCCCGGCGCTGATTGACTACGCAGTGGCCGCTTGCAGTGCGGGGGTTTCGTCTTCTTCGCTGCCATTGCGAATGGAATCGATAAGAAGAACAATTTCCTGCGCATCGTAATCGCGTTCGGTAGTGTCATCCTGCAACAGTGTCAAAAGTCTGTTGAGGACATGTTCGGCTTCATTGTTCTTGTCCAGAGCGCATTGAATCATGCCGAGGTTATAGAGGTAATCAGCCAGTTCAGGATGATCTTCTCCGACAGCCTTCTCTTGCATGACCAGCGCTTTCTTGTACATGCGCTCAGCCTTGCGATACTCGCCGCGCTCTTCCAGCATTTCAGCCTTAACGACTACATCAGCGATATTTTTCATGAATGCCTCCTTCGCTGGAATTTCCAGCAATTCGGCGTGAGGACACGAGCACCGCCCGTGCCACCACACCGGTGGAACTAAAACGTTGTTTCGATTGTTCCGTGTTTTGTTTTAAGATGCGGACCACTCGTCGATCAAGATCACCGAAGTGTCTTATCGACTTTTGCATCCGATAGCCTGTTTGCGAGGACCCTTTATTTAGATCGTCCAGAACGGTCGACCAAACAGTGCATCGAGTGCGGATATAAAGCGGTTTCTGTTGTGTTTATGATAAGCCCGCTCTCACAATTAATGCAATACAGTCCAACACATCTATTCCGAATAACGGCTCGATATATCGCGTCTCGAGAAGTTGATTACTAGCCACTTTGCGAACTCACTACTTAACGCGGTAGAGAAGCACGTTTAATCAAAAGCCCCACCATTTAATCAATTCAAGTCTAAATTTCTGATTGTATCGACGAAATGAAACGCAGTCATAATGCGGGTTTCATAGCAACAGCCTGCTTTTCGAGAAGATCAAAGCCTAACGTAGAATCATCGTATATAAATTTGGATTTCATCTTGGGCACCCATGCCGAAATTCGCTTATCATCATGGTCTTCACTATGCACGTTAGTAGTGCTTGCCTGCAAGATGATCGCCGAAAAGTGCGCGCCAGTCAGAAAACGACTCTACGAAAACACGCAGTAGGAGCTAGTTTACAACGTATTCGCGTGCAAACACTTTCCTTTCTATCTTTCCTTCTATATGTAGAATCTCCGGCAGATAGATTAGACTAATTGGCGAAAGGCGCAGCATTACGACTAATGCGCCGGTTTTGGATACCTGCAAATGATGCCAGCCGCAAAAGACTCAACAACTCAAATCGCCCAGCTCATCAAAGACTTGAAAGGCTGCACCGCCTGTCCTCTCATGATTGGGCCGGTGGTCACGCACCGACCGATACATAGCAAGATATATCTAGTTGGTCAGGCGCCGGGACCCAGAGAAGGAGAATTTGGGCGCCCCTTTGCTTGGACGGCTGGAAAGACTCTATTTAAGTGGTTTGATTCAATCGGTGTAGACGAGGAAAACTTCAGACAGAACGTTTATATGGCGGCAGTCTGCCGTTGTTTCCCAGGAAAAGCAAAGACGGGCGGCGACCGCGTGCCCAATGACGCAGAGATCAAGAATTGCAGTGAGTGGATGAGGAAAGAATTCGAGCTGCTGCAGCCGGAGCTTGTTATTCCTGTAGGCAAACTAGCTATCGAACAATTCTTTGGCAAGACGCAACTTGCAAGCATTATCGGAACCAAACATCGCCAGGTCGCGTTTGAACACGAATTCGATATCATCCCGCTTCCGCATCCCTCCGGAGCTTCCACGTGGCATCGTATGGAGCCGGGGAAGACATTGCTCGGGCAAGCCTTGCGGCTGGTCGCCGAAGAGCCGCTTTGGAAAGCAATCGCGCGCAAGACATAGTCCGCGAAAGCGTAGTCCGCGAAGGCCTAGTCTGAAAAAGCGTAGGGGCGCATTGCATGCACCCTTTTACTACGTCGAAGGTATCTATCATCCGTCCTTACTTCGTCGAAGGTATCTGGTCATCCTGCGCAAAGACAGAAGCAAGCTTGGTCTTTGCTCCGGACAACCAGACACCTTTTCTTCTGAAGAAGTAGAAAAAATAGAAGATAAAGAGACAGCATCCTCGCCGTTACTGTCGAATTGAACATTCATTTCTAAGTCAGGAATGACTATCTTATTCTCGGAAGCCATTGGGCGGTGCTGCAGCATCGCCCTCTCTACATTCTCACCCCGTCCCAGCGCTGTTTCGCGCCCTACAAATCGCACGCATTGCGCCGCCGCATTACAGCGCGTCTCTCTGCACCGCATTTGGTCGCATGCAATGCGACCCTACAGTGAGGCAAAAGGCGCATGCGCACGACTTCACTTTGAGGTAAAAACATGGTGAGCAAATTTACTCGGTCCGGTCCTTCTGACGTGGCTCCAGCTGCGCGCCTTATGGAGTCGTTATACGGCGGAAATTGCAAATGTTCCAAACGTATTCAGAAGGGCGATCAAATCTGGTACGACCCGGTTACGAAAATAGTCGAATGCTATTCATGTGGACGCTCTGCAAAAACAGACGCAACAAAAGGCGTCAGCAAAGTCGCAGAAGTCGACGAAACACAAGCCACAATAGATCGCATCAACAATCTAAAGCGACTGCCTGAGCGCAGCGCAAAAGCGGAAGCGGAGATAGTCACGCTGACCAGGCGTTTAAAGTCCATGGCAAAAAAGGACAAAAACGCGCTCAAATTTTTCCGTCAAGGAAAAGAAGGAAGCGTCTTCATTGCCAGATACACAAGTGTATGCAGGAAGTGCCGCAAGACAGTCGACATAGGCGAAACAGCCATCTACATCAACAGCGCAATCATCTGCAGCAAATGCGGTATTGGTTGAAGAGCTGCCGAATGTAAATCCAAAGGTTCTCGGGAGACAGGTGACTGTTTCCCTTAGCCAAGCAGTTTAACTTCGTTAGCGCGTCAAGACACCATTCAAAAAAGTTGCGGTAGCGAGATCAGCAAATTCACTGGCAGTGACTTGTCCTTGCGGTTTAAACCACGTGTAAGTCCAGTTAACTGCACCCATCAGATACATCGTCAGTGATGTCACCTGTGGTGGCTTAAGATCAGGACGAAGTTTCGTGATCAGATCTTTGATTTCCTGCAAGACTTTGCGCTCTTCTTCTTTGATTTCAGTTTGCTGATTTTCAGGCAAACAATGCAAATCATTCAGCAGCACCACGTGCTTGTCGCGCGAACTCATATAGAGTTCCATCAGCGCACGCACCAAACTGCGCAACTGCTCCTCAGGTTTGTCAGACTCCTTTGTTGCATTGCTGGCGGTTTCCGACAACAGCTTGCAATGGACCAGGAGCATGTCGTAGAGAAGCGCTTCTTTCGAATCGTAATAGTGATAGAGAAGTGCTTTCGAGACCCCGCAAGAATCAGCCAGCGCAGCAATCGACGTGCCGTTGAATCCGTGTTTTGCAAACATGGCGGCGGCGGCATCAAGAATGCCTTGCTGACGTTCGAGATAGTTTTCTGCGCGAGGTCTGACCATCGCCCTATATTAGTGGATCAGGCGGGGAAAGTTGCCAAACGTAGACTGATTTGAAGTTGCCCTTAGAAAATCGGAATAAATCCGACCAGGTTAGCCCACAATCAGATTCGTCCGTGGCTTTTAGAAAATCGGGATGATCTTGTCTGCGTCGAAGGCGACGGTTTCACCATCTACGTCGATTTCCGGAAGTGCCGGGAATTTAACGCCATAAGGCTCAACAATGGTCTTCAAGCGCACAACCGCCGTTCTCCAATTCTCTTTGCGTTTTTCCAGCGTGAGAATGCCAAAGCCGGCTTCGCGTGCCTTTTCTTCCAGCAAGCGTTGTGCAGGAATGAAGGTGGGCGGCAATTGCCAGAACTCTGCCGGGGGCTCGAAGAGAATGCCGGACAGGAAGATGAATCCAGCGCGGAACTGCTTGGTGACGGTTTCTTTGTCTTCCTCGGACATCTTCGGCAGAACTTCTTTGAGAAGAGCCAAGCAGAAGCTTAGGTGTCTGCCTTCGTCTCGGCCGATGTTCTTGAACGCTTCCTTGAATACCGGAATGTCGGTGCTCTCGTACATGCTGTGGAAGAGCGTCGAGGAAGCCACTTCGCCGAACAGGAAGGAGCTGAAAAGAATAGGCATCGGATAGTGCTCAACGGCTTTCTTGTAGCCGGACCAATAGCGGGCGCCATTGTGATAGAGCCATTCGACGTTGTTGCGAGCCAATCTGCCCAGTTCGGTCTCAGGCTCGTAGCCGAGCGGTCCGTTAGGCGTAAGCATTGTGATTGCCTTGCCGCAAACTTCTTCGTGATGCAGTTCATCGCGAGTCACAGAGAAGAAGCACTTGCGAATTGAGTCTTCTTCGTGTGTTTCGTACGCGTGAATCATGGCGCGGGCAAAAACTGCCGGTCCGGAGGCATCAAATACTGAAAGCAGCGACCACCAATAAGCGATTGCGTAGCGCTGGTCGAGGGTCATGCTTTCGACATCGAGCGTGTGCCACGGCAATTTGCTCGGCGACCAACCCGGATCGCGGGAGCTTTCATAGATTTCCATCAAACGAGGAGTTTCTACGCGCCAGTCGAAGGGGAAAATGTTGAGCCTGTCGGTAATTTTCGGCGCGTCTTCGCAATTGAGAAGCAGCTCTTCAGGATTGGGCATCCGCTCATGCTGCGTGGGTGCGCTGACCATTTGGTCACCCAAAGACTTACCGGACTGATCCAGCATATCGGCGGTTTCCTTCACAGGCAAAGCAGTTTTGGGCATTTTCTTCTCCACTTGCTCACACCCCCTATCTGACAGGGCTTAATTTCATTTACCGAACGTTCGGTCAATTAATAGAATACCATGGCTCAACTGGGACCGCCAACAATACATAAGGTGAAAAGTTGTTGGATTTTCCCAGATTTTTCTAACAAGGCGCAAAACCCAAGTACAGCAAGGCAAACGGGCTTTTTTGGTCAATATCGAACCCATGAACAATTTGAACATAAGCCCATTGGCGCGATGTTTCGGGACTTTGGAATCGAGGTTTTTGTTAGATTTTTCAAGTTTTTTTCCAACAAAATTAGATGTCCGAATACGCGCCCTAGTCGTCGGCCTAATATCTCGACATGACACTCTAACGTGACAACATCCATCACTCGGTAACCAATTCGAGGTAGTCAAAACACGCTAAACATGCGGTTTATCAGAACCGCTTCATTTTTATATGCCGCAGTTTTGTATCTTTTCCTCTGCCATAACCATCCCTTTGAAACCAAGCAAGAGCCTCAGCTCATGCCGAGGTTCCCGTTTTACCTCTATAGTCAAACTTATGTCTTCTTATTCGGTACCCGCACTTGTTTCACACATAAAGCCGGTCTATGGTGGCGTTTCGGAAAACGTTGAGGGGAATTTTGATTATGGACTTGAAGAAAAAATCCATATTGTTGGTTGCAAGTTCGCTCTTTCTGTGCGGCTCTCTAAGTGCTCAGAGCGACGTCGAGGCACGCACCGCAAAGAAAACACTTAAGGCGAGAATCAGCCAGGAACAGCTTATGGCTGACGAACTTGTACGGAAAGGAAAGTACAACGAAGCGGAAGAACTTTATAGAACGGCTTTGAACAAACAGCCGAAAGACCCGAATATTCGCAATGGTCTGGCATACGCATACGCGAAGAGTTTCAAACTCGACCGCGCCGATGAAGAATTCGACAAAGTTTTGAAAGAAGATGCACACAATGCGATGGCGCACTGCGGCAAAGCACAAGTCCTGCTCAACAGACTGCAATCTTCTAATGGCACCTTCCGCAAGAACAAGGATGCGCTCGTAAAACAAGCCGGCGCCGAATGCAATCTAGCGCTCGCAACAGATCCCAATCTTCCTGAAGCACACTACACACTCGGTCGCGTATACAAGGAAGAAGGTCGGCTCGACCAAGCAGAACAATCATTTTTGAATGCTATTCGCGCCGACAAAAATTACTCCGATGCGTACGCTGGTCTCGGACTGGTACAGCTCGAAGGTGGTCGCTCGGCTGAAGCTATGAGCAGCTTCAAGCAAGCAACCGCTCTCAATACCGGCAATTCAACAGCGCACTACGGGCTCGGACGCGCATTACTGCAACAAGGAATGGCTGACGAAGCGATCAAAGAATTGAATACATCCTTGTATCAGTTTAGAAACAGCGCGCCCGTTCACTTCGAATTGGGTAAAGCATACGCAAGTCAGGGCAACATGGTTGCAGCAATCAAAGAGTTTCAGGAAACAATCAGAATCAAACCTGAGAGTGCATCTGCATACATCAAAATTGCTGAAATTCGCGAGAATCGCGGCGATATCGAGCATGCAATCGCGGAGCTGCGGTCTGGTCTCGATTTGATGCCGAGCAATACTGACCTTTTGCAGCGCATCGCCACCAACAGCTTGCGCCTCGAAAAGATTTCAGACGCAATCAAAGACTACGAAGCAGTGTTGCAAACTCAACCAGGTAACGTCGCTGCAGTCGAAGGTTTGACCCGCGCTCTTTATCTGAGAGCGCAGAAAGAAACCACCGGTGCATTCATAGCCGACAACGATTACGAAGCTGCAGAAGCTTCAATCGCTCGTGCAATTCAGATGAACCCGAACAATCTGCAACTCAGATTGGCGGATGCCAAATTGCGTTCGCTTTCCGGCAAACCGGTCGATCTCTCCGTCATCGGTACGCCGAAAAATGATGGCGAACGCGTCGCCTATGCCGAAGCATTGCTAGCGCAAAACAAGTTCGCCGAAGCCACTGAGCAATTCAATATGTTGGTCGGCAATGCGAACACCGCTAAGAGTTTGGCAGCACTCGCTGATCTGACTTTGATGATCAAAGATCTCGATAATGCCGAGCATGCCTTCAAGAAGCTCGCAACAATGCCGGGCGGACAAGATAGTGCAAAACGCGGATTGCATCTGGTTGCAAAAGCACGCGAGACTACAAAGCAAGATTTGAATCTTGCCAATGACCTTGCTCGCCGAAAACAGTTCAACAGCGCAGTTGACAAATATCACACTGCGATCTTCAACGACCCTCGCAATTCCAGAGCACGCCTCGGTCTTGCCGAGACACTGGAGAAGTTTTTCCAACAAGATTCCAAAGCACTCAGAGAATCAGTTATGCAATACAGAGCATACGAAAGCTTGACTCCAGGATTGCCACCAAAAGAATTGGAACGCTTGCACAAAGTCACTGCACGACTTGAGATGCGCGCTACCAAATTGGAAAGAGCAGTAGCCGAAGGCAAAAAGCCGAACATTATTGCTCGCATGATGCAGCGCTAGTAAAACACTGGCAAAACGCTAATAAAACTAAGGTTTAAGGATAGGTGCGACCGCTACCTATCGGACCCCCAGCAAAAGACCGAGTCGCACAGCTCGGTCTTTTCATTTGGCGTTTAATTACCTTGGATATTCGGTTACACTCGTTATTGGGTCGACCACTATGCAAACTCAAATGACTGAATCAAACATCGAGAGAGAATCTGCCTCAGAGGGTGGCTCAGATAACGGGAAAGAACTTCCCGCCGTCATTGAGAGTCGGGTCTCAAGAATTTCGCGAATAATCGGCGCTCTGTCGGAGTTTGAACAAGAAGAACTCAGCAGCGAGATTCAGGCGCTGAAGGTACGCCGCGCTCATGCTCGGCTTGCAAACACGAGAAATCTAATCATTTTCAGCGTTCATTCAGCACTCGTCGCGGGCGTTTCCGCCGGCTTGTTGATTGGAGCGCTAATGATGAGCGTAGCGATTGCCTTGGGCGGTGATTTCATTGCTCTCGGAACAATAATTCAAATGTCCATCGCTTTCGCCGGTTCGATTGCCTTGTTTTCTGCTGTCTATATGTTCTTGCTTCTTAAAGCTGCAACAACTTCCATGGCAAGGGAGCTTTCACTCAAGCACAGCAAGCTCTACAAGATGCGGAAAGTCGAGATTCCCGTCCCACTCAAAGAAGGCATCGAACTAAGCATCACGGCTCTCGCCTCTAAAAAGGGTTGGCATCTTGAATCAATAAATAGAGACGAAGGCACTGTGATTTCTCAGACTTCAGCTTCCAGTCGCAGCCCGGGCGAACTGGTCGGCATGAAAGTCGATCCACTGACTGAAAACTCTTGTGTGGTAAACATCTACAGCAAACCAATGTATACGGCGCTTGATTTCGGAAAGAGCCTCTACAACGTTAATTTACTGGCAAAAGAAATAGAAGAAGCGGGAGTGGTACACCAACTCTTGAAGATGCAATAGCACTGGATTACTTCTCCGGGCATTTATTGCACATTCAGCTTCTTGAACAATTCCAACATCAAAAGTACGGCCGATAGATCAGTAAGCAGCGCATGAGCGATTGCGGGCACAATCACGGACTTTGTCTTGCGGTACAAAATGCCAAGGCCGGCCCCATAGATCATCAGCATGATCGTGCCAAACTCAGCCCAGCCCGGATACATCACTAATTGCATGATCGGGTAATGAAACGCTCCATATGCAAATGAAGACCAGATCAAACCGCAATGCGGAAAATCGGGACAGAGTTCATCCAGCTTGTTCATCACGAAACCACGCCAGAAAAGCTCTTCCAGCACTGGATTTACAACAACGATATAAATACACAGCGGTGTGAAAACTTCACGCGTGTACCCGAGCGTTTTCATCAATTCGAAAACATGGGTGTCGGAAAGCACCATCGAACCGAGATATTTATAAGTGAATATCGACCCTAAGGAAAACAAAACACTGGCAATGATCAGACCAAGCAATTCAAGATAGTTGGGTGCGCGCAAAGTCTTACGAAACGCTTCTTTGCCCCAAACAATGCCAGGCAAGAGGCAAAACACGTGATACAAAGCCAAGCTCCAAACGGCGCTCTTGAAGAAGTTCATGCCCAACCAGATGACAGAATACGGCAAGATCATCATGCAAATGATGATCCAAAGCTCGCGCAGCCGAGCATACTCCTTCAATGCTGCAGCGATGGTTGAATTGCTGTCTTCGTCCGGCGAATCTGACATAAGTTTCCTAAACCGCTTTCAAAGCATACAAGGTTTTCAAAAATCAAGAAGCGGCTTAGAACAGTTTAGCTAGTGATGGTCGACCTTGGGTGAGTGAGATACAAATCTCCCCACAGGTTTAGGACTCGCGGTCTTGATAGATTCTGCCGGAATATCTTCGGTAAACGGATAGTCTCGAAAAAGTGTCTCGCCAAGCCCAAGATATGGGTCGTCGATATCAGCGTGGAGAACTTCGCGATAAAGCTGTTTGGTCACGTCGTTTGGTTTTGCACCCGGGTGAGCAAGCAACATTGCATGCACAGGACCGCGACGCTCCTTTTCATTGACTTCTGTATCTTCATGCAGTTTCTGCCAATGTGCCAGTTCTCCAGGCTTCGAAAAGTCCGGGTGCTCTACCAATTCAGCAGGTTTTGATGCCGGTCTAAATCCGGACTGCCAACCCGGAGGACGCAGAATAGACTTAATGCTGATCTCAATTGCAATCTTGGACATATCGGCAAATGGTCGCACTTCCATTGCCTTCCCGCTGGTCTTAATCGACTCGAATTGCGCTTGATGATAATCCGCGAGAAACGCTTTCGGATCTCTCGTACTCGGCAGGTAGTGATGCACCCAGAACAAGCTGTCCAGCTGTTTCAAGTACTCATCACGTTCATACAAGCCGGGAAGAATATCGACAATAGTACCATCGGCGGTGAGCACATACGTCGCAACATTGCCGTGCAACGTTCGTGTCAACTTGCGACCATTGCCGAAATCGATAGTGACAATTGGAACCTCGCGGACGCTCACCCAGACGGGCTCGAACTTATCATTGATGTCGTTAGCAACTTTTTCATCCGAGAACAGCACGGTTCTCGCCAGACGTGCATTCGTTCAACAAAAACGGTCATCTAAGTGTCCCATCATTTGAAAGAGTAAAACTGGTTTGCCGGATTGCTTAGAAGCATCCATGGCAGTCTGAATCGCTCTGTGCCAATGCACTTTTCCGGGTGCAACCTTCTCTTGCTGTGGTTTCAATGCAGGCTTGTGAGCGCGAGCGGGCACGTCCTTAGCCGGAGATGAAACTTCCTTAGCTGGAGATGAAACTTCCTTGGCAGGAGTTGAAACTGACTTTGCGGTTACCGCTGGTTCGAGCTTAGACACGGGAGCTTTGAACCTGTCGAGAAACAAACCCTTTACCGGCATCTCGATCCGCCCTTTACTCATATCCCGCATTTCGACCGTTCTTTTGGAACCATCGGATTGCGCAAGAGCCGGCAGGCTGGCTATTGTGCCTGTAAAAACTGCTATTAGAGCCAAGGTATCGCTCGCTCGACGGGACATAGATTCCTCACAAGGTTGGTCGCCACATGAATGCAATTATGGTGAGCGCTTGTTCGAAAACGGCCCGGGTTAACCCCAGACTTGAAAGGCGGACAATCCTGGAGATGATCTCGGCGCCCTTGAGAATTAGGACGCATCTCACTTATGAAACTCCCTAAATACGTACCGTGTACAATAGGCGGTTCGTAACGACTAGGGAGGACCTTTGGAATGAAGAGAAAGCAATTCGTAACCGGCGCCATTTTTGCTGCAGTCGCGTTTTTTCCGCTTGCTGCATGGTCGCAGTATGCAGCGAACTTCGTTTCCGTAGGCACTTCCACGCTTCCAGCCGGTCAGTACCTGATGAGCAATCTCTCGACTGGTCAGTCGCTCTTCGTAATCGTTAGCCCGCAAGGACAAATGACTGCGCAAGATCCGCGCGCAATTCAAGTTTCGCTCGGTCCTTCGAGTTCTATGCCTCTCGGTGGACAACCAACCGTAGGCAACCCGATCACCGGTGCCCCAACGGGTGGTGGTGGATTTGGCGGCATGCTGAAACAGGGTCTGGATACTTTAATTCAGAACAAATTTGCACAACCGCAAGGACAGTAAGCGAACAGCCTGAAGCAAATAGCCTTAGGCGCATAGACTGCGCGGCAACGGGAAGCGAAAACACTCAATCAAAAGGGGCTCTCTCGAGCCCCTTTTTTAGTTAGTGCTTAACAGCAGTTCCGCGTCAAACTACATCAGTGCGTGACTCTTAGTCGTCGTCGCGGTCGCGCTTCTTTTTGTCCTTGTCGTCATCATCGTCATCATCATCGTCGTCATCATCATGATGCTTCTTGGTAGATGCAGACGATGAAGCCGCTGTTGACGAGCCGTTAGCTTCCTTTTGAACCGATGGAGCGCTCTGCTGCTTGGGCTCTTCCACCTTGGGAGCCTCTTCGGTTTTCTTTTGTTCGCTGAAATCGATCACTGTGGTGGTTTCAATTTCCGTTGTCTTCGCCGGCGCCGCATCAACCGGTGTAGTCGAAGTACTGGACGTGGAAGAACTCGTCGAAGACTCAGTTGTAGGGGTAGAAGTAGACGTAGACGTAGAAGTCGTAGTTGTTGTCGACGTGGTCGAGGTTGTTGATGCCGGTGCGCTGGTAGTTGCCGGAACACTAATCTCTGATGCACTCGTAGTCGTTGTCGTTGACGTGGTCACAGGCGTAGAACTGCCGTCAGGAACAGAAGTGGTGCTACCTGTGCTTGTCGTCGTTGTGCTGGTTGCAGTCGTGGATGTAGCCGGGGTTGCACCAGTCGCGATATCAGTCGGCGTGCCGAAGAGCTTGGTCTCTTCTACGAATGCGGCAACCGGCTGATAGAAATTCGCATCGACCGATTGAGTTACTGTTTTGGTCACGCCCATTTTGCCTGCAGTGATGGCTACATCGCGCGAGCCAGTCTCGTTGGGCTTGGCGAACTTAGCGGCAAGCAAATTGACCCACATTTTCTTTTCGACAACGTGAATCTTGAAACCCTTGATGTTGGTCGCGGCAACCGTTCCGTCTGTGCCTTCGTTGAGATTCAACGTGACCAGCTTTTCCATAGCGATCTGATCAACTTTATCGTCGCCGGTGTTGTTCTCGATGCGATTAGGGATCGTCACCGTGACAATAAAGTTGCCTTCATCCTTGTCCTTCACAACAATGATTGTCGCCTTATTGTCGCGAATCAGCTTCTCAGCATCTTTGCCAAGTTTGCTCGGTTCGATAACTCGGCAGAATTTGCCAAGCTCATTGGCTTCCACCTGCAAATCAGGATCGGAAATACTGCACTTTGCAGCAGTATCAATTGCACGCTGCAAATAAGCCATGCCATCACCATAGTCACCGCATTGACGGCAGGCTTGAGCGAGACGCTTCAGGGTCAATTCCAGATTCGCATCAGCAGGTGCTTCTCCTACAGCTTCTAACGCATCAAGACACTTGCCCCAGCCTGTTTCAGCCTTCTTCCATTCCCCGGCATCAGTTGCAGCCTGCGCGGTGGCTTTCGCCTTCTCGAATTTGGGATTCTCGCCATCGGCAAATGCCGGTGCTATAGCTAAAAACCCCAGAATGCTCAGACTAATTGCAGTGCGTTTAAAACTCATAACCCCTCGCCTAGACGTAATAACATTCAATCAAACTTTTCCCTATTTTTGTTTCTTTTCTCGACGCCCCAGAAATTCACTCAAAGCCTTTGGATCGTCTGTAACTATTCCATCCACGCCTTGTGAAATCAGCTCTTCCCATTCGGGCTTCTTGTTAGGCGTCCAAACATTGACTTTCAACGAAGCATCATGAGCAGTATCGATAACATCTTTACGCATACTGCCAAAATACGGATGCCAGGCTGTTGCACCTACTTGTTTTGCGTATTGACCCACATCGTAAATAATCGGGTCGCCCAATAGCGCAATCGCATATTTGGAACTCTTCGCATGCAAACGTTTGAGCACTTCATGGTCGAAAGAACTGACGATTATGGTGTCAGGATACTTGTAATCAGCCAAATCTTTCAGCAAATCGTCTTCAATACCTGGATAACTAACAGGTGTGTTCTTTATCTCGATGTTGAGGACGACTTTGCCGTCCAGCAGTTTCAACACATCAGACAGGAGGGGCACGCGCTCGTTCTTAAACTCTTCGCCAAACCAACTGCCCGCATCTAATTTGCTCAGATCAGCATAACTGGTGTCTTTGATCAGACCGGTACCATTAGTGGTGCGCTTTAAATCTTCGTCGTGAATCACGACAAGCTCGCCGGTCTTGCAGCGCTGTATATCCAATTCGATGCCATAGACGCCATTCTCTTTGCACTTGCGAAACGCCGCCATGGTGTTTTCAGGCGCCCACTTCGCTCCGCCTCTGTGTGCGTAGATCTTGGGGTCTTTCGACTCGGCTGCATTAGAAGGTGATGCGCACAGCTGACCGAATGCTATGCACAGGGTCAAAAGCGCAGTCGTTGCAGTTTGAATGCGGGACATGATCTCACCTCTGGGCGCTATTTACCGTCCAAAAAGGTATCACGTACAGCGCCGAAAAGCGCGCTTGTCAAGCCGATGTCGTCGATGTTGTCGCTTGTGGTCTGACGGGGCGCGGACAGCAATCAGGGTGGCAGAAGTCAGGCGACGGTCCCCTGGTTCCCTGACATGAGCGCTCTTGCGCATCGTGAAGACGCTCTTCAATGAGCTCGCGGATCATTGAAATGAAAGCAGGATGAGTACCGGCAGTCAAAGAACGCTCAAAATTGATACCGACTTTACCGGCAACCGAAGCAGCTTCAGTGTCGAGGTCGTAAATGATTTCCATGTGGTCGGAAACGAAACCAATCGGCAATACAACAACGTCTTTAATCTTCCGATGGGCCACATCGCGCAGGTGATCCTGGATGTCAGGCTCCAACCACGGATGGCTGGCTGGTCCGCTGCGACTTTGATAAGCAAGATTCCAATCAGCGACACCGGCAGAAAGTGCCACGAGCCTGCATGTTTCGAGCAACTGGACTTCGTAGTCACAACTTTCTGCCATCGAGTTCGGAATGCTATGCGCGGTAAAAATCACATGTACTTTTTTCCTGCGCTCTTCCGGAATTTGCTCAAGCGATTCAACCAAATGCGCGACATTGGACTCAATAAATTTCGGATGGTTGTAAAACAAGCGCAACTTGTCCACTTCCGGGGCCCCTTCGCCGACTTCAGCGCGAGCCCGCTCAATGTCATCGAGATACTGGCGGCAACCGGAGTAGCTGCCGTATGCAGAGGTGACGAAAGCAATCGCTCTCTTGACTCCGGCATCCTTCATCTTGCGCAATGTGTCGGCAAGCATGGGGTGCCAGTTGCGATTACCCCAGTAAACCGGAAGGTCAATATTGTGCTTCTTAAGTTCTTCCTTGAGAGCCGAGATCAGGCGGCGATTTTGCCCATTGATTGGACTGACTCCGCCAAACAGCTCATAGTGGTGCGCGACTTCCTTCATGCGTTTTTCCGGAACGTTCTTGCCGCGCAAGACGTTCTGCAAGAATGGCATTACATCATCTTTTCCTTCAGGTCCGCCGAAGGAGATGACTAGCACCGCGTCGTATTGCATGATTTCCTTGTTTCCTTCTTCTTACCGAGTTTGCGGTTATTCCGACAACTCGATTTGTACCGAAAATTCAGTCTCAATCTTAATTCGCATCGTAAGTTTCGATTGAGCCATCCGCGTTTCTAATTACTCTTACATCACCAAAATTGCCATGACTTCTAGGTCTGCGAGCAGTGCGTCGTTTTGCTTTGGAAGCAGTGCCGGCTTTAGCAGAAGGACTCGACTTGGGAGCGGAATTCAACATCGCCGAAGACCCCGCTTTACCAGAAGAGCTCGACTTCTCTTTCGAGGCAGCCGGCCCGCTCGTGAAGCCGATGACCTCGATCGTACCATCAGGATTCTTCTTGACCGTGACACCTTTCGAATATTTATGCACGAATTTGTGAACACCAGCTGAACCCTCAGTTTTTTTGCGCACGGTTCCCCCGTCGCTAGATTTGCTTACCGACCGCGAAGACGATTGTTTTCCAGGTGAGCGGCGGGGTGAAACATCACCCGAATCGAAGGTCTCGATTGAGCCGTCGGCATTCTTCCTGACGACGACACCGTCGCCGTACTTTTGAGATGAGCGTTTATATCCGGAGCGCGAACTGCGCCTGGACGTGGCTGGCGAGGAGGCAGAACTGTCGAAGGTTTCTATCGACCCATCCGGATTCTTCCGTACCGTAACATCCCCGTAACTTTGACCGTAAGCTGGCATCACAAGGACAGAGCCACTAAGCAACAAGCCAGCGAAAACGAAACAGAAACCACCCCTTTGCACGGAAGGCGAAAAACGCATGCTGATGGACCTCAAAGTTCGACAATCACGAGATTCCAGCACAATTATAGACCTCTAATAATGGGCACGCTTATCCATTAATAGCGACATGCTCGCGGTCGTTTTTCAAAGTCCGCATGTAGACGTCGTTTTCACGCTGGGCACTGTTGAAATTTAGTTAAGGTACATCCAGGGAAGTCTCAAGACTACACTCTACTGCCCGTTTCGGACAACCCATACTCTCTTGACAACATTCTTGGGTGCGTGCAAAGATGCAAATACGGCTGTTTCCAGCTTTGGCGGCCCTTTTACGGGGCATTGGCGGCAATAACAGAGGCAAGGCGTACGCACCTTGCTGTTGAGGGGTTACGTAAACGAACTGTGCTTCAGGCGCTAAGTGCGTTGCGCTGCTGCATAGAGAAAACGAATCACACATCAAGAATAGCTTGTGCCCAGCGACTTTCGAGTCGTGGTCACGCTTTTGCATCCACGAGACGCATTCCCGAGTTGGCGTCGAGTGGAATGGGGGGACGTATGAATGAATCTCAAACACGGCTTCTGATTCAACGCGAATTAGACGGAAATCTGTCGCAGGAAGAAGAGATGCGGCTGAGACGAGTGCTCATGGTCAATGACTCCGCAGTTAGTTTTCGGGCAAACCTGAGTCAAGTGGTGGCAGCCGTTCATGATTTGGAACTTCCTGATTCGGTCAGACCTGGCGACAGCAGCCGGTTGGCAGTGGAAATTCTCGATAGTCTCCCCGCTGCAAAAGCAAATTTTTGGGACCCGCTTCTAGACATTTTTGGAAACAGAAAGAAAAGAGCAAACGACCCACGCAGTACACGAAGTGTCGGAAGTTCCTCTTCAACGAAATTGAAATGCGCGGTGGTGGCGCCATCGACTACACCTCTGCACAACACGGGCGAAGGTTCAGGATTTGACTCATCGCAAAGAAATCAATCGATTAGTACGAGTGGTGCGCAAACAAAAATTGATCCTGCTGTACTCGCACCCAAAAACCAGCCAGTCAAGGAGCCGGAGAAGGAAAAGACTCCTTATGGCGTGCCTGTCGTCGATCAATATGTTACAGGAACTCATTCTGCGATCGGTGGTCTCGGCAAAAGACTGAATATTCATAAGAACAACGCACCAGTCGAAGAGGTTGGTAAGACACTCGCCGACGCAATTAGAGAGAAGGTGCACGAACACCTCCGTGAAGAAGCAGAGCATGCGGATCACAGCGACCATTTGAATGACTTGATCAGTGTCCATGCTGAATCAGATAGCAATGACACGGCAGTACTGAACGAAGACTCTCAAACTCAAATAAGAGCACAATTGAGGGCAGAAATTCGTTCTGATTTTGTAGCCGAATCAAGGGCTGAATTCCATCCTCAACCCGTGTCCACTCAGACATCTCCTGCTCAGGATATCGTTCCTGCGGCAGTTTTGCCTGTCTCAACAAACCCACCACAGGTGGTGCCGGCAAATATCACGACCCAACAGTTTGCAATCTCTGTCAACCTTGGTTCATCGATGGTATTGACGGTCAGTCCTCAGGGGGAAAAACCAATCTCAGACCCTCACGCTACGGTAGAAGTGAACACGCCACGCACAGAACTACAATCAAAAACTATTCGGGACACGACCGCTCCTAGCAGCCAGGTCAAAGGACACGACTTCTCCAATGATGAACTCACCGAGTGGAAGTCCGGTGCGTATCCGGTCGTGCCACCGCCTGCAAAACCGCATTTTGAAGGGCAAACCGAAACCGGACCACTAGTACCGTACTCGGTAAATGCCAATCCGAACTTTTCAAAACTCAATCTGAAAGACACGGCAGAGATAATGAAACAGCTAGCCGCCGACTCGCAGAAAAATAAGACACAATTTCCAGAATGGTCTAACACGTGGAGCAATGTTCCAGCTGTTGCTTTACCGGAAACGGCTTGGGTACCACCTCCGACACCGGCGAATCCTCCCGCACCTGCTGACCCCTGGTCGCCACCCATTTCAACTGCCTCAAGACCGGTTCAAAATCCATGGGCACCACCAGCGGTCTCGACAACATCACCTCTTCCAGCACAAACGCCTGCACCACTTCCGGTACCAAATCCAGTCCCGGTGCAAGATCCACTTCCGGTGCCAACTCCAGTTCCATCTCCCGTTGAGTATCCCGAACCAAAAATCGTACCGGTCTCGCGCAGCAGCTCGCTTCCAATTGAGGCAATTGGAGACAGAATCAATCAGCTATTCAATGAGCCTGAGCAATCAAAGCCACCTACGATTGTTGCGCAGCCTGCAATCCAATCTGAGCACGCGCAGCAAAGCTCAGTCATGGAAAACGACGTTAATGAATGCCTAGCTTCGCTGGGCAGATTAGCCGAAGTCAGATATGCGACAAACAACCCGGGTACCATCAAAGATTTCGGCAGGTTCTTGCTTACAGACGACACGATGGAGAAGATTCAGAACGTAATTCAAAAAGGACTCAGTCATAGCAATGCGCGAGTAATCACTCTGGATGCCGCAAGACAAATGGCTGCAGCGTTAGATCCGATTCTGAAGGTTCAAGGTGTAGTTGGTTATATGGTCTGCGGCTACGACGGTTTACCCATCACCAGTGCGCTTCCAAATGAAATAGATGTCGAGTCGTTGGGCGGCTGCTCATTGGTGTCCTACATGAACTCTCATCACATAATGAAGGTCATGGGACACGCCCACATCAAGCAACTCATGATGCAAACACAAAGTGGATATATGCTTCTCGCCGACTTCGGCAAAGGCATCCTTGTCACTCTCAGCAATGAAAGAGATGCTGCAGTGCTGGCAAAATTGAGTGAAACAGTCGAATCAATCACAGGCGGATAGATTGGAACATAAAATCTCCCTGGGCGTCCAATACCTTTATTGGCGGCTAGATGCTCGCCCATACGCTTCGACCCTCGGGAGATTTGGCAATGAGACTAACTGCCCTTGCAGCAATGGCATGTCTGTTGCTCACGGCAAATTCTGCGCTCGGTCAGAGCACATATAGAATTCAGAGGGCTCAGTCCAATGATCCGGTTGCTGCTGTATCTGACAGCAGAGATCTCGGCATTGGCCCCGACAGCGTTAGTAGTTTCAGATTGCCGCCAACTCAAGCGGAGCCGACGGCTCCCAGCGGTTGGGCAAATGATTTTGCAGAGCCGGAGACTGTAAAGAAGGTTCTGGATGCAGCAGCTTTTGCGAACCGCGTGCTTCAACAAGTGCGAACTAGCCCGGCAGCACCAAGTTTTGCTCAGAGCATCCCGAACAATTTCAGACAGCCCTTGAATGGAAGTCTGCTCGCTCCAATGGAAGTCGCAAGGCTGCGCGGCCGGCATGTCACTGTTATTATGGACCGCTCAGGCTCTATGAAAACAGAAGACTGTGCCTTGCCGATGACGTTCGGCAATTTTAGTCCACGCAGCATGAGCCGCTGGGATTGGTGTTTGAATCAAACATTGGACCTGGCAAGACAAACCGCGCAGGTTTTGCCGCAAGGGCTGACGCTTGTTTTCTTTAGCGGAAATGACTCTGTCTATCACAATGTAAGAGCCGACATGATCCCTGGTTTGTTCCATCAAAACTCACCCGACGGCGGCACCAACCTTGTCGGAGCAATGAAACGTCAACTCGACGATTATTTCCGCGCACAATCAATGGGTCGTACGCAGCCGTTGGTGATCGCGGTTGTCACTGATGGCGATCCGGACAACCCGCGCGCACTCAAAGATTTGATCATCAATGCAAGTCAAAAAATGACATCGCCAGACCAGATTTCAATTAGCTTTCTTCAAGTGGGCAACGACTCAAAAGGCGGTCATCTTCTGGAAGAACTGGATAATGAATTGACCATGAAAGGCGCGAGTTATGACATCGTTACAGTGACGCCATTCAGACAAGTGATGGCGCGAGGGCTTGCGAAAAGCCTGGTGTCAGCGGTGCAAAGCAAACCGGTGGCAAGAAGATTCTAAGACCAAATTCCGGTAAACTATTGGCTCGTGATACTTCTGGTGTTTTGTGCCGATGCTTTTTCCGATTACCCATATTCAAAAATCTGTTTTCAGTCTTGCCGGGCTGGCAATTTTAGCTGCGGGCACAGTCACGGTTTCAGCGTTTCAAGCCTTGCCGGTAAAGGCAGCTAAGGGCAAGGGACAATCAAGCCAATCGCAAGTCGGTGCAAAAGCAGAAAAGATCGATTCTTTTCACGAAGTTCACCATCATATCGTCCATCAAAAATTCAAACTGGCGGCTGAAAAAGCGAGAATTTTAGCGGTCGATGGACATCCAAAAGCACAGACTGTTTTAGGAATGCTTTACCAAGCGGGACTCGGCGTCGAGAAAGACATGAAGACCGCGCTCTATTGGTTGGAAAAGGCTGCCGAACAGGGACTGCGAGAAGCCGAAAGCTACTTGGGTCACCTCTACCTCGAAGGGCGAGTGGTTGAGAAAGATCTGGACAAAGCAGAACACTGGCTTCTGAAAGCGGCACAGCATGGAGAAAGGGAAGCGCAAGTCCACCTTGGGCTCATGTACATGGACGATAAATGGGCGAAGAAAGACATCAAACATGCTGAAGTCTGGCTGAGGGAAGCTGCACTTCAAGACTCGGAAGAAGCGAAGATAGCCCTGGAGAAAATCCCGGGAGTGAAGGCGCTGGAAAAACGCACGAAAGAATCGCAACAGGCCTACAGCGACGGGCTCTACAGCATAAAAGACTCTTGGGCAGGTTACGGGGAAATCGTCAAATCCGTAGGTGCCGCTTCAGCAGCAGCCAGCAGCGGACCATAATTGTTAGCTAACAAACCAAAAGTCTAAAACCTTTCAAAATCGGCTTCTTGAGCATCCCCCTTAAGGGGGATTAGCAAGCCCTAAGTGCTTCTATCAGACGCTTTCGGTTATCCAGACAGTTATTTGGGGAACAGCGAAGCAGTTAGGCCTATTACTTAGTAGATAAACGCCGTGAGTCCAGAGAAGAAAGCCGGCCTGAAAAACAGTTTGTCCATGGAGACACAACTGACTACTGGCTTTGGCATTCTTCTGGGACTGGCAACGTTTATGTTCGGTGCGTTTTTCTTTCTGTCATCGAGTTCAGTCGACAATTCCAAAACCCTCCAGATGCGGCACACATATCTGGAAGAATTGCGCGCAACTCGTGAGGCAATCATCAAGACTGAATCGCTTACTCGCGCTTACTTGCTCGATCCGCAAGAGAAGTATTCCAACGAGTTCAACACAGCCGCATCCAGCATTCCTGCACACCTACAGACCCTGTACACCAATGTCCCCGATTGGTACGAGCGCCGAAACCTCTTACGCTTGAATGAAATCAGCGTCAAGCGCATTGCTCATTTGCTCAGCGTGATTCAAGAACGCAGAACTAAAGGAATGGAGAGTGCGCTTGCCAAAATGAAGGCGTACGACAAATCAAGCGACAGCAGCATTCTTCAAACCTTGATAGAACGATTGGAAGTCAATCAGCAAGAGCTAATTCAAGGAAAACTTACAGAATCACACAATGTCTTCTCGCAGACAGCCTGGGGTTTCGCGTTACTTGGAGCATTCGTCTTCTGCGGATTCTTCTACCTGGTGCGCCGCATGTACTCAGGCATTGCAGATCGTCGACAGATTGAAGATGAAGTAGCGAAGCGCGCTGAAGAACTGAGCCAATTGAACGAAAAACTCATCGAATCGGAGAGGGTAAAGAGCGAATTCGTTGCTACCGTGTCGCACGAGTTGAGAACACCGCTCACGCTAATTTTGGCTCCCATCGAATCTATTCTGGCTGGCGATGCTGGTTCTCTCACAGAAGAACAAAGCGAACACCTCAAGACCATGCATAACAACACGGTCAGGTTGCTGCAATTGATTACTGGATTGCTCGACTTCTCCCGCTTGGAAGCAGGAAAAATCGAATTGCGACCGGAACCGACAGATGTTGTCGCACTGACAAGGTCTATACTTGCCGACTTCGCCCCGGCTTTGAAACAAAAGCAATTGACGCTTGTTTCCAATCTGCCGGAAGCGTCACACCCAATTGAAATCGACCGCTATTTGTACGAACGAATCCTTTTCAATCTGGTTTCCAATGCAGTCAAATTTACACCAATCAACGGCATCATCACAGTCAACTTGGCAAAGGGCGAAGGAGATCAATGGACAGTTGCCGTCAAAGACACAGGCATTGGCATTCCTGAGTCGGATATTGACCTGATCTTTCAGCGTTTCAGACAAGCAGAAGCACCCTCCACCAGGCGTTTTGAAGGAGCCGGTCTGGGGCTGGCTCTGGTTGTCGAATTTGCACGACTGTTGGGTGGTGATGTTTCGGTAGAAAGCAAGCTTGGCGTGGGCAGCCAATTCTCAGTCAATTTCATCGGCAAAGATGCCAGCAATACAAAACAGAAAGAGAGCGGCACCACAAGAAAAACAATGGTGCCTCAATATGGTGCAAGCGAGTTTGGAAAACGCGACAAAGGAGATCACAAGCCGACTGTCCTGATTGCGGAGGACAACACAGAGCTAGCCGCTTACATTGAATCTGTTCTCGAGTCATTCTGCCGAGTGCTGGTAGCAAAAGACGGTCAGGAAGCGCTGGATAAGATGAAAGCGGTTGTTCCTGATTTGATCATCAGCGACATCATGATGCCAGAGATAGATGGTCTGACGCTATGCAAAGAAATCAAATCCGATCCAGTATTGAAATCGACGCCTGTCGTACTGCTGACTGCACTTACCAATCGAGAATCACTGATCAAAGGCTGGGAATCAGGTGCCGATGAGTATCTATTCAAACCTTTTCACCCAAAAGAATTGACCACAAGAGTGAAAGGAATTCTCTCCGGGGTAGCTGAGCGAAAACGGGCGGAGATGCTGGCTTTGCAGCAGCAACGCGCACAGCAGACTCGCGATTTCATGTCCACTCTCGCGCATGACATGCAGGTGCCCCTGCTTGGTTCGAGCCGCGTATTCGAAATGCTGCTGGATGGAAAACTCGGAGAGGTACCCGACGAGATCCGTACGCTGATTGGACAAATTCAAGACCGCAACAAATTTCTCCTGAAGATAACTGATTGCCTTCTGGAAATTTATAGATATGAATCCGGCGGCAAAGACATGGAATTTTCAAATGTCGATACAAAGACATTAGCCGATCAGGTCGCTGCTGAGTACGCTGCAGCGGCTGAGGCAAAGAAGATCAAGCTTCACTGCACTGCCGAAGTTTCCATGCAAAAACTAAGTGCTGACGAAAAAGCATTACGAATTTTGTTCTCTCACTTAATTGACAATGCCATCAAATATGGTGCCGAAGGCAGCAGCGTGCAAATCAGACAAGAAGACGACGGCGAAGATCTGATTTTGGAATTCACAAACACCGGTAGCTATATAGACGAAGAGTCGCGCAAAGTACTTTTCGAAAAATTCTGGCGCGGGCAGCCCGGCAAGAGATTTGTCGCCAACACCGGACTTGGCTTATACCTCTGCAAACGAATTGTGGACGCGCACGGCGGAACAATCGGATGCGAAAGCAACGAAGACACCGTCACGACGTTCAAGGTAACGATTCCATTTGCAAAGGAAGAGAAGGTGAAACTCCTGACGGCAGAGAATCTGGAGCAAAGCAGCGAGCAATAGGTCACCTGAACAAGCTTGCCAAGAGTCAGTTTAGCTCGGGTTTGAAGGCCCCTCGGATGGTTAGAAGCCACAAAAGCCAATGCGTTTTCGAGGGCAAGCCAGTAATCATTGCGCATTGTTTGCGATTCGCGACGTCCTAAGTAAAATTAATCGCCTCCGCTGAGTGCCTGCTGGTGCCGGTTTTCAGCACTCCGCTTCAAATTATCCGCGGAGGTCATGTAGTAACTATAAAGCGTTTATTTACCTACAACTGGTATCCTTTGCCGTCTGCTAATATATACGGGCACTTAAAGCGCGTGTATTTAGCTGCGCTGCAGTGCCCAACGTGCATTCTCCAGCTGAGAGAAAGCAAGGGAGCGGCTGCCCTGTTTGGTTTTGCAGCACATCTTTGTTTTGACGATTTTTGATAGGAGATTGGTAGTTTGAGATACATTGGATCCAGATGTAAACGTTGCCGAGCAGTCGGTGCCAGTGTATGCGGCCGCATCAAATGTGCAATCGCCAGAAAGCCGAACCCACCGGGTCAGCATGGCGGCGACCGCAAGAAGCGTTCTGAGTACGCCACACACTTGCTTGAGAAGCAAAAAATTCGTTGGACGTACGACGTCTCCGAAAAACAGTTCTTCAACTATTTCAGCGAAGCAGCCTCCAAGAAAGGCGTAACCGGCACGGTTATGCTCCAAATTTTGGAATCGCGCCTCGATAACATTCTTTTCCGTTCCGGACTGGTAGCCAGCAGACCGCAAGCTCGCCAGCTCATCTCCCACGGACACATCTTGGTTGACGGCGAAAAAGCCTCGATTGCTTCGATGCGCCTCAAGCCAGGTCAAGTTGTTTCCGTCAAGGAAAAGAGCAAAGAGAAGGTCAAAGGGATGCAAGCTGGACTGGTAAGCGTTTGCCCTGAGTGGATCAGCACCGACGTCAAAGCGTTGACTGCTAAAGTGCTCATGAAGCCAGAACGCGACCAACTCGACCAATCTTTCCAAGAAAGCCTCGTTATCGAGTACTACTCCAGATAACCTGCAGTATTGGAATTCGAAATTCTTATGCCCGGCTTTTCGAAGTCGGGCATTTGCTTTCAAGCACTCGGAAATTTGCTTTTCAAAAGATTCCGTTTCCTTTGAACTTTTTTCCGGCTAACTACGTCTTTAAAAATATGACCGCGGAATTCTCACTTCGGAATCTTACTTCGTGGTCATTTGCACAAACGCCCAAACAGCTGCAAAGCGTACAGCGAACACACACTCCGAAGCATATATAGGTAACTTATGAACATGAAACTCGCCTTCCTGGTGGCTGCTTCCATCTTGCTGTCATCAGGACTCTACAGTCCTTCAAACGCACAAAGCACACCCGCAGATGGCAACACACCAGGCGCCGGTTCCATCCCCCAAGGGGCTCCAGACTTCGGAAGGAGAGGTGGGCGCAGATTTGGCGATGGGCAAGACATGGGACAGAGGCGCGAACAGCGGCAGCAGCGCATGTTGCAGAAGTTTGATGCCAACCACGACGGGACAATCGACGACTCAGAACGCGCCCAAATGCGGGCGGCTCGAGAGGAGAAGATGAAACAGATGGGTCTCAACGGCACAGGAGGACGACAAGGCGGGCGCCGAATGGGCATGGACGGTGCCGGCATGGGCGGTCCTGGTGGAAAGGGCGGCATGACTGACGAGCAGCGACAAGCTAGACGACAAAAGATGATGGAACGCTTTGACGCAAACCATGATGGCAAAATAGATGAAACAGAACGCTCTCAAATGCGAGAAAAGTTCGGAAAAATGGGCGGTGGACACCGCCGACGTGGTGGCGGCAACTGGGGCGGAGCAGCTCCAAGTGGAATTCCAGGCGGCGCTCCAGGCGGAGTTCCAGGGGGCTCTTCAGACGGCGCCCCCGAGGGCATACCGGGTGGACCAGCTCCGGGCGGTGGTCCAAGTGGAATTCCCAACTAACTAACTAACTAACTAACTAACTAACTAACTAACTAACTAACTAACTAACTGACGAACCACGAAGTTTCAGTAGTCGACACCGGGCGATGCATGGCATCGGCCCCTACAGGCTAAATTACTTGCCTTCTGACGCTCCTAAACCTCGGGAGGCTTCCACTTCAAGTGCATGAGCCATCTCATGCCTACCTTGCCTTTTGTAGATGAGAGAGAGCAGCATCATTGCTTTGAGTGACGAGGGATGATCGTATGGAAGAATCTCTTTGTAGATGGCGATTGCCTGCTTGCAGGAAGTTGCGGCAGACTCGATGTTGTTCTTTTCGAATTCCAGCTTGGCTATATCAGCCAGCGTATCAGCAGTAAATCTGTTTTTCGGACCAAATGATTTTTCAAAGATATCCTGCGCCGATTTGAAATCTTTGTCTGAATCCTCCACCTTCCCTTCTCTGCTCTCCAAAACTGCGCGATGTTCAAGCGCCAAACCATAATAAGGGTGCTCATGCGAAAGCCGCTTTCCAACTTCGTCTATCTCCCTATCGACAAACTGCCTGGCGCGACGCAGCTCATTTTCTTCAAGGAAGACTGCGGATAAATTTCGCAGCGCCTGCAATGCGTGTCCGGAAAAATAGGAGTCGAAATCTTTGTCGCAATTGTCCAATGCACGCATTGCAAGATTCTTCGCGCGCACCGTATTACGCGCTTGTAGATAATAGGTCGCGCTGTTGTTAGCGAGTAAAAGCTTCAATGCTGACGATGGCTTTTCAATGTTTTGCACAATATGATTTGCATCTTCATAGAGCATGAAGGCTGTCTTGTAACGTCCTTTGAGTTCAGCTAGCAATGCAGTGTAAATTGACAAAACAATTCCATACTCTGTTTTCTCACTGAGTTTCGAACTAAGGACATCGATCTGCTCAATAACTTCTTCCGCTTCTTCCCGTTTCAAAAATAGAATATCCAGTTTCGTCAGCCCCAGAAGCGCATCATACTGAAAAGATGCTTGCTGGGCATTCTTCGCTGACTCAGCCATTTCCGTATAGACTTTTCTGGCCTCATCAAACTTGGCTTCACGACTCAACGCATCCGCGCGCAGTCCGAGAACAGTCAACTTGTTTTGAACACTGTTTTGCTTATCGGCAGAAATTCTCGCTCTCTCGATAAACTCAGTTGCCTTGGAAAAATTTCCTGTAGCAATATACAATTCAGCAAGAGCAACGTCGCTTGAATAGCGCCTCTCATCATTCTCTGCAAAATGCTTGGCCGCTTCTGACGCATCAAGCAGTTTCTTTTCAGCAAGCACAAAATTGCAATGTTCACGCTCTTTCAAGCCTTCTTCGCAGGCTTTTAGCCAAACAATGTCATGCTGATGCGAAAACAAAGAAATTCCGGCAGTGAGAATTAACCCGCCTGCGACACAGGCAATCAGGATAATCTTCTTCTGGCTGAATTCCACAACACAAACCCGCTAGCGGACTTCAATAGTTTTTGACGCAACACATAAGGGTTTCATTCGTCCGGGATCAGGAGTTCGCGTCCAAACATATACATAGTACAGCCCGGGCTTCCACGTTGTTTTATCAACATCAAATCGACAAGTAAACTCTTGCCTTCCCGCATTATCAGTAACGCTTAAGTGCCCTTGTGCGGCAGGTGAATTTGGGAAATATGTGTTTACTCTGAGCTGAGGCGGACCATAGCTGTGAGTTTCATCCAGCTGCTTAACCGTCATCGGCTTCGGCAATTCTTCCCAAAACAGATCCAGTGACGAAAGCCTCAGTCCCGGGTCGAGACTGCCTTTAATTGTGAAACTATCACCAAGCTTCACGGAACTCGGCATAGCTTCTACTGTTCCATAACTGTGGATAAACTCCTGAGTGCAGGCGAGTCGAAATGAATCTCCTCTTTTCGCGACAGAAAGTCCGATGCCTACCCTGGTGTGATCCGGATCAAGTATGTTGCGGCGGTGTCCGTCGTTGGGCGGCTGCTCGTTGAAAAAGCCAGATTGGATGCCTTCAATATCTTTTTTCGTTATCGTCGCAGAGGGATCGATTTTGAACTCGGTGCTTGCATTTGGAGTATCGTCGGCAAATCCGTCAAATTCGATGTGACCATTTTCCATTACAAAGCCTGTGCCACCAGCTTCGCAATATCGCTGATCAGGTTTGCGCCCTGCTGTGTTCCAATGGCTCAGATAGCCGAGTTTCGCCATCTCATCCGAATGCAAGTTCCCCGCGCGCTCAGCTGTTTCATCTGACACAACCTCCTTCAAACCTTGCGACTTGCGGTCTCTATTTATCAACGAAAGCATGTATTGCTTCGCATCCGCAATGCTAAGCTCATTTTTCGCCGAAGGTGATTCAGCAAGCGCGATTGTTGTAGAGACCAAAAACATTGCGGGCAGAAATGCGCACACACGCCAAGTCATTATTACTTTTGCCATATGCAAGTCGGGCACCTCGAAAAACTTCTCGTCATTTCTTTCGGTTGCTCGAAGTTAGTTGACTTCGATGCAAAAAATGACGACGAGTCGTAAGACGATGTGCCCGGCGTTTCATCCTGCTAAGCGCAGAACATTAATGATGGAATTGAGAGCAAGAGTTGTCGAAGACGGACAGGTTAGTCAACCATTTGACCGTATGAGGATCTGAGCGCGAAATACGCTATATAGCCGTAAAACAGCGAAAGCATAATGAGCAGAACAATTGGAAATTTCATACCGATTTTGAAAAACGGTCTGACCAGCATATCAATTAGCAATATCCCAGAGCTTGCGCTCATAGCGGACTCCTCCGAATGGTGTTACCTCAGGTCTTTGGGGGTAAGGTGGACAACGACGAATCGTTTAAGGTGATGAAGCAGCGGTAAATTTCCAGCCTTACCCCGGCGGAACTGCAGAAGAGAATTCTCGTCTTATGGGGTTATGGAACGGTTAAGGACTGATGAAAGGAAAGACACTTTGCGGTCTTTGCAGCAAAAATGCGTTTAAGGTTACTCTCCTGAACCGCAGCTTAGCAAGCAAAAGCCCAAATATTGGACCTTTCGGGACCTGGCAACCGTGGAACAAAAGAGCCGTTATATAGTCGAAGTTGTGAACAGAAGATGTTTACAAACACGATCTCATGGGCGAAAACACAGCGCAATCCGGCTAGATTAACGAAAAGTGAGTTTTCGGCGGTATCTGTCAAATGGATACATACTGAAATCAGCCCCACCAAGGTAGTCACCGGCGCGTAGCCGGTTGAAAATTAGATAAGAGGTAGAGAGATGGTACAAACAACGTCGTCCCCAGCGACAAAAGAAGCGAAAAAATCGTCAATGCCCGTGCTTGCAGGCGGTATAGCGATTGGAATAGCTTTGAGCGCGGCGTTCTTTGCTGGTCATCAATTTTGGCCAACGCCGTCAGGGCTTCCCACTCCGAGTGCGCACGCGCCAATTGCACAATCGCAGGCGCCGACTGGTGCATTCCTGTCTATGGCTGAAAACACGATCGCCGATATGGCCAGCAAAGCCAGCGAGAGCGTAGTCAACATCGACATCAGCAAGAACATTCAAGTGCCCACCGTGGGCTTTAACTCCCCGTTTCAGTTCTTCTTCGGTAATGGAATGGAACAAAACGGAGCGCCCCGCAAGTTTCAACAACATGGTTCTGGCTCAGGCGTGGTCATCAGACAAGATGGATATATTTTGACCAACAATCACGTTGTCGGGCAGGCTGACGAAATCAAAGTCACCCTCAACGACAAGCGCGAATTCCAGGGCAAAGTTGTCGGTCGCGACAGCTTTACCGACCTAGCACTCGTCAAAATCGACGCTACCGGTCTGCCAATCGCTCAATTGGGCACCAGCAAAAATCTGCGCCCCGGAGACTGGGCAATCGCCATCGGCAGCCCCCTCGGTCTAGATCACTCGGTGACTATGGGCATCATTAGTGCTCTCGGTCGTTCGCTTAGCGACATCAACAGCGTTGATTTCATTCAAACTGACGCTGCGATCAACCCCGGTAACTCGGGCGGACCGCTGCTCAACATTAGAGGCGAAGTAATCGGTCTCAATACTGCAATTCGCGGCGACGGGCAGAACATCGGTTTTGCGATTCCAATCGACATCGCGAAGGAAGTCGTAGACCAGTTAGTCAAAGGCGGCACCATCAAGCGTCCCTATGTAGGCATCTACATGCAAGATCTCAACGAAAAGATCGCGCACGCGATTGGCGTTCCTGCCAACACCAAAGGTGTGCTCATCGCCAAGGTCGAGCCGGAAGGCCCGGCTGCGCGCGGTGGATTGACTGCCGGCGACGTCATCGAGAAGGTCGATGGCAAACCCGTTTTGACTTCCAAGGAAGTGCAAAAGCAAATTCGCTCGCATAAGGTGGATGAAACGGTCGATTTCCTCGTCTTGAGAAACGGCGCGCTCACCGCTGCGACGGTCAAGCTCGGCGACTATCCGCAAAGAGATCAGGTCGAGCATTAGAGGCAAACGAAAATTAGAATCGGGTAAATAGAAGAAGTTGGCTCCACAGGAATTACCCCCTGATGAAAGCAATGATTCTAGAATCACGTGGCGGTCCGCTGTTACAGGCGGACCGCGATGTTCCGGAGATTCGCACTGGGCATCTGGTCATCAAGGTGACCCACTGCGGTGTCTGTCGCACGGATCTCCACATAATCGACAATGAGTTGCGAGAACCCAAATTGCCATTGGTGCCAGGACATGAAATAGTCGGCACGATTACCGCCATTGGCGACAAAGTGCAGGGCTTCACTGTTGGCGACCGGGTCGGCGTACCGTGGTTGGGTTGGACGTGCGGGCACTGCAGGTGGTGCGTAACCGATAGAGAAAATCTTTGCGACGAGGCAAAGTTTACAGGCTACACGATAGACGGAGGCTACGCAGAATACTGCCTGGCTGACGCTCGCTATTGTTTCAAATTACCCGACAATTATGATGACGCAAAGGCTGCGCCACTTTTGTGCGCAGGACTCATTGGCTACCGTTCATACAAAATGTGCGGTGATGCCAAACGTATCGGCATATACGGCTTTGGTGCCGCAGCGCATATCATTGCCCAGGTCGCACATCACGACGGCAGAGAACTTTACGCATTCGTTCGCCCCCAAGACACCGACGCACAAAGCTTGGCGATGAATCTGGGCTGCAAATGGGCGGGCGATTCGAACGGTCCGTCGCCCGAAAAACTGGATGCTGCCATCATTTTCGCTCCTGTGGGGGCGTTGGTGCCGCATGCACTGTCAAACCTCGACAAAGCTGGGAAGTTGGTGCTGGGTGGGATTCATATGTCAGAACTACCGGCCATGCCATATGAAATTCTCTGGCAAGAGCGTTCAATAAAGTCGGTGACAAACCTCACTCGCGCCGATGCCGTCGAGTTTTTCGCCAAAGCCGCAGAGGTCAACATTAACTGCTCAGTCACCGTTTACCCTCTTATCCAAGCCAACGACGCATTGGACGACCTCAGAGCCGGCAAATTCACCGGCGCCGCCGTCCTGCGGGTTTGAGGTTTTTACATACCAAATTTGCAGTTCTTACAGAATTAGGTTTCAATCAAGGTGGTGGGTGATTCAAAAATGGTAGGCTCATAATCTATGAAACCCACAAGACTCATTCTTTTGGCATGTCTGACGCTTTTGTTTGCGGGATGCGCGAGTGCAGTACCGGCGGAAACTGGTCAGGCGCCAAAATTCAAGAAGGGTATGACCTGCGCACCCGGAATTGGACCGGCGCAAAGCGAAAGCGATAAGGAGAAAACAGGCGCTATGGCACACAAAGTCCAGAAGTCGGAAGAAGAGTGGAAAGCTCAACTCACGCCGGAGCAGTTTCAAATTACCAGGCAGAAAGGCACGGAACGCGCGTTCACCGGCAAATACTACAACTGCCACAAGGAAGGTGTGTATAAGTGCGCATGCTGCGGTGCAGAACTCTTCAGTTCCAAAGAAAAATATGACTCCGGCAGCGGTTGGCCGAGCTTTTGGCAGCCTCACACTAAAGAAAACGTCGCCGAGCATAGCGATACAAGCTACGGCATGCAACGCACCGAGGTGACCTGCAGCCAATGCGGCGCACACTTAGGACACGTATTTGAAGATGGTCCGAAGCCCACAGGTCAGCGCTATTGCATTAACTCAGCATCAATCGAGCTGGACGAGAAAAAGTAATCGCACCTTAGGGTAAACGCCATTTCCCACCTGAGGGCACCGGCGGTATGCTGGTAGAACTTTGGAGGGTTACCATGCGCCCATATGTACTTCCCTTCGCGTTAGGCATCTCGATAGGTCTGCTGTTTTCTTTTGTTGCTACCGCGCTTCCGGATTCCTGGATTCTGGAAAGGGCCGGTTTCAGTGCCTGGAAGATTCCGCACTTCTTTGACAAAGCAACCAATCCCGGCGTAAACCCAAGTGAGGGGCTCACGAACGCCGCCGTGATTCTGCGCTATGCCGCGTTTATGCTGGAAAACGGATATTGGTTTTTTGCAATTCCGACATTGATCACTTGCGGCTACACGAAATTGAGATTGCTTGCGAAACGCTCCGAAGAATGGGATCAAATGTTCCACTTCGCCGAATTAGTGATGAAACTATCGGTTTTTGCCTCAGTTTTCTTCAGTCTTTTTGCGGCTTGGGCTTACACCGGCAATGTTATCGAACAACTAACGATGATGGTTTCCCTCATCTTCGCGACGCTAACCGTATTCTGGCTCACCATGAGCATTTCGTTTTCAATTGCGTTAGTGATGAATCCTGCAGTCTGCGATCTATGGAAACGAAGAAAAGAACTCTCCGCGCAACTGCTACGAATCACAATTCCAACCAAATCACTATAGCCAGTGACTGAGCAAAGAGTCCGGATACCGCTCCAATACATGGCAGCGTATGCGCACTCAAGTTCAGGAAAAACCACTTGCTAAAACCGGCTGTGCCTGTACGTTTCAGGACAGAGGCGGCGTCTTGCTGTTCCACACATTTGCCACAAAATCGGCTTATTCTTTGAACATCCTACCAACTGCTGTTTCGTGCGTTCAAACTTACCCGGTATCCTATTGTGCTGCACAATTTTAATCAATCATTTGAAGAACGGATAGACGTTGACTATTCCGACTGGATGCACCAGAAGAACGAGATTGTGGCGCTCACCGTCACTATTCGCGTTCAATTCATGGCGATTGTGATTCTTGCTACAGCTCTGGGATTTATCCTGTTCGCGCAGCCGCAGCTCGACGCACTGCCGTATTCCAGCATTTTCTTCGACACCCCTAAATAAGAGTTTTTCGCCCCCACCACAGTGGTATAAGAGACCCTAAGCAATTGGAGTCTCTATGGCAACGTCCATCCTCCTTGTCGACAACGATCAGCAGCTAACAGCGCTCGTCAAATCACTTCTCACCGGTCGTGGGCACGAAGTTTCGCACTTCGAGTCGGGCAAAGAGGCGATTGACTCTCTATCGAAAAACAAACCAGACCTAATCGTTGTTAGCGAGCAGCTTTCCGACATTGATGGTGTTGGTTGGATTATCAAATTGCGGCAGATCAACCGAGATACCAAAGTCGTTTTCATCTCCAGCAAGTGGAAAGAGACTGATGTTTATCAGCAATTGACCAAGGATTTCGGCGTGTCACTGGTTGTGCATCGCCCGCTGAAACCACTGCTCTTTGGCGCTCAGATTGACGGCGAGCTGAAGGCGAAAACTACCAGCGACCTCAACGAGGTTACTGACACCGAGACATTCATGCAGTTGAAAACGCGCTTTGCGTCGATATTACCAGGTCGTCTGAAAAACATGGAAGATGTGGTCGAGCAATCGATGGCAAACCCGGAAGACGACGAGAAGATAAAGGAAGTGCGGCGCCTTTCGCACAACTTGAAGGGAACGGCGAGTTCTTGTGGCTTTCACCATTTAGGAGAAACTGCCGCCAAGATCGAGCAGACGATGAATGACGTCATCGATGGGAAGAAATCGCTGGATAAAAACACATGGGACACAATCCGCCGCCTGGTGGGTGTTTTGCATGAGAACGTCAAACAGGACTTTCCTGATGAGCTGCCGCCGCCACCCGCTGGAAATGATGACGGGCAAATGCCGGAAGATTCGTCGATGGCGAATGTCCTTCTCGTCGGTAAGTACAACGAGGGCGAGACGAGGAAGTTTGCGCAGAAGGCGAAGGTCCGTCTGATTTTCTCGGACGGCTTAAGAGATGCAATCGAGAAAGCCAAAGGCACCACACTTGATGCAGCCATAATCGACATGTCGGACATGCATTCTGATGAGTCCTTCGAGCTGGCTATCAAACTGCGGGGAATTTCGGGGCTGGAGACGCTACCGCTAGCGTTCATTCATACGGAGGAAATAGTCGGCCGGCGCACGGAAGGTATGCATGCTGGTGCGTCACTGTACTTGAAGAAACCGGTCAAGGAGCCAGATATGGTGCAGGCGATCGAGTATTTGATTGCCTTGCGCGGCAGACCACGAATATTGATTGTCGACGACGACGAAGACTTCACTAAGATCATTGAATCCGCTCTCAGCAGAGAGGGCATGCTCATCAAGTCCGTCAACGAGCCGGACAACGCGCTCAATATTTTGGAGGACTTCTCTCCTGATTTGTTGCTGCTTGACGTAATGATGCCCAATACGAGCGGTTACGATGTTTGCCGGAGAATTCGTGCGATGGCACGCTGGCAAGATTTGCCGATTGTTTTTCTCACAGCGCAGTCTGGGCTTGATTCTCGGCTTGCTGCATTTGATGCCGGAGCTGACGATTATCTTCCGAAGCCGGTTGCGACAGTAGAGTTGCTCGCTCGTGTTAGAGTGCGTCTTGACCGCATGCGCCTCATGAAAGAGCGTGCCGACCGAGATATACTCACCGGGCTTTTGTTGCGCCGCGCATTCGTCGAATCGCTAACCGCCCTGCACTCAGAAGCGGAACGCCACAAGTTGGGGTTCAGCCTCTGCCTGATGGACGTTGACCATTTCAAAAAGGTGAACGACACCTATGGGCATATGGCGGGTGACCGCGTGCTTGCTCACTTCGGGCAGCTGCTAAGGAGGCGGTTTCGCGTGGAAGATTTGCGCGGTCGCTGGGGTGGCGAAGAATTCATAATGGCATTTCGTCATGAGGGGAAAGAAACTATGAAAGGCGCGCTCAACCGCGTGCTGGACGAATTGGTGACGATTCCATTTCAAGGCGACCACGAGGAAGAGTTTTTTGTCAGCTTCTCGGCTGGCTTAGTGAGTTTTCCACAAGATGGAAATCAGATTGAAGCGTTGATCAAAAAAGCAGATGAACGCCTCTACATGGCAAAAGAACAAGGAAGACGGCGAATCATCAGCGAAGGTTAGCGATCTAAGAGGAGCCGAATATGGCTAGAATTCTAATTGCAGAAGACGATCAATTCTTGTCCGACCAAATTCGGCAGTGGCTCGAATTCGAAAAATTCATCGTCGACGCTGTTTATACGGGACCAGAGGCTTGTGAGCATTTACAGTTTGAGTCGTACGACTTAGTCGTCCTCGACGGGCATTTGCCGGGAATGGACGGCATCGACATCTGCAAGAAATTTCGCTCCGATGGTGGCACCACACCGGTTTTGATGCTCTCAGGACGCGACCAGGCAAAAGACAAGCAAGCCGGTCTTGAGGCTGGAGCAAACGACTACTTGCTCAAGCCATTTCATTTGAAAGACCTGTCGGCGCGCGTGAAAAAACTAATTGGAGAGACGCCGTAAATCGGTGCTCGGGGCTGTTTATGGATTAACTATCGAGTTCAAACTCGTGACGAAATTGGCGGTCACACGCAGCGTGTATTCCGGCGCCTCTTTGTGCGGGGTGTGACGCGCAAACTTGACCATGTCTTTGAGCGATGTGCCGGAAACTTGATTCACGATCGCATCCACTTGTGCTTCAGAACCATACTCGTCGCCTTCGCCTTGCAAAACGAGCACAGGGCATTTGATTGACGGCAGAAGGTGCTCCATATTGAAGTCACGAAACTCCGGAGACAGCCATGTGTCTATCCATGCGCTGATTACGCCGTCAGTATTGTCGCCATGGTACTTGGTTATGCGCTGGCGCAGGTCAGTTTCTTTGAACAGCTTCTGCGCATGCCTTATGCCTTCCAGCGTTATCTCTTCGACAAACACATGCGCCCCTTCGGTAATGACACCAGAGATAAGCTCCGGAGTTTTCGCTGCGGCAACTAAAGCGATAGATCCGCCATCGCTATGTCCCAAAAGAATACTCTTGCTAAGACCGAGTTTCTTCATTAGGGCAGCTAGAGCATCAGCCTCTCTTTCCAAATAGCGCTGGTCACGCTCCCGCGTAAATGGTCCCGAGCCACCGTAACCTTGCCGGTCATAGATAATGCCATTGCATCTGGTCAGCCCGCACAGACGCTCAGGAAAGTCGCGCCACACAGGAATGCAACCGAGCGAATCGTGGAGGAAAACAATCGTCGCCCGCGGCGAGTCAGTTTCTAACTTGCGCACCTTAAGAGAGATGCCGTCCAACTCAACGTTGCTATCCGCGATTCTCAACTGTTTCGATTCACTAGATACGTCTGTCATGCGTTTCCTTTTTGGCGAACCCGACTTTGTGCTGCCTTATACGAAATGAGATTGTTTCGCTTCCCGGCCAGATAAAGTAATGCGACACCGCCGACGGTGCCTAGCAAGACGCAAATAACGCTACCTTCGGGCCCAAACTTGCCTCCGGTGAGAAGCAGTGGTCCTTCAAGAGTCGCAGACATGTAGCTCTGCCCGAAATCGGCGCCGGAGACGTGCGTGCCGAAAACCGGGCCTTCGAAAAAATTCCACATCCAGTGCGCGCCGATGGGCATCCAGACGCGGCGAGTGAAGACGTAGCAGGCTGCTAATGAAAGTCCGGCTTCCAGTGAGAGAAACGTGCAGAACAGAACTTTGTTTTGCACCGGTGAGCCACCAACATCGTTGAGCATGTGCGCGAATCCGAATGCTGCCGACGAAACGATAACAGCGGCGATGGTTCCCCAATGCTTCTCAAGAATGGTGAGAGCGTAAGAACGGAAAATCAGCTCTTCCGTTGCAGCGGCAAAAAAGAGCATTGCCGCAGCAATCAAAAGATCAGAACCACTCGAATGCGATATAGGTTTGTAAATACCCAACGCATACATAACGGCGACGACGCCTACAACAAGCAGCGTTCCGCATAATGCGCCTATTGAGAGTTCCAGCGCAAAGTTCTTCGAGCTGATGCCAAAGTCGACAAGGTTTGCGCGCTCGACTTTCTTGATAAAAAACGCCAACAAACCAAAACTAACCAACAGGTGCCATACTTCAGTCCACAAGAAAACCGCGAGCGCAGCCGAAATGCCCATTTTGCCGATAACCGATATGACAAAAGGCTCGCTGAGTATGATTACCAGAAAAAGAATCACCAGGAAGGTGAAAAGACGCGTAAGCGGAAATGACCAGATTGCATTCAATATTTTTCGCAAGCTGTTTTCCTGCTAAGAGGGTTGAAGGTCGTTCAATTGCCGACTCGTTTTCATCCGAAGCCTCAAGAAAGGCGCCGGAAGAAACACATAATAACAAGTAGAAGGCTTTGCTGACCGGCGCGTGGCGAATTGGCGAGAACGTCACTGGCGGGGCTTCTTGAGAACCAAAAGGCGTATATCGTTACTGGGGAAGTTTCATCTATACTCTTAGAGCGCCCCGGGAGATTGTCCGCGCGCACTACTTACCAGCGTTTCAAAAACCTGAGGATTGCAAAGGAATCTATGACCAGCTATCTGCACGTCATCTGTGATTACGCGCCCGGCGACCTGGCTTGGGCTGAAGTGTATTCGGCTTTCAAAGCCAAACTGACTGAGGATGTACCGTTGCACATGACCGCGGTGAACTCGTTCGACACAGTCAGCACAGGCTTCATAGTTGGTCAGTTGAGTTGCGCAACCACGGGGTTGAAGCCGGAAAGCCTGACAATTTTTGCCAACTGCGCGCCGCGTAAAGATGTCAAAGAAGCGAGGCAGGACAACGAAGGCGAAGGTTTGTTGTACGCCAGCTTGAAAAACGGCGTGCACGTAATTGCCGTCAATAGTGGCTATTCAATGTCATTTATCCGTGACGAAATCATGGAACTCTGGAGCACGGACGCCGAGGAATTCGGCAGCCAGTTTCGGTCTCGGGACTTTTTCCCGCGCATCATCGCGCAAGCTGTCAAATCTGATTTCTCCTTTCTAGTCCACAAATTGGATCCACTAAAGGTCATACCGGAAGAGCCAAAAGAAGTGATCGGCTACAAAGATTCATTCGGCAACATGAAGACAACCTTCCGAGAAGGGCACCCAGTCCTGGCTGAGTTGAAGGACGGGCAGCGTATCAAAATTACAATCGGCGCGGTAATCCGTGCCGCAACCGTTGCGGCTGGCAGCTTCAATGTAATGGAAGGCGACTTGGCCTTCGCCCCCGGCAGCTCCGGTCACGAAAGGCGCTTCTGGGAATTATTCAAACGTGGCGGCTCCGCGTGGGAAGAATTTGCTTGTCCGGCAGTCGGCACTAAGATCAAAATTGATATGACCTATTAGTCCGTCGACTTCTCAAAATGTAAAGCAATCTGGGTTCATACGACGACCGGAATCATTGTACCGGTGGCACCTCCGCACTTCTTGAAAACCCAAGTAAATCACTTTAACTCAACTGCTTGGCTGCAATAAAACTGCAACAAGGGGTTCCTATTATGAGTACAGAACGCAAGAGACAACGCGTTCGAGAATGTGTGAAGGGGAAGCTGGGGTTTCGGATTTAACGATCCGAAACTCAAGCGCTTTTTGGTTTCGACAAAATTTTTCAAGGGGAAGAAGGGGCGGTGCCAACAGCAGTCGCCCCTTCGCTTTTGCTGTATTATCAAAGGTCCCCAAAACCACTGAGATACTACTTTGAAGTTCGGTATTTTTTCGGTTGTCGATCATTATCCAAAAGAGCTGAAACGCGACGTCGGCACATTCTATGAAGAGTTGCTTGAGCAGGTAGAAGCGGCAGAGTCTCTTGGTTTTGATTCTTTCTGGATTGCAGAACATCACTTCCACGAATATGGTGCAATTCCGCGCCCGGCAATTTGGATGGCTGCTGCCGCCCAACGCACTAAGCGCATAAAACTTGGATGCGCTGTTGTTGTTTTACCGTTCGATAATCCGCTGCGCGTCGCAGAAGATCTCGCGATGGTGGACATCTTGTCGAATGGTAGGCTCGAACTAGGAGTCGGATCAGGGTATCTAGCGCATGAATTTGCAGGGTTCAACCTCGACCCACAAGGTAAGCGTGAGCGCTTTGACGAGAGTTTGACAATCCTGCAGAAAGCCTGGACGGGTGAGAAATTCTCCCACTCCGGTCAGTTTTATAACTGCCATGATGTGCAACTGAATGTGGTGCCAGTTCAAAAACAACCTCGCATACACATTGCAGTTCTGCGCAATGAAGTCGCACCGTTTGTCGGGGCGCAAAAGCTGCCAATGATGATGATTCCCTATGCCACAACCGATAAACTGGAAGAGCTTGCCGAGACAACAAAAAATTATCGCGAAGCATATTCGGCAGCAGGCGGTGATTCAAAAGAGATCGAAATTTCCTTCGGTCTTCACACTCACTGCGCCGCTACTACCGAGCAAGCGCTTAGGGAAAGCGAAGAAGCGATGAATCGCTATGTTCGCACCAGGCTCTATGCAAAGCAGCGGCCAATCGACGAACTCATCAAAAAGGATCTCGTCGCGTTCGGCGACTCCAACGAAGTTCTCCGCGTTGCACAACAGTACCAAAAAGCCGGACTCACTAACTTTCTAGCGATCAACAATTTCGGCGGTCTTCCACACGAACAGGTGCTTCAATCTATGGAATTAATTGCGAAAGGAGTAATGCAACCATGCTTGTCTACGAAGTAAATCTCGAAGTCAAAGAAGAAGCGAAGTTCGCATTCGCGGGCTGGTTGCCCGGTCATATAGATCAAATGCTCAAGTTCGAGGGCTTCAAAGCTGCGCAATGGTTTTTCCGCAATCACGAAGAAGAGGACCGCGAGCCGGACGGCAGCCAGCTTTGGACAATCCAATACATCATTGAGAGCAAGGATAATCTCGAGACTTATCTAAAACGTCACGCACCAAAAATGCGCGAAGAAGCGCTCACAAAGTTCGGCGACAAGTTTAGTGCCACACGCAGAGTACTGCATCTGCTTAGCGTCGCAGGCTCCGATTTTAACGACTAACGATTGAACCATTACAGGGGCGCCGCCATGCGTCCCTACAGCTTCGCTGAAGCTATTTCTTTCAACACGATCTTCTCGTCCATGCTTTCGATTATGGCGAGCGATTCGATTGGAACCGTAATGTCTTTCAACAGTGCACGTCCGCCTTGAAATTCTTTCTCGATGACAGCACCAATTCCAACCAGTGTCGCACCGCTTGCTTTCACCAGATTAGCCAATGCAACGAGTGTTTTCGCACTGGCAAGGAAATCGTCAATTATTAGAATGCGATCGGTTGATTCCAAATATTCCGACGAAACGATCAAATCCACAACGCCACCTTTAGTGTGGGAAGGCGCGGATTCAACGTACGGTTCGGCAGCCATCGTCACGGGCTTGTGTTTTCGAGCAAAAACCAACGGCACTTTAAGCGCCATCGCGGTAGCAAGAGCCGGCGCAATACCACTAGTTTCGGCAGTCAAGACGCGCGTCGGATTGAACTGTTTGAACTTCGCGGCGAACTCTTCACCCACAGCCTGCATAAGCAACGGGTCAATCTGGTGATTCATAAAAGAATCGACCTTGAGAATGCCTTTGCCCAGGTGTTTCCCATCATTCAAAATGCGCTGACGAAGTATGTCCATAGCAAATCCTCCGGTCTGCCGATTATAGGCTAGCCGGAGGACTCAAGATCATATTCGCGTCAGACCGTAACGAACCGGATCAGTGTCGTCACACTCTTTCGCACTCAGCTATTACGCCGTTTTCTCGCCATCCGTGCTCATGAACTGTTTCAAGCCATGAGGATTTTTGTCAGGCTCCATGGATGGGAAATTACCCGACTTCGACGCCTTGTTTTCCGGCTTCTTCGCTGCAATATCTTGCTGCCACTTGTGAAAACCAGCCAACGGAACAAACGTTCCGGAAGCAGTTGCACCAAATTCATTGACAGCAAATTCACCCTTCAGAGGGCGAACAAGCAAGTGGCGCGGACGTCCTGAGATTACTTGAGAATCAGTCATACGCGCGATACTGATGCTATTGGGAGCGCGATGTTCAGGAACAACAGGAGCAATCGGTACGCTGCCGGCCGAATCGACCTGCGAAGCAACGGCTGGATCAATCGTTTTGAAAGTACCAGAAGTGCAAGCCGCGAGGTTTTCGTATGTGCGATTCGGATTGACTTGCGGACCGCTCTTTTTCTCAGCGTAGAACGTCTGAGTGCAACTATCCAAGTAGGCTTGATTGAGAAGATCGCGCGACTTAGCATGCAGATCTTCAACGATAAACGTGTCCCGCTTTCTGTTTGGTCGGTAAAACAGTCGCTGCGTCAGCTCGATTGGCGCAGAAACGATGTCCAAAGCGGTGACAACAAAAGGACGTGCAATTCGGGACAGACGTGGTCCCAGCTTGCGCTCCATCCACTCGTCAATCCCGTTTTCGAATCTCCATGCGCTAAACATTGGATTACCCTCCAATTTACTTCTTCGCAAGCAACCCTGATTGAAGGCGTGCTAAAGCCCGCAACCAACATGTGTTGCAGCGTTCGAGAAATAAATCCCCCTAGTGAAGTTTCCACTACACGAATGAAATTCGTGTGAAAAAACCTCTTCCCCCCTGGATTAGAACCCACCGGTTAATCCATACAAAACATAAGACACGGGCACACTTGAAATGTTCCGAAAATCGCTCCCGCGTGACAGCCAAAATGTAATGTCTTGCAATGTGTCCAGGTATAATTCTTCACTTAGGCAATTCGGCTAACTCATTAAGCGCAACCATCAACAGGTACTAACCGGTGAGCTTTGACAATCTGTCAGCCTTAGTCATAGGTTCTTTCAATACTGATATCGTCGGTTTCGGTTTTCCCACCTTGGTCAAACAAGGAGAAATCGGCTACGGAACAAAGTTAAAAGTCGGTCCCGGCGGCAAATCCAGGTATGTGGGGCAAATGCTTGCCGCCTTACTGGGACAGGGCAAAGTTGCGATGGTGGGGAGAACAACTCAAGATCCTTTCGGTCTCTGGAGACCACCTGTCGATGCCCTAATTGAAGCGGGAGTGGACTGTTCGGGCATTCGCTTCGTCCGATTCGACAAAGAAACCGGCTGGCCAGGCATTACTCTCATCGCTATGGATGAAGAGGGCAAGAAGCACACCTATGTCGTTGAAGGGGTGAATTCCGAGCTTTCGCCAGACGACCTGCTCCAGTCAGATCACCTCTTCCGCGCGGTCGCACGCAACAAAGGCATGCTCATACTGTCGATGGAAATTCCGCTCGGAACCGCTATCTTCGCGATTCAGAAGGCGAGGGAGCACAATATCAAAGTCATGATGGACCCGGGCGGCGCTCGGGGCGAAGTCGATGTCGCATCATTGGTCAATAGCGATATCTTCCTGCTTAAGCCAAACGATGAGGAAGCAACGAAGATTACAGGCATCAAGATCACTGACAATAACAGCGCCATCGAAGCAGCCAAAAAGCTTCTTTCAATGGGTCCGCAACATGTCCTTCTCACCCGCGGAAAAGACGGCGCCGTGCTCGCTTCCAAGGATGGAGAAAAACTGCTTGAATGCCCTCTTTTGAACGAGGGTGCCGCGGGCGATGCCACTGGCTGTGGTGAACAATCATTCGCCGCAATGTGCGCATCGATTCATCGAGGCAAAGACATTCAGACCGCCGCCAACATGGCAGTGCTCGCCGGAACCTTGCAGTACCACCGCGATGGCGTAGTGCCAATCACCGAAAAAGACCTCGCCGTTGCCGCGAAATAACCGCTGATTGTAGGGGCGACGCAATGCATCACCCGGTCTTTCGACGCCATGCGTCGCCCGGTCTTTCGACGCCATGCATCACCCGGTCTTTTGTAGGGGCGGCATTCTTGCCGCCCGTATACATCGAAGCGCTATTCCGATCCGGGCTCTGAATAGATCTCCGCCGGAGGCGATTCACTGGTTTCTGTGTTTCCTGAAAAGACATGTCCTTTCGCAATGAGCACGCGTGTTTTATCAATCAAGAAAAGCTGCGGCTGATAGCTCGCTCGTTTAGCGGTTCCAACCACTTCAAATTTGTTTCTAGCCGGACTCCACACTTCAATACTCGATGTCAGATCCCCTTCTGCGTTCGACAAATTCGATAATGTCTTGCCACCAGCAACTACCAGTTTTCCATCGCCAAGTTCGATTATGGTATGTCCCACACGTGGCATGGAAAGCGGCGGAAACTTCGAAACTGACTGCGTCTTTGGATCAAAGCATTCGCATTCACGAATCGGTGAACCGCTGCTGTCTAACCCTCCGCTTATCAAGATTTTTCCGCTCGATAGCTGAGTAAGTGTGCAAGATTTCCGCGCCCGCAAAAGCTGCGGACCATCTTTGATGCGAGAGTTTTTGGGTTCTAAAATCCACGACTGATCGATGACGGTTTTGGGATCTTGGAATGCACCACCCGCAATGAAAGCTTCAGTTGCCGAAAGTTTGATCGCACGCCAATCCTCTACGACTCGATCTCCAACAGCGGTTTTTACTGACAGAAAAGGGGCCATCCCACCCTTCCAGGCGATGTAAGAATATACGGCGCCTTCAGCATCCTTGTCGCGCTCGGAGACTTTCAAAAACGGTTTGCCGGCGTAACGGACGATGTTCGTATCGACAGAAACTTTCGCATTGTCCCAATCAATGAGACCTGGATCTGCCAACTGGCAAACCACCGAAAGATTCTTTTCCACCTTCGTGCAGGAAACAAGCATCGCGCCAGCGACGAGCGCGCACAAGCCTCGATAAAAAGCGCGTTCCAAAATGACCTTCTTTGTACAAGTTCTCTTTGCAAAAGTTCTTTAGCTACAAAAAATTCTAGCGACTTTGCCTTCCGAAAATATGAATCGGCTTCAGCTAAAATATGCGCGTTGGCGCCCGGCTCTACTTCAAGAGGTTAAATATGGGTCTTTTCGGCACAAGAACACCACCCAAGGGAACCGTCGAAAGCGTCGTATCAATGCTTTCGGATTACTTCAAGCGACGTAAGCTAGAGTTGGAAGGGCACGCCCTCGAAGGCGACAGCGACAGTTGCGGCTGGTGGCTGAAAGAAGGCTCCGCCAAAGTCTACATCTTCCTGCAGGAAGACAAATCTGGCGGCATTGTTCTGAGAGTTACCAGCCCCATCGTCCATTTTCCTGACCTGGATCGAGAGCGCTTCTTTCAGCGCTGCCTCGAACTAAACCAGGAGCTGAGCTGCTGTTCTCTCAGCTGCCACGAGGAAATTATCCTGGTTACCTCCCAGAGACCCATTGCAGGGCTCGACCAAGAAGAGTTGAACACCCTGATTTGGAACGTTTCGCATGCCGCAGACGTAATCGACGACCTGTTTTCGCAGGAATTTCGCTGCCGCGTTTACGACGACCGCTAGACGGACGGCAGACGCAAAAGCACACAGACTGCGCCGCTCGGACTCCAAAGCAAGCCCCAAAATGTGTTTATAGGACGCCAGCCAGCGTTCGTTAAATCTTGCCGACCGTCTCTACGGCGAAGATTAGACGCTCTCTGGTGGAATAACATACATGGATTCTCTTTATTATGGCGACCTATTACTACCCCCAACCCAGCCTGACCCCAGTAAAGGCGACGGTGAAACATGCATGAACGAACGACTCAGGTCGATCCCTTTTATCAAATTGTTGTTTCGGCAAAGATTGTCGGGCCCGAAGAAGCCCAGGAGGCTCAAGCCACAGCCAAAAAGCTGGGCATGTCTTTGAGTCAAGCGATTCTCATCCTGCGCCACTCGACAGAGCAAACCCTGCGCTTCGCCATGGACGCGCACGAACTCGTCAAAGCCGAAAAAATCAATGTGGACACGGCAGTGGCAGCGGTAATCTGCGCACGGCAGAATGAATTTTCCATTCTGGACGCGCTCAACATGATGGGCATTGTGCTCGACCGACCGCCCCCGCCGAAGGTCGAAACAAACATACTGACTGAGCTCATGATTGACGCCACTGCGCTCACCATGGACCAGCTAGCCAGTGCAATCAAGAAGGCGAATGAAACAGGAATGCCGCTCACGCGTTCAATCGTCTTCATGCGCTATCAAAGCCGCCGAGTCGTACTCGAATCGATCACGCTTCTGAAACTTGTAAGAGAAGAGAAAGTCGGTCGCGACGACGCTGTCCGTGCTTTGAGAATTGCTTGCGACAAGCGCCAGTCGGTTTGGCAGATTATGTTCGAACAGGGCATCTACAAAGACTGCTCCGGCGCCAGCCTGCGCCTTCCAGAATTGCTCGCCATGTCGATGGTTGTTTCGGAATCGGACCTTATGGACTTACTGGAGCACGAGGTATTACTCGAGGTTCCTCTGCACAAGCTTCTTTTGGACACCGGTTTACTAACTCACTCACTGCTCGAATCAGCAATGACCATGCTTGATCTTGTGCAAAGTTACCTCAAACCCTATCAAGCGGCTGAGGCACTGCGCAATTGCAAGATCAAGAACATTGGTGTGTATCAGGCGATGGCCGAACTCAATCCGCCACCGCAGGTACAGGGAGAGCTGATGCGGTTCGGGGATTTGCTGGTAGCAGCGAAAGTTGCAGACCGCTCAATTATCGAAAAAATCGCAACAGAAGGCGAGAAGCCGGTGAGAGTGGGCAAAAAACTGCTCGATGCCAATATAATCAATGATCAGATGCTCTACAGCGTCTTGCGTACCCAGTCTCTCTACAAAGAGGGGTTGGTTTCCTCAGAGCAAGCAATCGAATTGCTCAAAATGTGCGTCAAGACGACTCTGACGGTAGATGAGGCAATCGCCAAGTTAGGTTGGACAATCCCGATTCGAATGCAATGGAGCTGGACATAGGCAAAGGAAACAGAGACAAGAAAACCAATGTCTGCTTTGCTGCAGCATCTTTGGTTGTAATCATTTCTGGATTCGCTGCAATTTCACTCCCAGCATTTGGTCAAACAGCCAACTTTGTGGCAAAAGCCCAGAGTCGAAGTGAGACTTCAATCACCGAGCAGCTTAACTCAACCGCGGAGCAGTTAAATGCAACGACCGAGCATTTGAATTCAGCCACCGAACAATTGAATTCAAATGCAGAATTGTTGAATTCAAAAACGGACCAATCGGCTTTAACCTCTGAACCTTCCGACCAGCCAGTTTCCAAACTGGAACAATCCGTCGTGAAAAAACGCCGCCCAAAAGTCGGTCTTGCACTAGGCGGTGGTGGCATGCGTGGTGCGGCTCACATTGGTGTTTTGGAAGTTCTGGAACGCGAAGGCATACGTGTCGACTATATTGCCGGCACCAGCATGGGCTCCGTAGTTGGTGGACTCTATGCTGCCGGAGTGCCGATTTGCGAGATGGAAGAAAAGTTCACTCGCGGCATGCTGATGAAACACTTCATGACCGCACCGATTGGTGTAAGACTGGCTGTTGCTCCAGCATTTCTTTCGTTGAAGGCGGTCGGTGCGCATCAATATGATGGTCTGTACAGAGGAAACATTTTCCGCAAGTTTCTTGATAAGTCAGTTCCGCGCGAAGACAAAAACATCGAGTCGTTCAAAATTCCATTTTGCGCAGTGGCACTCAATCTAATTGACGGCAAGCCATACGCTCTTTCCACTGGCAATTTCGGCAGAGCACTGCAAGCAAGTTGCGCCTTACCTCTATTGCGCCGACCGGTAAGAATCGGAGACAAACTTTTCGTCGATGGCGGAGTGCTAGTCAATTTGCCGACGCAACAGGTGCGAGACATGGGCGCCGACATCGTTATTGCCGTAGACATTGATGAACGCATTGACGAGTTACCGATGTCTGAGTTTGAAAAACTAGGCAGCGTTGCTCATCGCGTCATTTGTTTGCACCTCGCCAAAGTCGATCAAGAGTCACTCAGGCAGGCGAGCATTGTAATCCACCCGGACGTAAACGGGATTCGAATGGTTTCGACAAAACGCAAAGACGCTACGACTGCGGTCGCTGCTGGTGTTGCGGCGGCCGAAAAAGCCCTGCCCGAAATTCTCAAATTGGTCGGACCGGAAAATCTGACGGTGCAAGGCAAAGTAATTGGGTCGCCCGCACCGGAAGCGGACACGACTAAGAATTAGATTTCAGCGCGTGCCGGTGCCTGAAGAGAAAGGGGCGCATGCGATGCGCCAGCTACAGGACAGCGCACGTAGAATCTATGCTGGAGATGTTGCCATCGACTTGGCTGGCGCATCAAGTAATCGCAATTCTTCTTCAATGTATGACTGCAGTTCGCCTTCTACGAGCTTCTGCACATCTTGCATGAAGCGAGCGGCGGGACCGCCATCGATCAAGCGGTGATCGAAGTTCAGAATCAAAGTCATCATTGGTCGGACAACGATGGCGCCTTCGCGCACTACGGCACGCGGCTCAATAGTTCCGACACCGAAAGTGGAGGTGCTTACGCAAGGCGGAATCAAACCACGGCAGCCGAACTTACCGAGCGATGAGAGACCGAAAGTAGCGCCCATGTAGCGCAAACGAACTTTGGGGAAACGCATGCCCATCCAGAGGATGAAGCGTCTAAAGAGCCACGGCATGTTGTTGAAACGGTCTTCAATATCCAACTGCGGAACGCTCGAAATCTCGTCCTCACCATAAGCGCGCAATTCTTCTGCGACCTGAACCAGTGGTTTGGAGTCAGGCGACTCGATTGCACCAAAGAAGACTGCCGGTTGCTGTCCGACGTATCTCTCGACGGTAAAACCGGCAACAATATCATTGAATGTGACCGTGCGGCCCCACGGCAAAATAGCGGTGCGGCTGGCAGGATGCAAACGCTGCGCAATGCCAATGGCCTTCAAGAGAATCGCAGTGGCAGTGACCTTTATGCCCTTTTCTTTCAGCTGCAGGCGTAATTCCTCCGCCCACGTCATATCAATCTCGTAAAACATATAAGTGGGGACTGAGCCGCGTCCGATCACATTGATCATGTCTAGGACATTCCAGCGGCAACGTGCTAACCACGAAAAGGATATGTTTTTTGACACCCTTTAATGCTCCTGAAGGCGTTTTGGGACTTCTGTGATACCGGTCTTCAATAATAATATAAGAAGCTATCTAAAGTATTCCTATTATACGTGCAGGACCGGTTTTCAAGAATACTGATCGCGGCTGATTTATAAAATGACGGTCAGGTACTGAAATTTGAAGGCTTAAGGCGTTTTTTTCTCAGTGCCTTTTGTAGCGAGAAAGCAACAAAGGCGCCCCTACGGCATGCCACGGACCATATTCACTTGACTTGTAGACGCCAACAGGCTGCTGTGGTTCCTAGTCGGGCTTCACGCCACTACAATAGAACCAGCAAACCGCAAGGATATCGCCAATGCGTTTCTCTCCCCAGACAACCTTAACCGCCTTCACCACTGCTTTTGCCGTGTCATTACTCCTCCTTCAGGGGTGCAACGATGTTGATTCGAACTCAAATTCGGAGTCTGAGAGCCCGGAGAGTTGGCAAAAACATTTGAAACCAGCAGATGCCAAAACTCTCGCAGATTTCACATTGCATGCCCGCGCTTATGTGCCGGTTTATTCCCACATCTACACAGAAAACCGGGACAGGGTGCTTAACTTGGCCGAAACTCTAAGCGTGAGAAACACCGACGACGCAAAAGCAATTGTAATTTCGTCAGTGAGATACCAATCCAATACAGGCAAACTGATCCGAGAGTACGTTCCCAAGCCGGTTTTGCTCGAACCGATGGCAACTGCAGATTTCGTCGTGCGACTCGATGATACCTCCGGCGGTTCCGGGGCTAGTTTTGTCGTCGAGTGGCAAGGCTCCAAGACTGTTAACCCACCGCTCATTGAAGCGATCATGATCAGCACAGGTTCCGGACGCAACTTGTCTTTTGTCTGCCGCGCGGTCGACTTGCCACCACTAAAGACAGTATTGAAAAAATCGGACGAGTCAAGCGTGCCCACTACAAAGAAGTAACTTCTATTTGCGTAGGGGCGACGCATGGCGTCACCCTACAGTAATCCGTGGAATCACCGACACGTTCCGCATCGCGGCAACCCAGAAAGGTTCCTGAAAGGTTCGCTCAACCCTATCTATGCACGTGCACACGAGGATCGTTGATCGAAGGCATCTGTTTTCTCTTCTGATACTGCTTCAAAGCGGAAGAGAAGAGTTTTCCTTGAGCGAAGCGTCCTTTTTTGCTTTGCGGAACCGTTGATGCCAGTCCCTCTCCGCACGACAGCGGACTTGACGGGGTGGAGCAGTTGCCGCTAAAACGGCTGAGAGCCTCCGACACCATGCGATGTGCCGACTGCAAGATGGAAACCATCGAATTGTCTCCAAGGTTCACCGTTGGAGGCTCTTCGGTGACTGGCTCCACCATCGAGAAGAGATAAATCCGCCTTCCCAGGTTGAGGACATCGTCATGATTGAGCAGAGCACGCCCGTGAATTTGCTTTCCATTGAGAAGAGTGCCATTTGTACTAGCCAAATCTTCCAGGAAATAGCAATCCCCGACACGCGTAATGCGTGCCTGCCTGCGGGATGCTGTTAAATCTCCTTCGAGCACGATGTCGTTCTCACGCGAGCGACCAATGCGTAGTTCATCGAGAAGGAGACTTGTTTGAAGTCCGGTAGCTAGATCTATAAGAGCGGCGTACCGGCCATACGCGGTTTTCTTAGTAGTTAAGTTCACGATAGTAAGTTTTTAAAAGCGAAAGGGATAGGACAGGAGATTCCTGTGGGTTCCAGAAGTCTATTGATCAATTGTGGAAAAGTTGTGGCATGTGGATAACTTACAAAGTCAAAAATACCAATTAGTGACTTGCAGATTAACTCTGCCAAATCGATCCAGAATTGGGTTAGCCTCTGGAACATCCATCGGTAGCGTCTAAGCGGGAAGCGCTAGAAGATCTACCGTCGATATCCTATTCACGGAATATAACATCAACGTGACTGTTCTAAGAAAACTTGGGCTTAGGCAGCTTGATTGCGGCGAGTCGGACGCCAGTTAAGCTGGCAAACACCACCAGGGCAGGACTCAGCTGCAGTTTCGATTTTGTTGGAGAGGAGTTGTTCCAGCTCGTTATCTGTAACCTGAGAGGTCAAATTGATTACTGTCTCGTTGTAAACTTCGAACTCGTTTTCTTTTTCTGGAAACAACATTGGATTCACCTATCTACCTATCTATCAGGATTCCACGACACGTTGCGGCAATCCTAGAGAACATCCTTTCCGGTGTTTAACCGGCTCTCTGGGCTGCGCTTTTCGTTTGCTGAATGAAAAGACAAATTTCAAACGTCATTGTTCCCAGTGAGAACATGATTGTGCATTTAACTCGTGAAAAAAATGTGGAATTGCGCAAATATTCCAACAGATTACCGTTCCACGAAAAAATCACAGACCTGACACATTTATTTCACGCAGCCTGCGTAAGCTTCATCGTGTCGAAACGGCGGCGCTTAACCCGCAACTAGACGCTTCCTTTTCCCCATTCATATTACTAACGGAGTTAACTATGCCGGTTGATTCTCCTCAGCAGCCGCTTGAAGATGCGCGCAAATTAGTAGATGCGAGTTCTAAGGGCCTGAATGCAGACTGTATTTTCCAGAGCTGGTCTACTGATCGACAGATGGCCGCATATAGACAACTAAATAAGATTCAAGATCCGACTGACAATATTCCAGATCTGACAATTCACAATGATGGCGGCGGTTGGCACATCGTGAATAAAGGCAACAGAGAAGCCTCCAAAGACTATTGCACAACGCCTATCCAGGCGGACGCTACAAAACATTTGCCGAAAGTTGAATTCGAAGGCGATGAAACTTGGAAAGAGTTTCGAAAAATTGAAAAGGAAACGCGCCCAGAAAGAGCGGCGAGAGAAGCAGACCGCCTGAGCCATCCGGAAGTTCCCGCAAAACAGATCGAGGAGATGATCTCGCGCTCTCTCAAACAAGACGAGCAAGCAAAGCTGGATGTTCGAGTGCAGCTTGAAAAGCTCATGAAAGAACCACCACAGTTTAGAGAGCAAGTTTTGAAGCAGCTTCTGGAGGATGGAAACAATCCCCTGTCTAGAGCACCATACTTGACGATTACTCGAGATGAAAATGGAAATCCTACAAAACTAGAATTTAAGAGCACTAGATTTGGTGTCACAACTGAAACCATACATGTCAGCGAAACCATCGAACAGCAAGCCGCCAGGGCCAATCAGGATTTCATCCGCGCGCTCGAAGATTATCCGGGAGGTATTGGCAAATTCAATCCATCACAAGGAATGAGATGCATTGAAATTCTTATGGGCGCAGATCCGAAAGTACCGAGCTGGTTCATGATTTACAGACAACAACAAGGTCTACCGATGCTCGACCGCTCCGCCATGCGCAACCGCCCTGAAGCGTAGGGGCGATGCCATGCATCGCCCGGTTCGATGACGACTCAATCCTTGCAGGTGGCGCTTTGCTGCGACCGCGCTAAAAGTTTTCCAAAAAGAAGAAGCTGGAGTTATCCAGCTTCTTTCATTTATGCGCACAACGGAGTTTTAGACCCCCGCAATCTCGGCTTACAGCCAAAACCTCTGCATCTGTCGCCACCATCCTCGGTGCAGGGCGGCATTTCTGCCGCCCGCCGGGCGTCGCATGGCGTTGCACCTAGAGTGAAACGTGCATGCAGTGCGCCCCACAGTCTCCCTCAGATCGAGCTCTCCCAGAAATTGCGTCCCTGTGCAACTGGCTCTTTGTTTGCACTGATGGAATCGATCTCGTGTTTCAACTCATCGAGCGCACGCTGCACTCTGTCAACGACTTCGGCTGTCAGTCCGCCTGCTTTGATGGCAGCAACGCATTCGACTGCTTCAGTGCGGAGGAATTGCTGAAGTTTTGGAGCACTCGCAGCAAAGCGCGACGCCTGCAGATGTTTCAAACACAAGGCTCTCACATCTTCCAGTTGCTTCCAGTCACCGGAGCCACCAGATCCAAACAGGTTAACCAAATTATTGATGGTGAGAACCAGCTTGTTGAGTGCTGCTATTAGATCTACTGGGGCTTGTGGCGGCCCAGCTTCTCTGCCTCTAACAGATCTCTCTTGTATAGGTGTGTTCCAACTTTGTGCCATGCCGAATTTTTCCTCTAGCCCGCCACCAGGAAGCGGTGGTGTGTTTCCTGGAGGAAGACCGCCAAATGCACCAGTACTTCCAGACATCCCCCAGCCGGTGGAACCGGGCGCTGATCCCCACCCCCCGGTAGACGGATCAATGGGCTGAGCACTTTGCTGCGCCGAAGGGGCTGCACCTGGTGCACTAGGCGGCGGCGCTCCGAATCTGGAGCTGCCGTAACTAGCAGGACCAGACATGAAGGGAGTTGCTTTTGCAGATCCAAATGCTCTGGCAAGATTTTTCGTACCTGAACTTAAGGACTCCCACTCAGCAGGCTGATGAACCGGCTGAACAACAGTGCGTTGCTTTCCGTCCTTATTCGTAACTTCAGAATCCACTGCTACGAATGCTGTCAATCTGCACAGCACTGAATGCGTCAGCGAAACATCAATCATTCGTTTGCTGACCTTGTTGGAGTCACGACCTCCTTCTCTCAGCGCATCTTCGAGGTCGCGGATCAGCGATTTTGCATAGAGTGAAGCAACCGCCGGCAACTTAACACGCTTCTCAGTGACTTCTTCGGAGTATGAAGAACCGTCAGCTCGCGTGCCTTTAATGCGAATCTTCTTCTTGCCGTTTCCAGCCGTTGTGCCTTGCGACATCTTGAAGAAAATGGTTATCGCGCGTCCTCTGAAAACATCGGGCAAGTTCGCCGGAGTGATGGTGTCTGCTTCCATACTTCCGGTCACGGATTCCAAACTGAGTCCAGTCAAAACCGGAACCCCAATCTCGCGCCCAATTTGACCGAGAGCTTTTTCAAGTTTTGCTCCCGGGGTAACAAGCGCGGATGTTCCACCACCAAGTGTCGCCATGCGAGTCAGTATGCCGCCATTGACTGCGGTGTCGATTCCCACGGTGAACACCCGCGCATCACCGAGATCTTCCTGCAGGCGTTTGTAGACGTACGATTCGTTGCCGACTTGACCATCGGTCAAAATGACAATGATTCCAGATGCATCCGCTCTTTTGTTGTGTGTAAATTCGCCAAGCGCTTCAGCCAGAGCCGGTTCCAATTCAGTGCCGCCGCGAGCGGTGACAGTGCGCAAATAGGCTTTGCCACTTTCAATTCCCGATTCATCGGCGCCGACAAATTTGCCGGAAACACTGCTTGTCCATTCTGTATGCGGTTGCATCCATTCGTTTGTGTCATCAAATGCACAGATTGCAAAACGATCTTGCGGTCCTAAAGTATCTAAGAGTATCGAGCATGATTTGGCTGCTGATGCCATTTTGGATCCGCCCATAGAGCCTGAGCGATCAACAATGAAAATCACATCTCTGGGAACGCCGAGAAATTTATCTTGCTTCGGCGACATCACAGTGAGCATGCAATATGTGTTGCCGTTTTTGTCAGCGTAAGTGACCAAATTAGGCTTCAGATTCTTCTCTGCGGCGACCCATTTGAGAATGAAATCCCGGTTCATCAGCTCGTCTTCTTTAGACAGCTCCACTTTGATGCTGCCGTCTTCCAAAGACGTTCCGACAACGTGTTGAGAAGAACTCAAATCTTTGATGTTGAAAGTACCGTCCGCGGATTGCAAGAGTTCAACCGAAACCGACAGCTGAACATTGTCTTTAGCACCTTCTACCAAACGCGGAGGAGTAATGCGCGAAGCGTCAGGAACTTGGTCTGTATCGTTTTCAGTTCCCATTCCAACAGATTCTCTGTCGCACGGAGTGCCTGAGATATAGCGCGGCGCAACTACAAGCGGCAGACGAATCTCGCAGGTGCCATCTTCGAAGAAGGGCAAACGCTCCGAATAGTTCAGCACCACGCTTACTTCTTCGCCCGGCGCGATGTTTCCCACCTGCATTGTGAAAACATCATCGCGCTCTTGTTCCATTAACGCTGAGCGTTTTCCCTCGGCAAGCGCAGTTTGATAATCTTGGCGCGCTTCCTGGCGTTCTTTCACCTCACCTTTGACCACGCGCGTACCCACTCGCATTTCAAACGATGTGACTACCGCCGAATGTGCAAGAGGAAAGATGTATACCGTTTCCAAATGATCGGCGAAAGTGTTGCGGAATTTCTGGCTGATTGTGACATCGCTGATGTGATCGGCAACTTTTGCCTGAATATCAACCGCCGCAAGCGGCAACTCTTTCTTGACGCCGGACATCTCGGCGATCAGCGTGCCCAAAGCTCTTTTCGCAAATTCGCAATCAAAAAGCGGGATAGTCTTTGCTTCTGGATCTGACGGCATTACCCTAACCTCCATCGTGTTCAGGTCTGCGCTGGTCTTTGATGATTAAATGCAAAGCCGCGCGCATCATGTTTAAAAGTGCGTCCGCATCGGATTCCGGTGACCACCCGTCTTCGACCATCAGCTTAAGTCCAGGCGCTACAACTATCTCTCTCCAGAGTACAGGACGAGTTTGCAGTTCGTCCCGCATTGCTGCTTGTCTCTGTCCGGAGATGGCGGCAGTCAAACCTTCGAGTTCTGCGTCGGATAGCCCGAAGAGTTTGTTTTGGATTTCCTGAAGTGGTAGAGACAGGGTCTGCAAAGCCTTGATAGCCAGCAATTGCAGAATGTGCCTGCGTCCATAGATGCCCTGCCTCCCTACAATTTGCGGGCGATCTAATAAACCGAGACTGGTGTAGTAACGGACTGTCCTCACATCCGGCAGATCCGATACGCGATTGTCTTTCTGAACACCCAGCAGCCCCAGTGACGTCACAAGCTTGCCGACTTCCGTAAGTAGCTCTTCCAGGGTGTATGCGTCGTGTCCTTGAACAACCATGACAGTATTCTCTCAAATTACTGTCATACTGTCAAGGTCGTCAAGAGTCCGTGTATTTGGGCGTTTTAAGCCAAGGCAGCCGGGCTGCATATATTAAGGTAGGAAATTACTGTCACGGTCTTTCGAACTTCTTTCGAAGATGAGTCGATAGACGGAAATCTATTAATACACGAAATCTATCGAACATTTCAGGAACCGAATCCCAGATCGGCAGTCTCACCATTGGCTAAATTTCCCGGAACACTTTTAAGCCTGTAAATCCGGAAGCAGCCCGAACGGTAACTAAGGAGATGAGAGAGATGAACGCAAAAATACTACTAGCCGCATTTTCAGTGAGCATTTTGGGCTGCGCTGTTGTGCCTGCTTTCGCCGATAGTGAAACAATTATCCGCACAACGACAATCACACAGCCAGTATCAACCACAACCGCAACAGAATTCGTTCTGTCTGGCTCTGGAGATTATGTAGTCGTAGACCCGATCACCGGTGTTATCAAAGGGCCTTACGATCCTATTAGAGGATTCGTTGCTGGCTCACTCAGCCCAGGCTGGGTTGTCTTGGACAGGTCGAATAATAGAGTTCTCGCCAGTTTCGACAGTTCCGGACACTTGGTCGCTCTGACCACCGCTCCGGCATTCGATTCTTATGTCGGATTGATTGACGCTCGCCGCGCCGATCTAGAACGCTACATCAATGAGTCTCTGACTCTCGGCAAAATCACCGCCGATCAGGCAATGCACTTGCGTTCTGACCTGGCGACCATCACCGCTCAAGAAGAAACCTACAGAGCCGGCGGACGTGCGATCACATACGAAGAAGCACTCTCTCTAGCAGCAAGACTCAATGACTTGCATGCCACCTTGACCGGCTATGTGCCGACAATCGCAATGAGAAGACTGGTAGGAACGACCTACATCACCAACGACGGCACAGTTGTCACACCCGTTAGGACCGCTGTAATTCCTGCACGCACGGTAGTTGCACCGGCCACAGCGGTGATCACACCCACACGCGTAGTCGCAGCAGCTCCTGTAGTGGTGGCAACTGATGACATCAGCGCCCGAATCGCTGTCATGACGACCAAGATTGATGACGAATACAAAGCAGGCCGTCTGACCAACAGAAACGTAGCCAGGCTGAAAGAGCGCATCAACGAAGTTTCGACGAGACAGGTGAAATACACCAAGAACGGAGTGTTAAGCGACAGCAAACACAAATACTTGTCTGAAAAGCTGGATGATATCCAGACTTCTTTCGATAACGACATCGCCAGCACACAACGCGCTCGCGCCAGAATCGGAATTCGTGTTAACTAAAAAGGATATGTGGGCAACAAGGAGACGGTTTTTACCGTCTCCTTGACCATACTAAAAAAGGAGAATTATCAAGGTTTGACTAAATTAGCGCGATAAATAGATTTTTGATGCAAACAGGATAGTTTTTCGGCAATAATTCTACTTATCTGTTGTAAGTCCGAAAGACTCTCGTCTCTCATCAAGAGACAAAAGCTTATACGAACTCGATTTCAGACTTGAGCAGCAAGTGAATCCATGAGGTCCAGGTAAAAACATGAAACAAGCAGCCGGCGACTCAATGACACATCAAGGCGATCCGCCCCATGTGCTCCTTGTCGAGGACAACTTTGTCAATCAAAAAGTGGCAACAGTTCTTTTGCAACGCCTGGGACTGAAAGTTAAGATTACGAGCAATGGTCGTGAGGCGGTGGAAGCCGTTTCCAACCAAAAATTCGACCTCATCCTAATGGATTGTCATATGCCAATCATGGATGGTTTCGAAGCGACAGTGGCGATACGAGAAATTGAAGCTCGTACCAATACTTATAGTCCGATTATTGCTGTCACTGCCCTTGCAATGTCAGGCGACAGAGAGCGCTGCATCGCCGCGGGCATGGACGATTATTTGTCGAAACCCATTGACATTGATCTTTTGAAAGCAAAAGTCAATCACTGGCTCAGGACTGAAGTAGTTTGCGAGACTCAAAAGCAAAGACGCAAAGTCCTCAGACCGAAGAGCCCACTCACTCTCGTCAAGAACGAACCACTCGATATGGCTGAGTTGGAAGAGTTCTACGAACCAGAGCAACTGACAGAAATGATGGACATGTTCCTCAACGACACGCAGGACATGTTGGGCAAAGTGAAACGCCACATGGAAGAAAAGAACTCCAAGTTGGTTGCCGCGTTGGCTCACGAAATCAAAGCTTCATGCGCTTCGATCGGCGCGAAGAATTTGGCTCGACTGTGCTTGTATCTGGAGCAAACTGCTTGCAGACACGACTGGATCGAGGCTGAGGAAACCGCGACATCGATCGAACGTGAATTCTCGTCGTTGCGTGATTACATTCAAAGCCATTTACCTGCCGAAACCGCTACGTAAGTCGCACCGGCTGAGAAGAACTGCATAGAAAACCGTAGGGGCGCATTGCATGCGCCCTATTTTTTGCGTTTTTTCGTAGGAGCTATGCCATGCGTCGGCCGCATTTAGTAACCGTTGACGCAGTGCGTCGACGCTACCATTAGTGAAACAGCACCGCAACATCTCTTGAGTTCGTACCGTAGGGAACCAACGAGCTAGTACTACGTCCTCCAGTCACCACAGTGTCGGAGGTTTCCTAAATATGTTTCGCCAAGTAGTTACTGCAATTGCTGTCTTCTCCGTGTTGCAGTTCGCAGCGCAACCGTCTGAAGCAAAAGCGCGTCGTTATACCATTACTCAGCGCCACCAAATCTTGGGGGCAAAGATCAATCGCATGGAAAGAGCCGGCGAATTGACATTGCGCGAAGCGCGTGACCTGAGAGACGACAACCAAGATGTATGGAAGAAAGTCAGCCGCATGAAGTCGAGAAATGGCGGCAAGTTGAGTTACGAAAACATTGCTGAAGTGGAAAGAGACTTGAACAAAATCAGCAACAAGATCCACAAGAAAGCTTTGGCAAAACGCGTCGAAGACTAAGGCACCATATACAATGCCATCCTAAAGGTCAACCAACCAACCTACTTCTGAATAGGTTGGTTGGTTTGTATTGAGTTGGTCATCTACAAAAAGCGGAAGTATTGCGTTGCTCGGGCGCTAAAAACATTGCCGAAGCAGTTTTGGCAAGGGGCGGCATAAATACCGCCCCTGCGCATGCAATGCGGGGCTACACAAGGCAGGCTGGTTTTCAAGCTGATTTAATTGGTCAACTGTGAGAGCTGTCGGCTCGCGTGCTCGGGGCTTTTCTTTGTGTCGAAGAACTTTGTAGAGCGAGACTTTTGTATCGTCGGCGCAGGATTCGCCGGACTCACGGCTGCGCTTAGACTTACCCAAGCCGGGCATTCAGTAGTCGTAGTTGAAGCGCGTGACCGCATCGGCGGCAAGGTCTGGACGAAGTATCTCGACGATGGAACGCCGATTGATTTGGGCGGAACTTTTTTAGGTCCGTCGCAAGAACGCATATACTCTCTGCTAAAAGAATTGGATTTGGATATCACGCCGACACCGATTCATGGCGACAGCCTGCTCGTCTACAAGGGCCAATACTATCGCTATGGGGAGGAAGTACCCGAGGTCGATTCTGAATCGTTGGACGGCGTCTGGGACACCTTACAGAAGCTGTCGAAGATGTCTTTGGAAGTTCCGAATGACGCACCGTGGACTTGTGCGAAAGCGAAAGAGTGGGACTCTATGTCTCTGGGGCAGTTTCTCAACGACCCCGCGCATAATCTCGGCGAGCCTGCACTGGCGATGTTGAGAACACTGTTCATCGGTTTGTTCACGGTTGAACTGTCCGAGATTTCTCTGTTGTACGTTCTGTTTCAAATCGCCGCTTCAGGCAACGACATCGAGCTTCAGATGAAAGTAGAAGGCGGTGCCGAACAAGACATGGTCAAAGGCGGAATGATTACAGTCGCCGAAAAAATGCGCGAGAAGATTGAGGAATCGAACAAAAAGAATCTCAAAGAGAACTCCAAAGAGTACTCCGAAGAGAACACAGAAGGAAGTTCGAAAGAGTCAGGCGATTGGCTATTGCTTTCATCGCCGGTTCGACAAATCACGCAAGACGAAACGAGTGTCACTGTCACCGCAGACAAAGCCACCATCAAAGCAAAACGCGTGGTCGTCGCAATACCGCCAAACTTGGCAAATGACATTGATTACGCCCCGCTGCTTCCATCCACTCGAATGGAATTGCTGCGGCATATGCCCGCTGGTCAGTGCACAAAATTCATCACAGTCTACAGCGAGCCATTCTGGCGCAAGAGAGGCTTGAGCGGCGAGGTTACGGCACCGGATGAGTTCATCCAGATGACGCTGGACACATCACCGCCAGGCGAAAACGTCGGCGTATTGATGTCGTTTGCATTCTCAAAAGAAGCAATGCAACTGGCTGAGTTGCCGGAAGAAGAGCGATACAAACATGTAATTACCGCCATGGCAAAACGTTTCGGACTCGAAGCGGTGAAGCCCATACACTACTTCGAGCACGACTGGTCGAGAGATCGCTGGACACGTGGTTGCCACGTCGCACACTTGGCACCGGGGGTGATGACTTCCTACGGACATGTTATTCGCGAGCCATTCGGTCGCATTCATTGGGCAACTTCCGAATCATCTCCACTATGGAACGGCAACATCGATGGCGCTGTGCGCGCTGGAGAGTATGTTGCAAGGGAATTAATCTGCTGAAGAATAGGCATGGGAAAGGACAAAGACGAAGATAGGGTGATTAAGACTTCGTCTCCGCCGCAGGTGTTGGAGTTGGTGACACTGGTTCTTTCAGCAATTGATCGACGCTGAATTTTCCTGGACCGAGTGCAATGAGCAGCAAGAAACCACCGGCAGATCCGAACGCTTGCAAGAAGTTCATCGCCTCACGCGCTTGCAGACCTGGTTCCACTCCCCAGAATTGGTGCGTCACGCATGCCATCACCATCGTGTAGAAGATACACATCCAAGCCATGTACTTGGTCGCGTATCCGATGAAAATCGAGATGCCGAGCACAATCTCCGCAGCAGTCGTTGCCGCCAATAAAGGCGCGGACAAATTCATCGCAACCGGATACAACATCGTCAGCTGATCGTTCCAGCCAGCGACATTGAAAAACGCCGCCCAAAACATCGACATACTCAAGAGAAAGCGAGCATAAAGCGCCAGAAGAGAAGTGTATTTGTCCATGATTCAACTGCCCTCTGGCTCAGGCTAGCTAGAAACTCTTGATTGAATTGAGCAACGTTTTGGTCTCCTGGAGCGGGTATTCCTCGGACTTCGTACACTGCCCTTGAACAATGATCACTGACTGACCGGACTTCGGCATCACACAGCCAATAAACTGAGAAAACTTAGGTCCTGAGTTCTTGCTCAGACCAACCGCATAGGCCATCTCCTCACCAGCGACGGTGACTTTGCCCTTGTTCTGAATCGAAATTGGAGACGAGGGTTTCGGGGCTGCTCCAGTCACGTTTGGAACCGTCGGAACTCCTTTTTCTGAATAGTCGCCGACAACCATATCGGTGGTCATTTCTTTCCCACCGCTTGGCATTTTTAGGAGCGTAATGTTTATATCAGCCTTATCGTTGCTGAGAATGGCGACGCTCATAGGACCGAGCGGAAGCGCCATCGTAAATTTCCATCCTGTCGGCAACGGATCTTCGAACTTCGCAATCGTATCTACGGTAGCTCTAACCTTCGCGGGATCAGCAAGCTCCTTAGCAGCAGACCATATAAACCAACTAACCGTGCCGAGTATGGCGACAATTGAAATCGTCCCAACAATCATCACACCAATCAGCACTTTGACCCAGGTCGCCAGCCCCTTTTCGTTGCGGGAGTAGCTACCGAATTTGGTGCGCATGTATCGACCGGCGTGATTTCGAGCTGTCATAACTATCCTTCTCTTGCTTGGTGCTTGTACATGGACGCCTGATTCATTGTACTTGGTTATGCCATCACATTTGGTGGGTGTGGTGGATTTTGTGGGTTCGGCGGATGCGGAGGGATCTGCGGATTTCCACCGCCCTGCGGTCCGTGCGGATTAGCTCTCACTGCATGAAGAGCCTCTCTCATCTCATCCATCGTTTGATAGCGATGCGCTGGATTTTTTGCCAGACACTTCATGATGAAGTGATCGATTCCAGCAGGAATATTAAGCTCAGGTCTTGCTTCGCGCAGAGTCTTCGGCGATTCATTGATATGCATCATGATGGTTTGCACCGCGGTATTCCCTAGCAGAGGCGGATCACCAACAATGCACTCGTACATGACACAACCAACAGAATATATGTCCGACCGAGCATCCAGTTTCGTCCCCAAGCCCTGCTCAGGGCTCATATATAGCGGGCTTCCGATGAGATCTCCTGTTCTGGTCAGTTCTTGCGCACTCGCGCCTTCTTCACCTTCACCAGTCATAATCTTGGCAATGCCGAAGTCGACAATCTTGATCATGTCGCGACCATCTTCGGTTTGAGTCAAAAGAATGTTGCTCGGCTTCATATCCCGGTGAATAACCAGGCGTTTGTGCGCATGCGAAAGCGCGTCAAGCACCTGATCAAAAACAGTGAAGAAGCGCTGTGGATGCATGCCACCACTTTCCTTGAGCAACTGTTCCAGATTGACGCCCTGGATCAACTCCATAACCAGATAAGGAATCTTTCTTCGCTCAGTGATACCAAAGTCGGTGATGCTGACGAGGTTAGGGTGTTGAAGCGCCCCAACGGCCTTTGCCTCATGTTTGAAACGCTCAACAGCCATTTGCTGCCGCGCAAAAGTTGGATGCAAAAGCTTGATCGCCAGTTTTTGCCCAGTGTGAATATGCTCACCGCTGTAGATAATGCCCATCCCGCCCTGGCTCAGCGGAGCGTTCAATTTGTAGTGCTTCGGCAGATCGATGTCATCAAGACTGTCGGGATCTCCTTCCCGGCCCAGGTCGTTTATGCCCGCGACAAGTGTCAGATCTTCCCGCGTCATAGCATCTAAAGTGCGAAGCCTGCGCTCGGGAATGTGGAAATTGATAAGTGTTTGAGCGAGCAGTGAAGATGTCACCGCTGCATCCTTCTTCAAGGTTTCAGGAGCGTTTTCATAGTGATGCAGTGAATACGCCAAGCGTCTGCGATCGATCACGAAGTCCCACATCGCCATCAAACCGTCAAGCCCTTCTAGCCCCTTCGGTACTTTGAACTCGGAGAACTGCGGCACGGCCTTAATCAGAACACGTGCGTCGACAACGAGCGCAATCAGAATCGAAGCAGCCCACAAACCAAAGGCGAGATAACCATTGAGCGCGATGCCGTTGAGAATTCCAGCCATCCAATCATTACTTACGATTGCATAGTTGTACGAAGCGTGGTCGATGATGGAAACAGCCAATCCGACAGCAGCGCCGATGGCTGCTACCTTCCAGCGGGTCTTGAAGAAAAAACCAAACCCGATTCCAGCCGCAGCCAGAGACGACCAAATCAGGTGGCCGGATACCATTCGTCCATTCACAACTTCAGCTGTGGGCAGCCAGGCGAGTTGCCCGACCGCAGCACCGTACTTGTGCGCCGCGGCGTATTCGAGACAGGAGAAACCAGCTCCCAATGCCGCTCCGGCAAGAATGAAATCAGTCATTCCCATTGTGAATGTACTGAACTTTCTGCCCACAATTAGCAGCACCACAAGCGGTACCAGCTTGATCACTTCTTCGATCGCTGCCATTGCTATTTCTGTTCCGCCACGACCTAGGAAAGCCAACGCTGTGACCACAACGTGGGAGACCAGGACAGCAATGCCAGTCATGAATGCGCCCCACAGAAAGAGCGACAACATGCGGCGCAAAACAAGTGTGCGAGTAAAGCTGCAAATGATGGAGAGAATCGCGAGAACTGCCAAATTGAAGGCAATAGCGGAGAGAATGCTAGGACCAATTTGGGACCAGGCAAACAATATATAGAAGCCAATGCCTAAGTAGATGACCAAGAGCCGCAGAGACCAGGGCTTCACGCCCTGACTGTCCTGCTTCGCCTTCTTCTGAGGCGGCGCCTTCGCTTCTGGAGTCTGTGTCTCTGTCACTTAAAGTACTCCGGCGGCGGCGGTTCTCTGTCCTTCTGCAGATTGCTCTTCGGCTCAATCAAAGTCGAGCGTCCGACCTTCTTAGGGTCTTTGGTCGGATCGATTTCTTCGGGCTGAGTCTGCGGTTGCTGAGGCGGTTGCTGAGGCTGTTGCTGAGGCGGTTGCGGTTCCGGCCGGGCAGGTGGCTGTGCGGGCGGCTGCGAAGGTTGGTTCGCCGACATGGGGAAACCTGGGGTAGGGTTCGTGGGTGCAGGAAAACCAGGTGCCGCGTCAGGCGGTACGGGAAAACCTTGCGCCGGAGGCTGACTTGCAGGCATCGGGAAACCTGGAGTCGGATTTGTTGGTGCAGGAAACCCCGTAGGTGGAGGCTGATGCGGCGGCAAAGGAACGCGCTGACTAGGGCTCGTCGGCACGGAATCGGGCGGTGCTGGAAATCCCTGAGGAGGATACTGGCTCGCTTGCATTGGCAAACCAGGCGCTGGTTCGCTCGGCTCGCTTGGTTGATTCAGAAAACTTGCCGGCTGCCTATCCATCGCATCCAAGATTTCGGAAGTGAAATAGGTTGGCTTCAACGGATCTGGAGTTTCCTCGTCAGATACCTGCCCTGATTTTTGCTCATCTGGCTCCTCAAAACCAGGTTTTGAAACGCTCTGGTCGGTTTTCTTCGAACCATATGTGATTTTGCGAACAGCCATATTGAGCTGTAAGTCTTTCTTTTCCTCTTCCTTCTTAGAGTCCTTCTTAGCGTCTTTTTTCGGCGCTTTCTTGTCAGGTTTAGACTTTTCTGCTTTGGGCTTCTCTTCTTTTGGCTTCGGCTCAATCTGTGTCTTGGAATCGATTTTCTTCTTCTCGATTTTTGTCTTGGAGTCGACCTTCGTCTTCTCAACCTTGGTTTTGGAAAACGATTTGGTCGCTTCCAAACTTCTCTCCCCAAGCCCAATACCCAGCACGCCTTGATCGAACATAGTTATAGCTAGCTCGCTTGCAGACATCGCGCGTGTACCTTCAACCGCACTTCCGCCATCTGCATCCAGCACCTGGCCCGAAACCTGAGTGACGTCCTGCCCTGAATTCTTTACCGTCACCAGGTCTTTGTATGCCAGGCGGTATCGCGCTGTTTCCCCCGCGCCCGGATCGATGAATGAAGATGGGTCGGCGCCCTCCGTTTTTCCAGTCAATTTCTTGCCCGGGAGCAAGGTCAAGACTAACGCCGCGAGCCCAGCGCCCAGACACGAAATTGCACCCAGGTCAGTGACCCAGTATCCAACATGCATTAGGCAGTATTCGGAAGGCACAGGTGCTCCTTAGTCGAGCGCTAGTATCGGGATGACCTCTGTTTGAATAGGTTGCCCAAAAACGAGCACCTCATCATCACCTACGTATGCGTCGATTTCACTACGCACGCCAAACTCTTCCAGGTAAACGCCGGGTTCGATGGAAAAGCCTGTGTGAGCAATGATTTCTCTTTCGTCCTTGGTTTCCAAATTGTCGATGTTTGCACCGTTGGCATGAACTTCCGTGCAAATAGAATGCCCTGTGCGGTGGACAAATTTGTCGCCGTAACCACGGTCGGTAATGTAATTGCGAGAAACGTCATCGACCTGATAGCCGTGCACTATGTGCTTGCCGGAAATCCTTTCTGAAACATACGCAAGCGCTGCATCGCGGGCACCGCGCACTACTTCAAAAATATCGACGTACTTCTGGGGAACTGTTTCGCCGACGAAACCGGTCCATGTAATGTCAGCATAAATCGCGTTGTGCGGCGCATTCAACTTGGCCCATATGTCGAGCAAAACGAAGTCACCCTTCTTGATTTCACTGAAAGAATCTTTGTTTGGTTGATAGTGAGGAAGCCCACTATGAGAATTGACTGCCACTATGGGAGGTGACGAAGTGACCATGCCGTGCTCTTCATACAACTGGCAAATGTACTGTTGCACCTCGTACTCATTGACAGCCTTGCCGGCGCTAATGCGTTCTTTGATAAATCGAAAAGCCGCAAATATGAACTTGCGCAGATTCTCCGCTGCAGTCACGTGGCTCTTAAGTTGTTCGTCACTCCAGACAGCTTCGAACTTTTGAACGAGGTTTGCTGAGGTTGAAACCTCAGTTCCAGCAGATCGAACTAGTTCAACAATGCCACTATCCACTCGAGAAACATACGGAATATGATTCATCGGCGAATACTGCATTGCCACTTCTTTCACGCCACCCAAAGTTTCCTTGAGCACGCTCTCCAGCTGCTTCCACCCGAGATAAACGCGTTTCTCGCCAGGCAAGGAATCAAGCGCGTCCATTTCGATGCGATGCACGATTTTGATGGGCTCGCCGGATTTGGGTACGAAGTAAAACCACCGCCGCGTGAAGTGGCCCTCTTGCAGTTGCAGGATGCTCAGCGCCAGGGGATCGTTGTCGTGAAAGAAATAGAAGAGCCAACCGTCCAACTCTTCTTCTTGAATGGCAGCCTGTACCGCTTTGAGGTCGAAATGTTTGTCGCCTTTTGCCGCATCAGTTTTCTTGGCCACACTCGCCTTCATGGCGCCCCCTTGTCAATCGCGACTTAATCTAAATAGATTGGACTTTAATCTACAAATGATAGTTTAGATTGCCGTGATGCGTGCATGATCTTGATTGAAACCATATGTGAATCCGCCCATTCGAATTTAACAGGGCTGAATTTAATTGGAGGCTCTATGTGGGAAAAACCCAGCTACGAAATCATTAGCGCCGGCGCTGAAGTGACAGCCTATATTCACAAGAGGTAAGCGTGCGCCTGATTGTCCTGGGAACAGGCGCCGGTGGCGGCTGCCCGCAATGGAATTGCGGCTGCGAAAATTGCAATTTTGCGCGAAACACACCCGAGAGCGCGCGCACGACGGACTCTCTGGCATTCGCATATGAAGAAAACGGAAGAACGGCCTGGGCTATTGTCAATCCAGGGGTGGATCTCAGGCACCAGTTGGCGCGGCACCTTGAGCTACAACCACCGATAGGCGGGGGCGTCAGGGACACTCCGATAGGGTCGGTGATTCTCACGGATGGCGAGCTTGACCATACAATGGGCCTGATTAATCTGCGTGAGGGCTCGCGGCTGAAAGTTTTTGCGACCGCAGCAGTTCTCGATTTAATGGAGACAGCCTTCCCAATCAAGGCAGTTCTTAGAAACTACGCCAATCTCGAATTTTGCAGAATCGTGCCAGGCGTTCCTTTCATTTTGGGCGACTCCGTGAAAGTGACGGCAGTGGGACTTAGCGACAGGCAGCCGCGGTATGCGGACCAGACGAAAATACCATCCAACACTGATGCTGTCATCGGTCTCAAATTCCAAAGTGTGCAACACAATGGTGCCGAAGCAATCGCATACGCGCCGCAAATTGGCACCTGGGACGATGCGGTAATCTCACTGCTCGAAGGCTCCGAGGCAGTGCTTGTTGACGGTACGTTTTATACATCGGACGAACTGCAATCATTGGGAGTTAATGCCGGTCCCGCTGAAACCATGGGGCATCTTCCGCTGAGTGGGCCAAACGGCATCTTGGCAAAACTTGAAAACGTGAAAGCAAGGATAAAACTCCTTACTCATATCAACAACACCAACCCAATTTTGCGCGATAATTCCACGGAAAGACGGGCGGTCGAAAAAGCCGGGGTCAAAATTGCAGTAGACGGCATGTCGATTTGCAGCGGCTCAGTCTACGCGCCCAGTTGTTCGACAAGCCTCTCGACCGAAAAAGTTGGGGATAAACTTCGTGATTGATTTACAGACGAGCCGTCAGCTTCTGAACGAAGAGCAATTTGTCGAGCGCCTGAAACATATCGGCGAAACAAAGTATCACGATAAGCATCCTTTTCATGCACGCATGCACGAAGGTTCATTGAGCAAAACCGAGATGCAGCGCTGGATTGCTAATCGGTTTTACTATCAAAAATGCCTGCCAATCAAAGACTCCTTGGTTATGTCAAAACTTCCAGAAAGAAGCGACCGAATACGGTGGAGAGAACGTATCGTCGACCATGATGGACGCACCGAAGATGATGGCGGAATACTCGCCTGGTTGAGGTTTGCGGAAGCCGCCGGAATCAGTCGCAATGAGCTTATTGAAGGCAAACACTTCCTTCCTGGAGTTGTGTTCGCCGTCGATGCTTATGTCAACTATTGTCGCAACAACGAATGGTGGCTCGCCGTTGCGTCATCACTGACGGAAGTCTTTGCACCTACACTGGTAAGTTATCGAATAGAAGTGATAGAGCGCCATTACCCCTGGATCAACGCGGAAGGATTGACTTACTTCCGCAATCGCTTGAGTCAGGCGCCACGCGATTCGCAACATGGACTTTCGCTGGTGTTGTCTGCCGCTGATACATATGAGAAACAAGTTCTGGCGCTGAAAGCGGTGGAATTCAAATGCGACGTTCTGTGGTCAATGGTTGATGCGATTCAAAATGGTGAGCGGTGAGTAGAATGGCGGACGGTCTAGATAACATTGTAAAAGAGTCTGTGCTCCAGCTTGCGCCTGGCGTTCGCCTCAAGGACGATGAGACCAGAGAAGCAAAGCTACTGCTTATGCCTGAATGCATCGTGAAACTCAATCACTCTGCGACGGAAGTCTTGGAACTCGTGGACGGCAATCGAACTATCGAGAACATTTACTCTGAGCTTGCTGCGCGCTACGAAGACGAAACGCTACACAAGGATCTTGCCGAGTTTCTCATGGACGCCCTTTCACGCGGCTGGATTGAGCTAAAACAGTGAACGTTTCCAACCCATACACGCTGACGATGGAATTGACGCACCGTTGTCCGCTGCAATGTCTTTATTGCTCCAATCCTATGGAACTCGTTAGCAAAGACAGCGAACTCAGTCTCGCAGAGTGGATTTCGGTCATTGACCAAGCGGCAACACTGTCGGTCGTTCAGGCAAATCTGACTGGTGGAGAACCTCTCGCGTATTCTGGACTGCCGAAGATAGTTCAACGATTGAAGAAACACGACATCTACAGCAATCTGATCACAAGCGGAATCGGGCTAACCGAAAGTGCTCTCGAAGAACTGATTGAGTGCGGGCTGGAGAGCATTCAGATCAGCCTGCAATCAGCAAAGGGCAGAACGGCAGAACTCATAGCAGGCTGGAATGCTCAAGAGCAAAAAATTGCCGCGATAGAATTTGCTGTTAGGTCCAAGATACCTGTGGCACTAAATGTAGTGCTGCATAAACACAACCTCGGTGAGGTTGCAGAAATCATCGACCTTGCCGTGCAACTTGGCGTAAGGCGGCTCGAGCTAGCGAACACACAGTTCTACGGTTTCGCTCTGGCAAATGCTGAAAACCTTTTGCCAACTCAAAAACAAATGGACGATGCTCTTTCAATTTACGATACGAAAAAGAAACAGCTCAACGGAAAATTGCAATTGAGCTGGATAATCGGCGATTACATGGAGAGTTCTCCAAAACCATGCATGGGCGGCTGGGCAAGCCAACACATTGTGGTTTCTGCAGACGGAACCGCATACCCATGCCTCGCCGCCAATGCAATCAAAACACTGACTTTTCCATCTACAAAAGAACGCACTCTCGAATGGATCTGGAAAGAGTCTCCATCATTCAATGCATTCCGCGGTTTCGATTGGATGGTCGAACCCTGCCGCACCTGCGAGTTTCGCGAAAAAGACCTGGGCGGCTGCCGCTGCCAATCGTTCTTACTGACCGGCGACGCTACACAAGCAGATCCAGTTTGCAAACTTTCTCCACACCATCATATTGTCGAAGAAACAATCTCCAAAGCAGAAACCTCTAAGAAGGAATTGATTTACCGCCTGTGATCGTGGGGGCGCGTTGCACGCCCCCTTCTCTCGTAGGGGCGCGTTGCACGCGCCCTTCTTTCGTAGGGGCGCATTGCACGCCCCCTTCTTTCGTGGGGGCGCGTTGCACGCCCCCTTCTCTCGTGGGGGCGCATTGCACGCCCCCTTCTTTCGTGGGGGCGCGTTGCACGCCCCCTTCTCTCGTGGGGGCGCGTTGCACGCGCCCTTCTTTCGTAGGGGCGACGCCATGCGTCGCCCGGTCTTTGTATGGCCGCATTGCATCACCCAGCCTTTGTAGATGGTATGTAGAGCGCCGGCCCGAACGCGGGTTGCCCTACAAGCCATATGCAATTGAAAATGCATGGTTTTGTAGAAAACCAAAAAGGGCACAGATGCATTGAACAGTACAACCCA
>Ga0164290_1000395_pt1 | contig 147742 bp, 153 predicted proteins | sample Micstemetagenome_FD_108782 | JGI IMG/M metagenome (GOLD analysis project Ga0164290, IMG submission 108782) | Contaminated culture microbial community from soil near Moab, Utah, USA - Microcoleus steenstrupii SON62 (Illumina Assembly) | ecosystem: Environmental > Terrestrial > Soil > Soil crust...
CTTGTCTTCCTCCCCGCTGATGGCGTCCTTGTGCTTGCGCGGTGAGGTGAAGGCTTCGAGGTAGGTCTTGAGCCGGGCGGCGGCGTCGTCGGGGATCATCGCGGTCAGTCGGGTCGACCCGTCCCCGACGGGGCGCAGCGCCAGGCGGCACTTCTCCCGCGCGGTCTGCTCTTCTGCCTCGAGCCGTTTGGCGGCTTCGCCCTCGGCGACCTCGGGGGCTACGACCTCGAGGATGTGGCGGCCCAGGCGGCGCAGCTCACCGGGCCGGAACTGGGGTGCGTATTCGACGAGCTGTTCCTCGGCGCGGTCGATGACCTCGGGCCCGACCCGGTCCGGGAGCGCGTCCAGGGAGGCGGCGATCACCCGGGCATGCTCGGCGGAGACCGTGCCGTCGGCCATCCCGGCGGCGACCTTCGTCCAACGCCGGTCCAGGGCCTCGGCCAGCCGGGCCTGCGCGCGAGCCGGGCCGGGGTCGGTGTGGGTCAGGTGCGATGCCCAAGCGGCGACATCGCGGGCACCGGTCTCTTCCGCGGCGTCCCCGGCCGAGGCCAGCACCCGGAGCTTGAGCTCCGCGAGCATCGCCTCCAGGGCGGTGATCTCGCCCACCGCGGTGACCTTCTGGCCCGCGGTCATGAACACCGGCTGCACGTCCCGCACGGCCTTCAACGACTCTCCCGCATCCGCGACCGCACCCAGGATCGGGTGCAGGTCCTGCGGCTGGTCGGCCTGGTGGGTCATGGCGGGGGTCCTCGGGGCTGCGAGCACGGTCATCTGCTGCTCGCTCCGCCGGAGGCACCACTGGGTGCGATGACGCCGTTCGCGTCGCCGGTCGCAACTTGTTCTCCGGACCCCGGGACCACTCGGTGCGTCCCGCCATCGAACCTACGTCAATCGTACACCAGTTCGACCCAGAATGGAACAGCGTCTGCTCTCAGTTGCGCTCGCGTTCCGGACTGGATTCGCCACGGAGGACCTGCGTTAGACCGTGACCGGTGCCGACGCAGTCGCGGCGGCGGCGAGGCCGAACGCAAGGGCGGAGGCGAGGCCGCCGGCGTACGCGCGGTGGTAGACGCCGCCGGTGTCCGAGCCGGCACAGAGCAACCCTGGTACGACGGTGCCGTCCTGGCCGAGCACGCGAGCCCGGTCGTCGATGCGGACGCCGTGGAACGGGAACGTCAGGGCCGGGACGCACTCCACGACGTACCAGGGCCCTTCGTCCAGCGGCGCGGCGTCGCGCGCGCGACCAGGCTGGAGCGGCTCGCCGGCCGCGGAGGTGCGGTTGAAGTCCTCGATCCGAGCCCGGATGGCCGGGCCGTCGTAGCCCCAGTCGTCGGGGAGGAAGTCCAGCTCGTCGAGCGTCTCGGCGAGGCCCACCCGGCCTCCGCGCTTGCTCGCCAGGGCGAACTTGTCGAGCGCGACCGCTCCTGCGACGTACGACGTCACGATCCAGTCGCGGTGCACGCGGGCGTCGCAGACCAGCAGGCCGCGGGACTCCGGCTGCTCCAGCAGCGCCATCGTCGTCAGGTGGTCGCCGAGGGTCTCGTCGGTGAAGCGCTGGCCGTTCACGTTGAACAGGAGTGCGTGCTCGCTGTAGTAGAGCGAGAGGTCGACGAAGTCGGCAGGGTCGGCGAAGGGGATCCCGCTGGGGACCAGGTGGCCGTAGAAGCCCGCGTCGTCGGATCCGGTGGCGGCGCCGACGGAGACGGCCAGCCGGTAACCGGCCCCGGCGCTGCGGGGGTTGGACCGCAGCTGCATCTCGCCGGCCCGCGGGTGGATCAGGTCGGCGACGAGCGCGGCGTCGCCCTGGAAGCCGCCGGTCGCGAGCAGCGTCCAGGTCGCCCGCACCTCCTGCGTCCCGTCGGGTCCGCTCAGCTCCGCGCCGATGACGCGGCCGTCGTCGGCGAGAAGGCGGGAGGCCTGTGTCTCGAGCAGGACCTGACCGCCGGCATCGGTGACGATCCGGCGGCAGAGGTCGACGTAGTGGTTGGTGTCGAACTGGTGCCCACGGCCGAAGCCGAGCACCGGCACCGCCTCGTGGACCTCGACACCGACCGAGCGGATCCACTCCACGCCCTCGGCGAACCGGTCGACCACGGCATGGCGGAGGGCCTCGTCGCCGTGCGGGTTGACCTCGTCCATCACCGCGCGGCTGGGCGCCGTCCAGATGTAGCCCGCGAACCGCGCGGACCCGCCGACGTTGTCGCCCACCTCGACGACGACGACCCCTCGTCCCTCGCGGACGGCGCGCGCGGCGGCGGTCAGCCCCGCCATTCCGGCGCCGATCACCAGCAGATCGGTCTCGAGCATCTCGGGCATCTCGGGCTTCCTTCCTCAGCAACCCCCGCTATCCTAAACTAAACTCACTTCAGTTCAAAGGGTGGAGCCATGACCGGAACGGCGAGCGGACCGCGCTCCGCCTTGCGCGTGCGCGTCTTCCGGCTGTTGCTCGCCGTGCAGCTCGTGAACGCGACCGCGGTGTGGGTCCACGTCGTGGCCGTCCAGTGGATCCTGACCGAGCGGGGAGAGTCGGCGACGGTGGTCGCGCTCGCGCCGACGGCCGTCGCCGTGCCCTTCATCGTCCTCTCGCTCCCCGTGGGCGTGATCGTGAGTCACGCCGTACGAGAGCGGCTGATCGCGCGCGCGGCGGCCGTCGCTGGGCTCGCTGCCGCTGCCGCTGCGCTTCTCGTCCTCTCCGGGAGCGATGCGGCGCCGCCGCTCCTGGCCACGATCGTCGTGGTCGGCGCTGCGCTCGTCGTCGTCGGTGTCGCGTGGCAGTCGCTGCTCCCGGAGATCGTGGATCGGGAGGTCCTGCCGTCCGCGGTCGTGCTCGACGGCGCGGTCTTCAACATGGCGCGTGCCGTCGGTCCGCTGGTCGCCGGCGTCGTCCTCGGGCTCGGTCTCCCGGCCGTCCTGTTCGGCGCGGTCGCCGTGATGTTCGGGGTCTGCGCGGTGCTGCTCCTGGTCCTCGGCCGTACGACGGCCGCCCGCCCGCGCCGCTCGGAGTCGATCGTGACGGCGATCGGTGGGGCGCTCCGGTTCGTCCGCCACTCGCCGTGGACGACCGGGCTGCTCGTGCGGCTGGTGATGTTCGGCCTGCCCTCGAGCGCTCTCTGGGCGCTGGTCTCCCTGGTGGTCCACGAACGGCTGCACCTGGGTGGGTCCGGCTTCGGCGTCACGATGGCACTCATCGGCGCCGGATCGGTCGCGGCCGCGGTGACGCTCGGGCGGTTGCGGGCGCGGGTGAGCGCTCATCTCCTGGTGGCCACGTTCTCGGCCGGCTATGCGATCAACCTCGCAGCCCTCGCGCTGGTCGGCGAGCTATGGCTCCTGGCGCCGTTCCTCGTGCTCGGAGGCATCTCCTGGGTCGTGGTCCAGAGCACCTGGATGATGCTCGCCCACCAGGCCCTCCCGGACTGGGTCCGACCGCGAGTGGTCGCGTTCCTGCTGATGCTCTTCCAGGGGACGCAGGCTGTCGGTGCGCTGGCGTGGGGTGCCGTCACCGACGTCGTCGGCGTCCAGCGCGCCCTCGGTCTCGCCGCCGCCCTCCTCATCGGCTACGCCGCAGTGCTGGTGAGCACCGGCCTGCGGACCAGTGTCGGGATCGAGCCGGTGCCGGCGACGCCCGACGCGGCGATCGCAGAGCTGGTCCGTGAGGCCGCCGAGGGCGAGCTCCTCGTCCGCTTCGAGTACGACGTCGCCGCGACCCACCACGGCACCTTCCGGGATGCGATGGCCGACCTGCGCCTGTCCCGGCTGCGACTGGGCGCGCGGTCGTGGTCGCTCGAGCCCGACCCTGCCCGCCCTTGCACGTTCATCGAGAGCTACCGCGTCCGGGATCGCAGCCTCCTGCTCGAGCAGGAGACCTCGAGGCTCACCGTTCCAGAGCAACGCCTGCGCCACGTCGTACGGGCGTTGGCAACCAGAACCGCCGGACCCGCGCTCAGTCCGGCGCGGCCGGATCCGTCCACCACCCAGCCGGCAGCGGTCTGGCGCAGAGGAGGCACCCCATGAACGCCAACCTGATCGGGCCGGACCGGTTCGCCGGATGCACCGCCCTCGTCACGGGCGGCGGGTCCGGCATCGGGGCGGCCGTCGTCCGCCGGCTCGCTGCCGAGGGGGCGACCGTGCACGTCGCCGACGTGGTCGCCGACAACGCCTCGAGCGTTGCCGCGTCGGTCGGTGCCGTCGCCCACGCCGTCGCCCACACCGTCGACGTCGCTGACGCGGCGGCGGTCGACGGCCTGGTCGACGCCGTGGTGCGCGAGGCCGGGTCGCTGGACGTCGTCGTCCACACAGCCGGCGTCGACGATCCGCAGGCCAAGGCGTGGATCCGTGAGGCGGGGGAGTCGGGCCGGCCGGTCGACGTCACCTCGCGGCTGACGGACGATGCGTGGCGCCGGGTGATCTCGATCAACCTCGACGGGACCTTCCACGTGCTCCGGGCTGCGGTGCGGGCGATGCGCCCGCAGGGGAGCGGCGCGATCGTCACCGTCGGGTCGTCGGCCTCCTTCGACACGCTGGTCGGCTACCCGCACTACGCCGCGTCGAAGGCGGCGGTGCACGCCCTCTCCCAGTCGGTCGCCAAGGAGGCGATCGGCTTCGGGATCCGGGTCAACACCGTGGCTCCCGGCCCGGTCGACACCCCGATGGCCGGCCGCACTCCGCCGTCGGTGCGGGCGGCGATGGAGGCCACCGGCGCTCTCGGCTACGCCAGCGCGGAGCAGCTCGCGGACAACATCTGCTACCTCGCCTCCTCGGGGGCGTCCAACGTCGTCGGCGCGGTGCTGCTGAGCAACGGCGGACGGTTCACCGTCTCGTGATTGCCGGCATCGCTTGACAGGCGACTGAACTCAGTTCAAACTAAACTGAATCCAGTTCGGTTCTGAAAGGACTTTCCCTCATGGTGCACACCGATCACGTCCTCCTCGAGAAGGACGGCGACGTAGCCCGGGTGTGGCTCAACCGCCCGCACAAGAAGAACGCGGTGACCGTCGAGCTCCTGCACCGCCTCGACGAGATCATCAAGGAGGTCGACGCCGACCCCGACCTCAAGGTGCTCGTCCTGCGCGGTGTGCAGAACCAGTTCTGCTCCGGCTTCGACCTCGACGAGCTGCTGTCGGACTACATCGGCTCGACCATGGCGATGGACGTCGCCGTGCTCTCCGCCGAGGTCTGCGACCGCCTCTACTCGATGAACACGCCCTCGGTCGCGGTCCTCGAGGGGTACGTCACCGCCGGCGGCTTCGAGCTGATGATCTCCTGCGACTTCGCCATCGCCTCGGACGACGCCAAGATCGGCGACTTCCACATCCGCCGTGCCCTGTTCGGCGGCGCCGGCCCGATCTACCGCCTGCCGCGCATGATCGGGCTGCGCAAGACCAAGGAGCTGATGCTGACCGGCAAGCTCCTGTCGGGCCAGGAGGCGAAGGACTTCGACCTGATCAACGACTCCGCGCCGGCCGAGGAGCTCGACAAGTGCGTCGAGGACTTCGTCTCCACGCTCACCGACAAGAGCCCGTACATGATGCGGCTGACCAAGATGGCGATCAACCAGGGTCTCGACGCCGACGTCCGGTCGCTCATGATCATGGAGCACCTCGCCGTCGGCAACGCGCTGCAGTCCGAGGACGGCCGCGAGGGCGTCCAGGCCTTCCTGCAGAAGCGCGAGCCCAAGTGGGTCGGTCGCTGACGATGACGCTCGAGTCGGTCCTGCCGCTGACGGGGAGCCGTTGCTCCTCGTGCGGCAACGTCGCCTATCCCGCCGCGGCGGGGTGCCAGCGGTGCGGCAGTTCCGACCTGGCGTCCGTCGAGCTGGCGAGGTCCGGCACCGTCTGGGCCCACACGGTCCAGCGCTTCGCTCCCAAGTCACCTCCCTACGTGCCCCCGGCGGAGGGCTTCAGTCCCTTCGCCGTGGGGTACGTCGAGCTCCCCGACGGGGTCAAGGTCGAGGCGGTCCTCGAGGCCACGACGGTCGACGACCCCGCCGAGCTCGCGGACGCCCGGGTGACCCTCGTCGCCACCGAGCCGGTGCCGCGGTTCGCGACCGAGGCCTGGCTCAGCATCCGATCCGCCGCCGAGGAGGTGGGTTCCCGATGAGTCTCGACGTCTCGATCATCGGCGCCGGACTGTCACGGTTCGGCCGTCAGCCCGGCGTCACCGGGCGGCAGCTCGCCGTCCAGGCCATCCATGCCGCACTGGCCGACGCCGGCATCGCCTGGCCGGACGTCCAGGTCGCCTTCGGCGGCAGTGACGGCGCCGGCCTCGCCGACACGCTGGTCGCCGAGCTCGGCCTGACCGGCATCCCCTTCACCAACGTCAAGAACGGCTGCGCGACCGGAGGCAGCGCCCTCGTCGGCGCCGTCAACGCAGTCCGCTCCGGCGCTGCCGAGATCGCGCTCGCCGTCGGCTTCGACAAGCACCCGCGGGGTGCGTTCGACCCCCGTCCCGAGGACTGGGGGCTGCCGACCGGCTACGGCGAGGCCGGCCTCATGGTCACCACCCAGTTCTTCGCCGTGAAGATCGCGCGCTACCTGCGCGAGCACGGCATCGACGAGAGCACGCTCGCCAAGGTCGCCGCCAAGGCCTTCCGCAACGGGTCGCTCAACCCCAACGCCTGGCGCCGCGAGCCGATGAGCGAGGAGCAGATCGCCGGAGCGGCGATGGTCAACGACCCGCTCACGCAGTACATGTTCTGCTCGCCCGGCGAGGGTGGCGCGGCGATCGTCGTCGCCAGCCCGGCCGCCGCGAAGCGGCTCGAGGCGCGGGCGGTCAAGCTGCTCGCGGTCGCCCCGCGCACCCGGGCGTTCGGCTCGTTCGAGGTCTTCAGCCCCTCGATCCAGGGCGACGGCATCCCGCCGAGCGTCAGCGCCGACGCGTCCCGCGCCGCCTTCGAGCAGGCGGGCGTCGGCCCCGACGACATCGACGTCGCGCAGCTCCAGGACACCGAGAGCGGCGCGGAGATCATGCACCTCGCCGAGTGCGGCTTCTGCGAGCACGGCGAGCAGGACAAGTGGATCGCTGCCGGTGAGACCGAGATCGGTGGCCGGCTCCCGGTGAACACCGACGGCGGCTGCATCGCCAACGGCGAGCCGATCGGAGCATCCGGGCTCCGGCAGGTCCACGAGATCGTCACGCAGCTGCGTGGCGAGGCCGGCGACCGCCAGGTCCCCGGCTCTCCGCGGCTGGGCTTCACCCACGTCTACGGTGCGCCGGGCATCAGCGCCTGCACGGTCCTGGGGGCCTGACGTGACGAGCCCTGACATGGCAAGCCCTGACACGACGAGCCCTGACCTCGACACCTTCGTCGCTGCCGCGCGTGCCTGGCTCGACGGTGTGGCCGAGCCCCGCACCAGACGGGCCTGGGGCGAGGGCTCCGACTCGGTCGCCGTCTTCGAGAACTGGACCACCGAGCAGGAGCGCGCGGAGACCGACCGGGTCCGCGCCTACGAGCAGGCCAAGTTCGACGCCGGCTTCGGTGCCATCACCTGGCCGGAGGCGTACGGCGGCCGCGACCTGCCGCCGTCGTACCTCCTCGCCTTCCGGCGCGTCGAGGGCGAGTACGACGTGCCCAGGCGCACCGAGATGTTCCCGGTGACCCAGCAGCTCATCGCGCCGACCATCGCGCAGTGGGGGAGTGACGAGCAGCGCGCGACGTACGTCCGGGCGATGCTGCGCACCGACCTGATCGCCTGCCAGCTCTTCTCCGAGACCGAGGCCGGGTCCGACCTGGCAGCGGTCCGCACCCGGGCGGTGCGCGACGGCGACGGCTGGGTCCTCAACGGCCACAAGGTGTGGACGTCGGGCGCCCCGGTCGCCGACTACGGCCTGGCCGTGACCCGGACCGACCCGAGCGCCAAGCACGCCGGCCTCACCGCCTTCATCGTCCCGATGGACGCCCCCGGCGTGACCGTGCGCCCGATCCGCCAGATGACCGGTGGAGCCTCCTTCAACGAGGTCTACCTCGAGGACGTCGCCCTCGACGACAGCTACCGGCTCGGACCGGAGGGCCAGGGCTGGAAGGTCGCGCTGACCGTCCTCGCGTCCGAGCGGCTGGACTCCGGCAACCTCGGGCTCGAGAACGCCGACCAGGCCGTCGAGCTCGCCCGCAATCTCGGCCGACCCCTCACCGAGCTCGAGCGCGACAAGGTCGCCGACCTGGTGACCCGCAGCTACGTCCAGCGGCTCACCGGCATGCGGGTCGCCGCGGCCGTCGTCGCCGGCGCCGACCCCGGCCCGGAGGCCTCCGTCGGCAAGCTCCTCGCCACCGACACCATGGCGCGGACGTCCGAGGTGGCGCGGATGCTGCTCGGTCCCGACCTCACCGTGCAGAGCGACAGGTGGGGGACCTGGGCGTGGGCCGAGCACGTGCTCGGCGCCCCGGGCTACCGGATCGCCGGCGGCACCGACGAGATCCAGCACAACATCCTCGCGGAGCGGGTTCTCGGCCTGCCGAGGGAGCCACGATGACGACGGACATCCACGCCACCGCCGGCACCGGCACCGACACCGCGCTCGAGCAGCGGGTCGTCGACGTCCTGTCCGCTGCCGGTCACCGCGGCGACCCGACCGCGCTCGAGCCGCTGCTCGGTGGTCACTCCGGGCTGACCTACAAGATCGCGCTCGGCGACGACCGGTTCGTCGTCAAGGCGGTGCCGCCCGGGCAGCGGTCGATCGGCCGCCACGACATGCTGCGCCAGGCGCGGATCATGTCGGCGCTCGCCGGCACGGGCGTCCCGGTGCCGGCGATCAGGGCGACCGACGACGCCGAGCCGGCCTGGTTCGCGATGGAGCTGGTAGCGGGGGAGTCCCTCGAGCCGGTGCTCGACGATCCTGCGGTGGAGCCGGCGCTGGCCGCCGCGCGGATGCGGCGGGCGGCCGAGATCCTCCCGCGCCTGCACGGCGTACCGCTGTCCACGCTCCCGGTCGACAGCGAGCCGCTCTCCCCGGCGGACGAGCTGGCCCGGTGGAGCCGCACGATGGGCGCGGTTCCGGCCGAGCTCGTCCCCGGCGCCGAACGGCTGGAGAGGCTGCTGGCGTACTCGGTCCCCGCGGCCGTCGACCCGGTGCTCGTGCACGGCGACTACCGGCTCGGCAACATCATCTCCGTCGGCACCGAGCCGGCCGCGCTCATCGACTGGGAGATCTGGAGCCCCGGTGACCCGCGGGTCGAGCTCGGGTGGTTCCTGGTCTTCGCCGACGGCGCCAACTTCCCCGGCGTGGGCCGGGAGGTGCCCGGTCTTCCCGACGCCGCCGAGCTCGTCGAGAGGTACGCCGACGGCGGCCCGGTGCCGCCCGACCTCACCTGGTTCGACGCGCTCGGCCGCTTCAAGATGGCCGCGATCATGGGCCACAACCTCCGTCGGCACCGCGAGGGCAGGCACCACGACCCCGACCAGGAGCGGCTGCCGGCCACGATCGAACGGCTGATCCAGACCGCGACCGAGCGGCTCCGCTGAGCCCGAGCGGCCATCCATCCGCCCATCCACCCAGACGCGCACGAGAGGCAACCTTCGTGGACTACGAGTTCTCCGCCCGCACCGCCGAGCTGGCGACCCGCCTCGAGACCTTCATGGCGGAGCACGTCTATCCCGCCGAGGCCGTCTTCGACGCGCAGGTCGCCGCCAACAGCAACCCGCACGAGCAGCCGCAGGTCATGCGCGACCTCCAGCGGACCGCCCGGGAGCAGGGGCTGTGGAACCTCTTCATGACGCACGGCGACCGCGGCGCCGGTCTCACCAACCTCGAGTACGCGCCACTGGCGGAGATCGTGGGTCGCTCGATCATCGGCAACGAGGCGATCAACTGCTCGGCGCCGGACACCGGCAACATGGAGATCCTGGCCATGTACGGGACCGAGCAGCAGCAGAAGGAGTGGCTGGACCCGCTGCTGGACTGCGAGATCCGCTCGGCCTTCGCGATGACCGAGCCGGAGGTCGCCAGCTCCGACGCCCGCAACATCACCTCCACGATCCGGCGCGCCGGCGACGAGTACGTCCTGAACGGCCGCAAGTGGTACACCTCCGGCATCCTCGACCCGGACTGCAAGCTGATCATCTTCATGGGCAAGTCCGACCCGACGGCGCCCACCTACCGCCAGCAGAGCATGGTCCTGGTCCCGGCCGACGCCGCCGGCGTGGAGGTCGTGCGCGACCTGCCGATGTTCGGCTACCGCGACCGGCTCGGCCACGGCGAGGTCACCTTCACCGACGTCCGGGTGCCGGTCGAGAACGTCCTCGGCGAGGAGGGCGGCGGCTTCGCGATCGCCCAGGGCCGGCTCGGCCCCGGCCGGATGCACTACGCGATGCGCGCGATCGGCATGGCCGAGCGGGCCCTGGAGCTGATGTGCCAGCGGGCCCGCACCCGAGAGGCCTTCGGCGGCCCGCTCGCCGACCAGGGCGTCGTGCGCGAGTGGATCGGCCGCAGCCGGATGGAGATCGACCAGATCCGGCTCTACACGTTCAAGGCCGCCTGGCTGATGGACACCCGCGGCAACGCGGCCGCCCGCACCGAGGCGGCGGCGATCAAGGTGGCCGCGATGGAGGTCGCCCACAACGTCGTCAACCGCGCCGTCCAGACGTGGGGCGCCGCCGGCGTCAGCGACGACACCGTGCTCGCGCGGCTGTTCTCGATCACCCGTGCCCTGCAGGTCGCGGACGGCCCGACCGAGGTGCACCTGCGCAGCATCGCCCTGCAGGAGCTCAAGAAGTACGACGCCCCGAAGGAGCCGGTCTCGTGAGCGCGCCGGATGCTCCGTCGACCGGCGTCGGTCCGCTCGAGGGCAGGGTCGCACTGGTGACCGGAGCCACCCGCGGCCTCGGTCGGTCCATCGCCGACGCGCTCGCCGAGGCGGGCGCCACCGTCATCGTCTCCAGCCGGAAGGCCGACGCGTGCGAGCGGGTCGCTGCCGAGATCACGGCCGCCACGGGTGTGAAGGCGCACCCGCTGCCGCTGCACGTCGGCGACTGGGACGCCATCGAGCCCGCAGTCGACGAGGTCGTCGATCGGCACGGGCGGATCGACGTACTGGTCAACAACGCGGGCATCGCGCCGCTCGCGCCGTCGGCGCTCGACGTCACGGAGGCCCTCTTCGACAAGACGATCGACGTCAACCTCAAGGGCCCGTTCCGCCTGATGGCCGTCGCCGGAGCCCACATGTCCCGGGCCGGGCGCGGGTCGATCATCAACATCTCCAGCATCGGCGCCGAGCGACCGAGCCCGCCGGAGGCGACGTACGCCGCCTCGAAGAACGGGCTCAACGCGCTCACCCGGGCCTTCGCCCAGGAGTACGCCCCGCACGTACGGGTCAACTGCGTGATGCCCGGGGCGTTCGCGACCGACATGGCGAGCGAGTGGGACGACGAGTTCGTCGGGCTCGTCACCCACCGGCTCCCCGCCGAGCGGCTCGGCGATCCCCGCGAGCTCGCCGGCCTGGTCGTCCACCTCGCGTCCGACGTGGCCGGCTACACGACCGGTGCCCTGATCCCCGTCGACGGCGGACGTACGGCGGTCTACTGATGTCCGACTTCCCGTTCGACGCCTTCGATCTGACCGGCCGCGTCGCGGTCGTCACCGGTGCCTCCGCCGGCCTCGGCGACGGCTTCGCCCGGACCCTTGCAGGTGCCGGAGCCACCGTCGTGGCTGCGGCCCGGCGGATGAGCCGGCTCGAGAAGCTCGCTGCGGACGTCCCCGGCCTGGTGCCGGTCGAGTGCGACGTCACCCGGGCCGAGGACCGTGCCCGGCTGATCGCCACGGCCACCGCGATCAACGGCGGGATCGACGTCCTGGTCAACAACGCCGGCATGGCCGGACCCCCGGACGCCCTGACCGAGACCGCCGACGAGTTCAGCGCGATCATCGACCTCAACCTCACCGCGGGCTTCCGGCTCGCCGTGGACACGGTGAAGTCGCTCCCCGCGCACCGGGGCGCCTCGATCATCAACATCTCCTCCGTCGTCGGGCTGGTGTCGACCGCCCCGATCGGCGGAGCGGGGTACGCCGCCTCCAAGGCCGCCGTCATCGGCATCACCCGCGAGCTGGCCGGCCAGTGGGGACGCCGCGGCGTCCGCGTCAACGCCCTGGTGCCGGGGTGGTTCGACACCGAGATGACCGACGGCCTCTTCAGCAACGAGAAGTCGGCCGGCTGGGTGCGCCGCAACACGATGCTGGGTCGCGGCGGCCGCGAGGGCGAGGTCGACGGCGCCCTGCTGTTCCTCGCCTCCGACGCGTCGAGCTACGTCACGGGGAACGCCCTCGCCGTCGACGGGGGATGGACCGCGCGATGACTGCGCTGCCCGGGCTGCCCGCCACGATGCGCGCGTTGCGCCTGCTCGCCTGGGGAGCGCCGCCCGAGCTCGTCGAGGTGCCGGTGCCCGAGCCGCGTGGCACCGAGGTGCTGCTCCGCGTCGACGCGGCGGGCCTGTGCCACTCCGACCTCCACATCATGGACGCACCCGCAGGTTCCCTGCCCTACGAGCTGCCCTTCACGCTCGGGCACGAGGTGGTCGGGACCGTCGTGGCGACCGGCGCGGACGTCGAGCCCGGCTGGCTCGGGCGGCGGACCGCGGTCCACGGGGTCTGGTCGTGCGGCCAGTGCCGCCAGTGCCACCGCGGCCGCGAGAACTACTGCCACGCGCTGACCGGGCCGATCGGCGGCGGGATCGGCCGCGACGGAGGCCTGGCGGACTACATGCTCGTGCCCGCTCCGGGGCACCTGGTCCCCGCCGAGGGCATCGACCCGCTGGCGGTGGCGCCGCTCACCGACGCGGGCCTCACCGCGCACCACGCCATCGACACGTACCGGGAGCTGCTGCCGGGAGCCACGGTCGTCGTGATCGGGGTCGGCGGCCTCGGGCACCTCGCCCTGCAGCTGCTCGCCGGCCACGACCCCGCGTGCGTGGTCGCCGTCGAGCCGAGGACCGCAGGACGGCAGCTGGCGATGAAGCTCGGCGCGGACGCCGTCGTACCTGCCGTCGCGGACGCGTCGGCCTGGCTGGACGGCTGCGGCGGCGGGCACGGCGCCGACGTGGTCCTCGACTTCGTCGGCACGCAGGAGACCCTGGCGGCGGCCAGCACACTCCTCGCCCCCGGCGGTCGCCTCGTCCTCGTCGGCTCGGCGGGCGGGCGCCTCGAGGTCGGCAAGACGGCCGGGCTCGAACGCGGTTGGGGCGTGAGCGCCCCGTTCTGGGGCACCCACCGCGACCTGGCCGCGGTGGTCCGGTTGGCGGAGGCCGGCCGGATCCGGGCGGAGGTCGAGACCTACCGCCTGGGCGAGGCGATCGCGGCGTACGAGTGCTTGAGAGCGGGCCGGGTGCACGGCCGGGCTGTCGTCGTGCCGCGGTAGTGAGCACAATCAACATGAGGAAGCAGGAGAGTGCGACATGAGGATGCTGGCGCAGGAACTCGTCGAGCGGGCCGAGCGCGCGCCGGACGCGGTCGCCGTCGTCGACGGCGAGGGCGAGCACACGCTGCGCCACGTGGTCGCCGAGGCGCGTGAGATCGCCGCGCTGCTGGACCAGTGCCAGTCCGGCCCTCCCACCGTCCTCGTCCAGGCCGACAACTCCTGGCGGACGCTCGCCGCCGCGGTCGCGGTGGGTCTTCGCGGCGGGCTGGTCGCCGTCGTCAGCGGTCACGCGGCGCGCTCGGAGTACGAGCTCGCCCTCGAGGACATCCAGCCCGATGTGGTCATCGCGTCCCCCCAGGCGCTGGCGACCTGGCAGGTGGCCGCCGCTTCCTTCCCCGCTGCCGGCGAGGTGCTCGGCGGGTGGCCGCTCCGTGCGGCACCCGGACCGACCAGGGGAGTGGAGCGCTGGGCCGGCGGCGTCGTCATCGCGATGACCTCGGGCTCGACAGGTCGGCCCAAGTGCGTCGTCCAGTCCGAGAGCGCGCTGAGGTACGCCGGCCGGGCGACCATCGACGCCGTCGGCCTGCGAGCCGGGGACCCCGTCGGGGCTCTCGTCCCGTTGTCGAGCGTGGCGGACTTCTGCTTCGGCCTGCACCTCCCCGCCATGCTCGGCAGCCCGATGGTCTGCCTCGACAAGTGGAGCCCCGAGGACGCGGTCGCACTTCTCCGGGACCGTGAGGTGGCATGGACCATGCTCGTGCCCACGATGGCTCTCCAGCTCTCCCTGGTCGCCGGGTCCGAGAGCGCGCTGTCGTCGCTGAAGGCGATGACGGTCGGCGGTGGGCCGATGAACGAGCGGGCGCTCGAGAGCGCCGAGCGCCACCTGGACACCCGGTTCCTGCGCGTCTTCGGGATGTCCGAGTGCCTGGGCCACACGACACCGCTGCCGTCCGACCCGGTGGACGTCCGTCTCGGCCGGGACGGACGGCCCTTCCCCGGCACCGAGCTCAGGGTGGTCGACGCCGACGGCACGCCGGTGCCGGACGGCGAGGTCGGGAACGCCCAGGTGCGCGGCCCGTCCCTGTTCGTCGGCTACGCCCGCAACGGCACGCCCCGACCTCCGGAGCTCACGCCCGACGGGTTCCTGCCGACCGGAGACCTAGCGGTGGTCAACGGCGACGGCACGATCAACATCCGCGGGCGCGAGAAGCAGATCATCATCCGCGGCGGCCGCAACATCGACATCAACGAGGTCGAGGCGTCCGTGGCGGCGATCCCCGGCATCGCCCAGGTGTGCGTCGTACCGGTGCCGGACGACCTGCTGGGGGAGCGCGCCGCCGCCCTCGTCGTCTTCGCCGGCGCCGAGCTCGGTCTCGACGAGGTCCGTGACCGGCTCCGGGCAGCGGACGTCCCGAAGTTCAAGTGGCCGGAGTTCGTGTACGCCGTGCCGGCGCTGCCGCAGAACCGGGTCGGGAAGCTCAACCGAAACGAGGCGGTGGCGCTGGCGGCCCGGCTCGCCACGGCCGTCGGGGGCTCCCATGGTGGTTGAGACCCGGGCGCCGGTCGAGGGTCCCCGCTCCAAGCGCGGGATCATCCTCGACGCGGCCATCGACAACTTCGGCCGGGTGGGGTTCGAGCACACGAAGTGGGCCACGATCGCCGACGAGGTCGGCATCGGGCAGACGGCGCTCTACCACTACTTCGAGTCCAAGGTGCACTGCCTGCTCACCATCATGAGCACCGAGCTCGAGCGCTCCTTCGAGCGGACGCAGGACGTCACTGCCGACATCGACGACCCCGCCGAGAGGATCCGGGCCGCCGTCATGGCCGCCTTCGACGTGACCCCGCGGGAAGCCCTGCAGGCACGGATCCTGATGAGCCACCAGGACCTCCTGGTCGGGCAGCGGTCGTCGGACCGCGAGGAGGCCGAGCGTCAGCGCGCCCGCCGCCTCGTGCGCGACATCGAGCACGCGTGGGCCGACCTGATCCGCGACGGCATCGCGGTGGGCACGTTCGGGCGACGTGACGAGCTGGTGCTGTCGCGGCTCCTGCTCGGAGCCGTCAACAGCGTCTGGCGCTGGTACCGGCCCGAGGGCGCCCACACGCTCGACGAGATCGCCGAGCTGACCGCCGACGCCTGCGTCCGGCTCGCCCGCTGACGCGCTCATCACCCCTCACCTCCCCTCATCTGTCAGGAGCCTGCTGTGTACAACCTCGTCGTCCTCGCCTCCAAGCCGTCCGCCTGGACGCACGAGCAGTTCATCGAGTGGTGGCGGGGTGAGCACGCCGAGGTGACCTATCCACTGCCCGGCCTGCGCCGGTGGCTGCACACCGAGGTGCTGCAGGGCATGAACGGCGACCGGTCGGCCGGGTGGGACGGGCTCTCGATCCTGAGCTTCGACGACAAGGACGCGCTCGACGCCGCGCTGGCCAGCGAGGAGTGGGCGCGGGCGGTCGCCCACGTCGGATCCATGGGGGGCCGCAGCATCATCGTCAGCGGCGACGAGCAGGTGATGGTGCCGCCTCGAGCCTGACGAGCTTGAGCGGCCTGACGAGTGCGCTGTCGACGTACCCCTCAGCGGGCGGTCCAGCCCCCGTCGGCGTACACCTCGGCGCCGGTCATGTAGCCGGCGTCGTCGCTGCCGAGGAACGCGACGACCCCGGCGATCTCCTCGGGCCGGCCCAGCCGACCCATGGGGGTGTTCGCGAGCATTGCGCGGTGTCGGTCGCTGCCCTCGTAGCGCTCGAGCAGCTGCGGCGTCTCGATGAAGCCGGGGTGCAGCGAGTTGACCCGTACGCCGCGCGTCGCCCAGTGGAGCGCGGCGTTCTTGGTCATGGTCCGGACGGCCCCCTTCGCCGCGGCGTAGGCGACGCTGTTGCCGAGGCCGCCGGTGCTGCCGAGGATCGAGGCGACGTTGACGATCGCGCCTCCGCCGGAGCGCTCGATGACCGGGCCCGCGTGCTTCATGCCCATCCAGACGCCGGTGGCGTCGACGGACATGACGCGGTCCCAGGTCTCGCGCTCCTCGTCATCGACCGTCTTCAGCGACCCGATGGCGGCGTTGTTGACCAGGACGTCCAACCCGCCGAGCTCCCGCTCGACCCGGTCGACCGCCGACCGCCAGTCGTCCTCGCTGCTGACGTCGAGGGCGACGGTGACGTGGTCGCCGTCGGGGAGGCCCTCCAGGGCTCGGTCGAGGGATCGGTCGAGCGCAGCGCCGGGGAGGTCGGCCGCGACCAGCCGGGCGCCCTCCGCGGCCAGCCGTGCGCAGATCACGGTGCCCAGGCCACCACTGGCTCCGGTGACGAGCACGCGTCGGTCGGTGTACCGGTTCATAGGCGTCACCCTCCCACGCAACTGAACTGAGTTCAATGCCGACTGAAGTCAGTTCAGGTTTTTGCTGTCGGGCTCTTGATTTTCGCGTGACAGTCGTCATAGCGTGGAATTGAACCAACTTCAGTTTAGTCAAGAAGCGGTCCCCGACCAACCAAGGAGAAGTCCCATGACATCGAAGCGACTTGCTGCCGCAGTGGCCGGCGGCCTCTTCTCCATCGCCGCGCTCGCCGGCTGTGGAGGTTCGGACGATGCGGAGCTGGCGGGCAGCTGGGACGAGATCCTCGAAGCCGCCAACGAGGAGGGGGAGGTCGTCATCTACGGCACCGTCGCCCCCGACAACCTGGAGCTGCTGAAGCAGGCGTTCGAGAAGGAGTACCCCGAGATCGAGCTCACCTACGTGCGGGGCACGGACGCCGACCTTCTCCCGAAGGTGGAGGTCGAGAACCAGACCGGTCAGGGCACAGCCGATGTCCACATGACCACGGACGCCGGCTGGATCGATCGCAGCCTGGACGCCGACTACTCCGCGGAGGTGGTGGGCCCGTCCTTCGACGAGGAGGCCTACGACCGCGACAGCAGCATCATCGAGGACAAGTGGTTCGTCACCAGCGCCACGGTCTTCGGGCTGGCATGGAACACCGAGAAGGTCCCGGACGGCCTCGCGACCCCCGAGGACGCGTTGGCGCCCGAGCTCGCCGGCGGCAAGGTCGGCGTCACCAACCCCGCCGGCATCCCGACGTACGTCGACATGTATCGCCAGATCGACGTCGACTTCGGCGAGAACTACGTCGAGCGCCTCGCTGGTATCCAGCCCCGGGTGTACGACAGCGCCGTCGCCATCGGCCAGGCGCTGGCCTCGGGCGAGATCTGGGCGACGCCGATGAGCAGCAGCACGGTGCTCACCGAGAAGGCCAACGGCGCCCCGGTGGAGTTCGTGGTGCCGGAGAAGCCGTTCGGGGTCCCCTGGTACAGCCACGTCCTCTCCTCCTCCCCGCACCCCAACGCCGCGCAGGTGCTGGCCGACTTCCTCGTGACCCCCGAGGGCCAGGCGGCGATCTCGCACGACTTCATCGCCTGCCTGCCCGACATCGAGGGCACCGGCCTCGGCACCGACCTGCAGGCGCAGGACGTGCCGCTCGGCGATGCCGACGAGCTGTCCTCCGACGCGGTCCAGGCCTACCAGGACGAGTGGGAGCAGGCCTTCCTCGGCTGACCCCCTCTCTCTCCTGACCCGGGCAGCGAACGACGTGCCGTGGTGGCGGGGTCGACCACCACCCGCCACCACGGCATCTCCACCCCAACCGAAGGTGATCCGATGGCCATGACCCGTCCACTCGCGATGCTGGGCGTCGACCTGCAGCGGTGGCGCAGCCGCCTCTTCTACGGCGCGCTCGTCGTCGCCCTCGGCTACCTGATCGTCATGCCGGTCTGGCGGCTGCAGACCCTCGCGTTCGAGAACGACGCCGCCGGCTACGCATCGCAGTTCGGCCGGCCCGACATCGGCGAGACCCTGCGCACCACCGTCGGGCTCGCCCTCGCCTCGCTCGTCATCGCCCTGGTGCTCGGCACGCTGCTGGCGTACGCCACCAGCAGGCTGCCGCGGCGCGTCGGCTTCCTCCGGATCATCCCGGTCCTGCCGATCGTCATGCCGTCGGTGGCCAACGTCGTCGGGTGGGCCTTCCTGCTCTCGCCCGGGCCTGGCTACCTCAACGCGCTGATGCGGCAGCTGCCGTGGTGGGACCACCTCGACTCCGGGCCGGTGAACGTCTACAGCTCGACCTGGATCATCATCATCACCGGCTTCGGCCTGACCTCGTTCGTCTACCTCTTCGTCAGCGCCGGGATGCAGAACATCAGCTCCGAGCACCTCGAGGCTGCTCAGGCGAGCGGATCGTCCCAGCTCGGCGTGTTCTTCAAGGTCGTGCTGCCGCTGCTCCGCCCGTCGCTGGTGTACGGCGGCGGCGTGGCGTTGCTGCTCGGCCTGGGCCAGTTCACCGGCCCCCTGCTCCTCGGCCAGAGCGAGGGCATGAAGGTCCTCACGACCGAGATGTACCGGCGTACGTCGGAGTCGCCGGTCAACTACGCCGCCGCTGCCGCGGCGGCCTCACCGCTGGTGATCGTCGGGATCCTCGTCGTGCTCTCCCAGCGGTTCCTGCTCGGCAACCAGGCCCGGTTCGTCACCCACGGCGGCAAGTCGTTCGCGCCCGCCGGCGGCCGGTCGTACTGGGCGGCCTTCTTCGTCGGTCTCTACGGGTTCGTCGCGCTGGCGCTGCCGCTGCTCGGCGTCCTGATCGTGTCGCTGTCGCCGTACTGGTCGGAGAACCTCAGCTGGGACCTGTTCACCCTCCAGAACTACCGCGAGATGGTGCGTACCCCCGGAGTCATGGAGTCGGTGAGCACCAGCGTCGTGACCTCGCTCGCCGCCGTCGCGATCTGCGTGCCGGTGGGTCTCGCGGTGGCGACACTCGTGGTGCGCAACCGGCACCTGACGGTTGTCCGCACGCTCGCCGACCTGATCACCGCGCTGCCGCTCGGCCTGCCGGCGGTCATCTTCGGCGTCGGCTTCCTGCTGACCTACACGCAGCCGCCCTTCATCCTCTACGGCACCAAGTGGGTGATCATCCTCGTCTACATCGTGCTGATGATCCCGTTCGCCACCCGGATGCAGATGACGGCGCTCATCTCGATGGGCAACACCTACAGCGAGGCGTCGGCCGTGAGTGGCGCGAGCCCGCTGGTGACCAGCCTCCGGGTGACCCTGCCGATGCTGAAGCCGGCCGTGCTGAGCGCCGTGGCCCTCATGTTCATCCTGCTCACCCATGAGTTCGCGGCGTCCCTGATGGTCCGCTCCGCGACGACCCAGGTGATGGGCACGGTGCTCTACGACCACTGGAGCAACGGCTCCTACACGCTGGTCGCCGCCATGGCGATCCTCATGTCGGCGGTGACGGCGGCCGGTGTCGTGGTCGCGATGCTCCTCGGCGGCCGCAACGTCCTGGACAACCTGTGACCCCTTCCCTCCTCCCCGCCCGCCCCGCCCACCCCGTCCGCCCCGCCCACCCCGTCCGGCCGAACCCCTCGAGAGGTGCATGATGGCCAGCTTCCGAATCTCAGGCCTCAGCAAGTCCTACGGCTCCAACGTCATCGTCGACGACCTCGACCTCGAGATCGACGAGGGTGAGTTCCTCGTCCTCCTCGGGCCGAGCGGCTGCGGCAAGACCACCACGCTGCGCTGCCTCGCAGGCCTGGAGACGCCGGAGGCGGGGCGGATCGAGTTCAAGGGCCGGGCCGTCTACGACTCCGCCGCGCGACTCAACGTGCCCGCCCACAAGCGCAGTATCGGGATGGTGTTCCAGTCCTACGCGCTGTGGCCGAACATGACGGTCCGCCGCAACATCGCCTACCCGCTCAAGGTCCGGAAGATGAAGGACGCGATCGCGGCGGGCCGGGTCGAGGAGACCGCCGAGATGGTGCACTGCGGTCACCTGCTCGACCGCTACCCCTCCCAGCTCAGCGGTGGCCAGCAGCAGCGGATCGCCCTGGCTCGGGGCCTCTCCGCGCGGCCCGACTTGGTGCTGTTCGACGAGCCGCTGAGCAACCTCGACGCGCGCCTGCGCGACCAGGTGCGCACCGAGATCCACCGCCTGCACGAGAGCCTCGGCTTCGGTGCGGTGTTCGTGACGCACGACCAGTCCGAGGCGTTCGCGCTCGGCGACAAGCTCGCCATCATGCGGGCGGGCACGATCGAGCAGCTCGGCACCCCTGACGAGGTCTACAACAACCCCGCGACGGACTACGTCGCGGACTTCATCGGGATGTCGAACCGGCTCGAGCTGCGGCGGTCCGCCACGGGATGGCAGACCGGCGACGGCGTCGACGTTCTCGTCCACCGCGACCTGCCGGACGTCGAGGCCGTGGTGGCCCGGATCTGGCCCGAGGACGTGCAGCTGCACCGCGGCAACGAGCCCTTGCCGACGGACGCCGTCGCTCTCTCGGCGAGCCTGCTGTCGTCGGAGTTCGGCGGCCGCCACTTCGACGTGACCGTCGCGGCCGGCTCCGAGGAGTTCCGGCTCCGCGCGGATGCCGCGACGCACGGCTCGTGGCTGCGTTCCTCGAGCGCGGGGGAGCCGGTGGCCATCAGCTTCCGACCGGACCAGATGCAGGTCTACCCGCTCGGTGAGGTGGTCGTGGAGCGCCCGCTCGTCGCGGCGTCCTGACCGCGCCCATCAGGTCACGGTCAGGACGCCATCCGCACGACCAGCCGTCCGCGCACGGTCCCGGCGCGCAGCCGGTCGATGCCGGCGGGGACCTCGTCGAAGCCGATCGGCTCGAGAGCCGGTCGCAGCGCGCCACTGGCCAGCAGCCGGTAGACCGCCTCGATGTCCGCGCGGGTGCCGCCCGAGGAGCCGTGGACGCGGGCCTTCTGGTGGATGACGTCGGCGGTGGTGAGGGTGGTGTGCTCGGCGGCGAGCCCGACCATCACCACGTCGCCTCCGACCCGGATCGCGTGCACGGCGGCCTCGGTCGTCGTACCGGCGCCGACGAAGTCGACCACGGCGTCGAGACCCAGGCCGCGCAGCTCGTCGGCGGAGCCGAGGACGTCCGCCAGTCGCCAGGACGCCGCGAGGGCCCGTGCCTCGGCGCTGACCTCGGCGGCGTAGACCTCGGCTCCGAGGTGGACCGCGAGCTGGGCCCCGAGCTGGCCGAGGCCTCCCAGTCCGATGATGCCGACCCGCATGCCGGCGCGGACGCCGGCGACCACGGCGACCGCGTGGTACGAGGTCATCCCGGCATCGGTCCCGACGGCTGCGAGCTCGTCCGACAGGTCGTCGGGGACGGCGACGAGGTCGCCGGCCGGCGCGACCGTGTACGCCGCGTAGCCGCCGTCGCGGCTGTAGCCCGGCACCGTCCGGCCCAGCGGGTGGACACCCACCCGTTGCCCTGGCGCCCAGCCGGAGACCGCGGTGCCGACCGCCGCGACCTCGCCAGCAATCTCGTGGCCGAGCGTGATCGGGTTGCGCGTGATCGTCGCGGCCCAGGAGGGCTCGTCGATCTCGCCGACGTCGGAGTGGCACATCCCTGCGGCCCTGACCTTGATCAGGACCTCGTCGCCGCCCGGTTCCGGGACGGGGACCTCCTGGAGGACCAGCGGCCGGCCGGTGCCGGTCCACTGCCAGGCGAACATCGTCTCATCCGGCATGAACTGAACTTAGTTCAGGTATCATGGCGCTGTCCACCGCCCGACGAGGAGAGGTGCTCAGGTGTTGAGTGCAGAGCTGCAGGTCGCGAGCTACCCCGAGGGCGAGGTGGGCCCGCAGCACTTCGCCCTGGTCAAGGTCGACGTCCCCGACGGCGTCGACGGGCTGGCGGAGGGCGAGGTGCTGGTGCGCAACACCTGGACCTCCGTGGACCCCGGCCTGCGGCTACGTCTGCGAGCGGCCGCGCCCGACGGATACTTCCCGGCCTTCCCGCTCGGGGCAGCCATGGACGGCATCCTCACTGTCGGCGAGGTGGTCGCGTCGCGGGCCGCCGGGTTCACGGCGGCGGACACCGTGTGGCACTCGCTCGGGTGGCGGGAGTACTCCGTCGTCCGGGCGTCGGACGGGGCGATGAACGGCATCGGCACCCTGCGGCGGCTCGACCTCGACGGCAACGCCCCGCAGTGGTTCCTCGGTGCGCTGGGCCCGATGGGCCTGACGGCGTACGCCGGGCTCGCGGTCACCCGTGCGCTGGGTGGCGGCGAGGTGCTGTGGGTCTCTGCCGGCGCCGGCGCGGTCGGCTCGCTCGTCGCACAGATGGCCCGGCTGCTCGGTCACCGGGTGATCGCCTCGGCCGGCTCGCGGGAGAAGGTGCGCTGGCTCCAGGGCGCCCTGGGCGTCGACGCCTTCAGCTATCGCGACGAGGAGCTGGGAGCCGCGTTGAAGCGGCTGGCACCCGACGGCATCGACGTGTACTTCGACAACGTCGGGGGCGACCACCTCGAGGCGGCCCTCGGCGCGATGCGGATGCGGGGCCGGATCGCGCTCTGTGGTGCGGTCTCCGACTACGAGGCCGAGCCCCGCGGTCCGCACAACCTCTTCCTCGCGACCGCGAAGAACCTGACGCTCTCGGGCTTCCGCGGAAGCCTCCACCTGGACCTCCTGCCGGAGATGCAGGAACGGGTCGGCCGGTGGCTGCAGCAGGGCCACCTGGTCTGTCCGGAGACGGTCTACGACGGTCTCGCGACGGCACCCCAGGCTCTCGCCGACATGCTGCGCGGCCGAACGCGCGGCAAGACCCTGGTGCGGCTCTAGTCGCACCCGAACAGTCCCGAACAGTGAGGAAGAGCAATGCAGGCTGACCGCGACACTGCGGCACTCGTCGCAGCGACCACCGCGTTCGTACGACGCGAGGTCCTCCCCGTCGACGACGAGCACGACGGCGACATCGAGGCAGCAGGCGGCGAAGCCCTGCGCTCCCGACTCCAGGACGCGGCGCGCGCCGAGGGGCTGCTGTCGCCGCACGGTCCGGTCGACTGCGGCGGGCTCGGCCTCGGGATGGCGGAGCGCGCTCCCGTGTTCGAGGCGGCGGGCTGGTCGCTGTTCGGCCCGATGGCGCTCAACATCAACGCCCCCGACGAGGGCAACGTCCACCTCCTCGACCACGTGGCGTCCGATGCCCAACGGGCGCGCTACCTGGCCCCGCTCGTGAGCGGTCAGGCCCGGTCGGCCTTCGCCATGACCGAGCCGGCCCCGGGAGCCGGCGCCGACCCGACGATGCTGACGACGACTGCCACGAAGGTCGACGGCGGATGGCTGGTCAACGGCCGCAAGTGGTTCATCACCGGAGCGGACGGCGCCGCCTTCTTCATCACCATGGCGCGCACCAGCGGTCAGCCGGGCGACCCGGGCGGAGCGACGATGCTCCTGGCTCCGAGCAGCGCGGCCGGCCTCGACGTCGTCCGGCACATCGACACCGTCGACCGCTCGATGCTCGGCGGCCACTGCGAGATGCGGTTCACCGACGTCTTCGTGGCGGACGAGGACGTGCTCGGGGGAGTGGACGAGGGGTTCCGGTATGCCCAGGTGCGGCTCGGGCCGGCGCGCATGACCCACGTCATGCGATGGCTGGGCGCCGCGTCGCGAGCCCACGAGGTCGCCGTCAGGTACGCCGCGGAGCGGCCGGCCTTCGGCGGCCGCCTCGCGGACCTCGGGATGATGCAGCAGATGATCGCCGACAACGAGATCGATCTCGCTGCCACGCGGGCGCTCCTCATGGAGGCCTGTCGCGAGCTCGATGCCGGCGGTCGCGCCTCGCAGTCGACCTCCATCGCGAAGACCTTCGCTGCCGAGGCCCTGCACCGGGTCGTCGACCGGGCCACCCAGATGTGTGGCGGACTGGGCGTCTCGCGGGAGCTGCCGGTCGCGCGGATCGCACGGGAGATCCGGCCGTTCCGCATCTACGACGGCCCTTCGGAGGTCCACCGGTGGTCGATCGCCCGGCGCGCCGTACGTCGTCTCGCCGGCGCCTCGGCCTCGTGACGACGCCGAGCCGCGAGGAGCTCGCGCTCGTCGCCGACGCCCTGTCCGGGGCAGGCGTCGAGGTCGCCGGATCTCTGCAGGCGGAGCTGATCTCGGGCGGTCGCTCGAACCTCACCGCCGTGATCTCCGACGGCCGGACGAGATGGATCCTGCGGACGCCGCCCCGTGCCGGCCGGACGGCATCGGCGCACGACGTCGCACGCGAGCATCGAGTGACGTCGGCGCTGGCCGGCTCGGCCGTCCCCGTGGCCCCGGCTCTGCTGCTGTGCGAGGACGAGTCGCTGCTCGGTGTCCCGTTCACCGTCAGCGGACACGTCGAGGGCGCGGCCATCCGGACGCAGGCCGACCTGGCGGAGCACGACGAGCCCTCCGTGGCGGCGATGGTGAGCGGCCTGCTCGCGACGCTCGCCGCCCTGCACCGGGTCGACCACGTCGCCGTCGGGCTGGAGGGCTTCGGCCGTCCCGACGGGTACGCCGCCCGCCAGCTCAAGCGGTGGAGCCGTCAGTGGGACAGCGTCGGCATGCCCGAGGTGGAGCCACTCGCACGTGACGTGATGGCGCGGCTCGCCTCCCGGGTGCCGACCCAGCGGGCGACGGCGATCGTGCACGGCGACTATCGCATCGACAACACGCTGGTCGCTGTCGACGGATCGTCACCGCGGGTGGCCGCCGTCATCGACTGGGAGCTGTCGACCATCGGCGACCCGGTCGCCGACGTAGCCATGATGTGCGCCTACCGGCACGCCACGTTCGACCTGGTGCTGGGAGCCCCGAGTGCCTGGACGAGCGACCGCCTCCCCCCGTCCACCGAGCTCGCTGCCGGCTACGAGGAGGCCGGGGGAGTGCCGCTGGAGGACTGGGACTTCCACCTCGCCCTCGCCTGCTTCAAGGTCGCCGTGATCGCTGCCGGCATCGACCACCGGAGGCGAGCGGGCGCGGGCTCCGGGCCTGGGTTCGACACGGCCGGTGAAGCCGTCGAGCCCTACCTCGAGCTGGCCCTCCACGGCTCCGTCTGACAGGCAGGTCGGCGCAGGTCCTAGGCCGTCCAACTAAATCTTTCCAGGCGCTCCCGGGCCATGCGGGCATCGCGGGAGGTGACCATGCGTGGGCGTAGAACCTGCCCCTGACCTGCGCAAACGCCGACAGGCGCCCACGTCCGCCGACTCCTTGTTGATTGACCGCGGAGCGTAGATGTGACGCTTGACACGAGTTCAATTCAGTTCTACCTTTCCAGGACGAGCAGGACCCCTGGTGAGGAGAATCGACGTGGCACCAACGCAGCAGGCCATCCAGGTGGATGAGCCGGTCGACCGCCTCCCGGAGCCGGAGCCGCGGACCCGGGGAACGGCTTCGCGCCGACTCCTCGGCAAGCTGGCTCCCCGGCGCATCAGCGCGATCTACCTGCTGGGGTTCTTCATCGTGCTGTTCGGGATCCTCAGCCCCGACACGTTCCTGACCGAGGTGACCTTCACGCTGGTCTTCCGGTCCGGGGTCGTGACCTGCATCCTCGCGCTGGCCTTCCTGGTGCCGCTGACGGCGGGGGTCTACGACCTCTCCATCGGCGCGGTCATGGCACTCGGCCTCGGCATCGTCGTCTACCTGTCCCTCAACACCGACCTACCGATCCTGGTCACCGCGCTGATCGCGATCGCCGCCTCCGCTCTCAGCGGGGCGGTGTCCGGGTTCATCGTGGTCAAGCTGCATGTCGACTCGTTCATCGCGACCCTCGGCGTCAGCCAGGTGCTGGCAGGCGTGCTGCTGCTGCTGTCGAACAACACCCAGCTGATCGGCGACTTCCCCGAGGCCTGGGGAGAGCTCGGGCGCGGTGACTTCGCCGGCGTACCGGTGGTCGTCTGGTTGCTGCTGCTGCTCGCCCTGGTGATGTGGTACGGCCTGGAGTTCACCGCGGTCGGTCGGCATCTCCTGGCGACCGGCGGCAACCGGGACGCGGCCCGGCTGGCGGGCGTGCCGACCGAGCGGGTGCTGTTCGGGGTGTTCGTCGCCAGCGGCGCGATCTCGGGTCTCGCCGGGGTGGTCTTCTCCATGCAGAGCCCCGTGTTCTCCTCCAGCGTCGGCCCCGGCTACCTCTTCCCGGCCGTCGCCGCCGTCTTCCTCGGCGCCTCGCAGCTCTCCCAGCGTCCCAACGTCTGGGGCACCCTCATCGCCTACTTCGCGCTCGCCTTCGGCATCCAGGGGCTGGCGCTGTCCGCGTCCTCTGCCTCGGTCTGGAGCCAGCCGATGTTCCAGGGCGTGTCGCTCATCATCGCGGTGGCGGTCGCGAGCCGTCCGGTCCTGCGCAAGCTGCGGGCCTCGCGCGAGCAGGCTCCGGGGTCGGTGAGCTGACGTGACGCTCCAGCAGCTGTCGCCCGACGACGTCGAGGGGGCGGCGCCCGTTCTGTCGGTGCGCGGCCTGTCCAAGACGTTCGTCTCGACCCGGGCGCTCAACGGTGTCGACCTCGACCTGCGCGCCGGGGAGATCCACGCGCTGGTCGGCCAGAACGGCTGTGGCAAGTCGACGCTGATCAAGGTGCTCGCCGGCTTCCACCAACCCGACCCCGGCGTCGAGATCAGGCTCGGGGGAGAGCAGATCGAGCTGTCGAGCACGGCGGACGCCCATCGTGCGGGTCTGCGCTTCGTGCACCAGGACCTCGGCCTGGTGGGGACCCTGAGCACCGTCGAGAACCTGATGCTCGGCCGCCGGCTCTCCACCGCACGCGCCGGCCGGATCCGCTGGGACGCCGAGCGCCGCGATGCCGAGCGCCGGATGAGAGACCTGGGCTACGGCTTCGACGTCGAGCGCCCCGTCGCTTCGCTCGGCGCCGCCGAGCGCACCGGAGTGGCCATCGCGCGAGCACTGTGGGACTGGGAGGCCGCACGCGTCCTCGTCGTCGACGAGCCGACCGCGTCGTTGCCGCGCGAGGAGGTCGCGGTGCTGTTCGCGGCGCTCCAGCGGGTCCGGGCCGCCGGCCTGGGTGTCATCTACGTGTCCCACCGCCTCGACGAGATCTTCGCGATCGGCGACCGGGTCACCGTCCTGCGTGACGGCCTCCGCGTCGGGACGTGGGACGTCGCCGCCATCGACCAGGCCGGCCTCGTGCGCTCGATGATCGGTGACGAGAAGCTGCGTCCTCCGCACGACCAGACTGTCGACCTAACCGATGGGGAGGTCGCCCTCGCGGTCACCGGCCTCAACGGCACCGTCGTCGACGACGTCGACCTTCGGGTACGACGAGGCGAGGTCGTCGGGATCGCAGGGCTCACCGGCTCCGGTCGCGAGGAGCTCCTGCCGCTGATCTTCGGGGTCGCCTCGAGGACGGGTGCGGTCGAGCTCGATGGCCGCGCAGTGCCGGCGAACCCGCGACGAGCGATGCGGGCGGGACTCGCGCTGGTGCCCGCGGACCGCCGCGGCGAGGGCGCCATCCTCGAGATGCCCGTCCGCGAGAACTTCGCCCTCACCGACCTCCGCCGCTTCGCGACCCGCTTCGGCTTCCTGAGCCGCGGCCGCGAGCTGGAGGAGGTCACGGAGTGGATCCGGCGCCTCGACGTACGACCGCCGTTGCCGGAGGCCCTCTTCGGCGCGCTCTCGGGCGGCAACCAGCAGAAGGTCGTGCTGGCGAAGTGGCTGCGCCGGCAGCCCGTCGCGCTCCTGCTCGATGAGCCCAGCCAGGGTGTCGACGTCGGCGCCAAGGCCGTCATCCACGCCCTCGCCCGCGAGGTGGCAGCCGACGGTGCCTGTGTCGTGATCGCGTCGTCCGACGACAGCGAGCTGTGCGACACCTGCGACCGCGTGCTCGTCATGCGCGACGGCCGCATCGTCGCGGAGGTGTCGGGATCCCGGCTCACCACCGCGGAGCTCAGCCGGCTGCAGCTCGGCCTGGCAGCCACCGCCTAGTACCGAACTAGTACCGAAGAGCACGAGGAGAAGCAGAGGATGGGAACACTCGAGGGCAAGGTCGCCTTCATCACCGGCGCCGGTCGGGGCCAGGGCCGATCGCACGCGTTGCGGCTGGCGGACGAAGGCGCCGACATCGTGGCGCTCGACATCTGTGCCGATACCGTGGAGACGGTGCCGTACGGACTGTCGACGCGCACGGACCTCGATCAGACGATCGCGCTCGTCGAGGCGAAGGGCCGCCGGATCGTCGCCCTGGAGGCCGACGTCCGCGAGCTGGGCGAGGTCCAGAAGGTCGTCGACGCCGGGCTCGGCGAGCTGGGCCGGATCGACGTGGTCTGCGCCAACGCCGGCGTCGGATCGTGGGCCGTCAGCTGGGAGATGTCCGAGCAGGTGTGGAAGGACATGATCGTCGTCAACCTCACCGGGGTGTTCAACACCGTCCGGGCCGCGCTCCCGCCGATGGTCGAGCGGGGCGAGGGCGGCTCCGTCGTGCTGACCAGCTCGACCGCTGGGCTGATCGGCTACCAGAACACCGCCCACTACACAGCGGCCAAGCACGGCGTCATCGGCCTGATGAAGGTGCTGTCCCAGGAGCTGGGGCCCCACCGGATCCGCGTGAACGCCCTCTGCCCGACCACGGTCAACACCCCGCTGGTCGTCAACGACGCGACCTTCCGGCTGTTCGCACCCGACGTGGCGGACCCGGGTCCTGACGACGTCCGCGAGGCCTTCGCCGGGCTCAACAGCCTGCCGGACGTGCCGTGGATCGAACCCCTCGATGTCTCCGAAGCAGTCGCCTGGCTCTGCTCCGACGCGGCCCGGTACATCACCGGGATCGCGCTTCCCATCGACGCGGGGAACACCGCGAAGAAGGGCTGACAGGCACCAACCGGGCACGACCTGCCCGTCTCCGCCCAGATCTCGGATCACCTTTTCGTCCTTCAAGCTGACCTGAATTCAATTTATCAAGGAGCTCCGATGAAGAACTGGCAGCGCATTGCGCGCATGTCGCTCGTGCCGCTGCTAGCCCTCGGGCTGGCCGCGTGCAGTGACTCCGACGCGAAGTCGACCTCGCCCGAGGCCTCGGCTGCCGCCGAGGCAGCCCCGGCCCCGGTGACGACCCCGCCCACCGAGATCACGCTCACCACCCCGCTCGAGGCGCCGCCCGAGGCCGGCAAGACCTTCTTCTGGTTGCAGTGCGAGCTGCCGATCTGCGGGAAGATCGGCGACGGCGTCGAGGCCGCGGTCGACGCCGCCGGATGGAACCTGGAGAACATCGTCTTCAAGGCGACCGACCCGGGAGGCGCCATCGAGTCGGCGATCCAGCAGAGCCCCGATGTCATCGGGATCACCGGCATCCCGTCTGCGGCCGTCGAGGCGCAGCTCGCCAGCGCCGCGGAGGCCGGCATCCCGGTGGTGACCTGCTCGCCGGGACCTGAGGACCCGTCGCCGGAGACGTACGCCGCGATCTGTAGCCAGACCACCGGTCCGGACGGCGAGAACCTGGCGCTGTGGGCGATCAAGGACTCCAGCGGCGGCGCCAACATCGTCACCGTCACGATCCCGAGCTTCCCCTCGCTGCAGACGACCGTCGACGGCGTGCACGCGATGGTCGACGAGCACTGCGCGGAGTGCTCGGCCGACGAGCTGGAGCTGACCGTCGAGGACCTCGCCGGCGGCCAGGTCGCCTCGAAGCTCGTCGCCTATCTCCAGACCAACCCCGAGACCAACTACGTGCTGTTCAACTTCGCCGACCTCGAGATCGGAGTCCCGGAGGCGCTCCAGGCCGCCGGATTCGAGGACAAGGTCAAGCTGATCGGCAACGGCGGCGGGCCCCAGCAGTTCGAGGCGCTCGTCGAGGGCGGCGGGATGGATGCCGCCTGGGTGGCGTACCCCAGCCTCTACTCCGGTTGGCAGATGGTCGACGCGGCACTCCGACTGGTCGACGGCGGCACGCTGCCCGAGGGGTACCACCAGGAGATGGAGGCCCTGCCGACGTACATCGTCGACACGCCGGAGGCGGCGGAGGCCCTGGCGCCGTCGTACGACTTCGCCGGTCCGGCCGGGTACGAGGAGCAGTTCACGGAGCTCTGGCAGCTCAACTGAGCGTCGGGGGCGCCGGCCGTCGCGCCGGCGCCCCTCCGCTGCAGGTCCGGAGCTCTTGTGGCGCCGATCACTATGCCGTAAATTGAATCGAACTGGGTTCACTTCCCATCGGGATCGGAAGCAGCCGAGTTCTCAGCCGGGCCCAGGCCCGAAACCGAGTGAAGGACACGTCCCATGAACACCGACCACCACGCCTTCTTCATCGACGGGGCCTGGCGTCCCGCGCAGTCGGACGACCACTTCGACATCATCTCGCCGCGGTCGGAGGAGCGGATCGGCCGCGTGCCGGCCGCCTCCGCCGCCGACATCGATGCCGCCGTCGCCGCCGCGCGCCGGGCGTTCGACCAGGGGGAGTGGCCGCGGCTCACCCCCGCCGAGCGCGCCGACTACCTGACCCGGATGGCGGACGCGATCGCGCGGCGCCAGGAGGAGCTCGCGCCGCTCATCACCGAGGAGCTCGGGTGCACCTTGTTCCTCTCTCAGGTCTACCAAGTGGTGTCCCCGGTGATGAGCCTCAACTACAACGCCGAGATCGGCCGCAGCCTGGACACGTCCGAGGTGCGGCTCAGCGACCTCGGCCCGCTCGCGGCGAGCTCCGAGGGCGGCAGCATCATCCCGATGGCCGGCGCGAGCCTCGTGGTCCAGGAGCCGGTCGGCGTGGTCGCCGCCTTCCCGGCCTACAACTTCGCGTTCCCCGCCGTGCCGCAGAAGGTCGGCCCCGCGCTCATCGCGGGCTGCACCGCGGTGGTGAAGGTGACCGAGCCCAACCCGCTGGCCACCTTCATCTACGGCGACATCTGCGAGGAGGTCGGCCTCCCGCCGGGCGTGATCAACATCGTCGCGGCCCGGGCCCCGGAGGCGGAGTACCTCGTGCGCCACCCGGGCGTCGACATGGTGAGCTTCACGGGGTCGGTGCAGACCGGTGCGCGGATCGCCGCCGCCTGCGGCGAGCTGATCAAGCCGTGCGTGCTGGAGCTGGGCGGGAAGTCGGCGGCGATCGTCCTCGACGACGCGAAGCTGGAGGATGCCCTGCCGGTGCTCATCGGGGCCAGCGTCGGGACGAACGCCGGGCAGAGCTGCGTGGCGCTGACCCGCCTCGTCGTACCTGCCGCGCGCTACGACGAGTACGCCGAGGCGCTCGTCGAGGGCTTCCGGTCGCTCAAGATCGGCGACCCGATGGAGTCCGACACCGTCATCAGCCCGCTCGTGACCGAGCGGCAGCGGGACCGCGTCGAGGAGTACGTCGAGCTCGCCCGCAAGGAGGGCGCGACCGTGGCGACGGGAGGCCGGCGGCCGGCCGGTCTCGACCGGGGCTGGTACTTCGAGCCCACCCTGATCACCGACGCCGACAACGACATGCGTGTGAGCCGGGAGGAGATCTTCGGTCCCGTGGCGTCGCTGATCCCTCATCACGGCGAGGACGACGCCGTCCGCATCGCCAACGACAGCGAGCTGGGTCTCTCGGGCGCGGTGTTCACCGCGGACGACGCCCACGGGTTCGAGATCGCACGCAGGGTGCGGAGTGGGACGTTCTCGGTCAACACCTTCGCTGCCGACCTCGGCTCGCCCTTCGGCGGCTACAAGAGGTCCGGTATCGGGCGCGAGCACGGGCCGACGGCGTACCAGGAGTTCCTGCACTACAAGACCATCTCCGTCGACCCCAGCCGCCAGCTCCCCGAGTCGGTGACGGCGGGCGTACGACGCGGGACCGGTCCCGGCACGCACTGAGCGACCCGATGGACGACACGTTCCCCCATGTCTTCTCGCCGTTCCGGCTGGCGGGCTTCGACCTGCGGAACCGGCTGGTCGCGCTGCCGGCCGGCACCAGCCTCGTCGAGCGCGGGGTGCCCACGCACGGGGACATCGACCACTTCGAGCGACTGGCCGCTGGTGGCGTCGGACTGATCATCGGCGGCGCCACCGTGGTCCACTCCACCTCGGCGCTGCGGTCGGGCAAGCTGGTCGAGGGGTACCTCGACGCCGTCGTGCCGGCGATGAAGGAGAAGGCGGACGTCGTCCACCGGCACGGTGCGCGCCTCGTGGGGCAGCTGGTCCACCTCGGACGGGAGTTCATCGGCGGCGAGTCCGACCAGCCGCCGATGGCGCCGTCGCCGATCAAGACGGTCCGCGACGCCTATCCGCCGCACGAGCTCACCGTCCCCGAGATCGACGCGATCATCGAGGGCTGGCGGGTGTCGACGGAGAACCTGGTCAAGGCCGGCCTCGACGGGGTGGAGATCCACGCCGCCCACGGCTACCTCGTGGCTCAGTTCCTCTCACCGCTCACCAACCAGCGGACCGACGACTTCGGAGGTTCCTTCGACAACCGGATGCGCTTCCTGCGCCTGGTGATCGAGGCGATGCGGTCAGTCACCCCCGACGGCTTCGCCCTCGGGGTCCGGCTCAGTGGCGAGGAGGAGATCCCGGGCGGGATGGGGATCGACGACTGCGTGCGGGTCTCCGAGGCCCTGGCGGCGGCCGGCGGCGTGGACTACCTCAGCATCACCCACGGCACCCGGGGGACCTACGTCAAGGACGCCACGGGTCCCGACGCCGTGGCCGTGCCCTCTGCTTCCCGGGTCCGCGCCGCGACCGGGCTCCCGGTCCTGGTCGGGCAGCGGATCCGGGATGCCGGCACGGCCGACCACATCGTCAAGGCCGGCCACGCCGACCTGGTCGGCATGGCGAGGGCTCTGCTCGCCGACCCCGACCTGCCCGCCAAGTCCCAGGCGGGACGGCTCGACGAGATCCGCGGCTGCATCGGTGTCAACCAGGACTGCCGGGCCTTCGACCCGCACCTGCACTGCGCGGTCAACGCCGAGGTCGGGCGCGGCCGGCTGCCGACGGTCGGGGTGCGAGTGGCGTCCGCGAAGGACGTCTACGTGATCGGTGGTGGCCCGGCCGGGCTGGAGGCCGCCCGCGTCGCCGCCGAGCGGGGCCATCGGGTGACGCTCTTCGAGGCCGAGACCTCGCTCGGGGGAGCGGTGCGCGTCGCCGCGGCCTCCCCACATCGCGCGACCCTCATCGACGTCGTCGACTACCTCGCGCGGGAGACCCGCCGGCTCAAGGTCGACGTCAACCTCGGTGCCCCGATCTCCAAGGACGACTTCGCGGAGATCCGGGGGATCGCCGACCACGTGGTCGTGGCGACCGGTTCGAAGCCGAGCACCCTTCCGCCCGCCCCGCTCGCGCGGGGAGCGGTGGCTGTCGACCAGGTCCTCGTCGGCAGTGTCCCGGACGAGCCCGGCAGCGCCGTGGTCTACGACCAGAGCGACGGGTTCTGGCCGGCGTACAGCGCGGCGGAGGCCCTGGCCGCGCGCGGATGGCAGGTGACGTTCGTGACCGCGCTGACCGCGCTCGCTCCCCGGGTTCCCGCAGAGAGCGTCGGTCCGCTGCTGCGGCGCCTGGGAGACGCCGGCGTCGTCCTCGAGGTCGCCCACCGCGTGGTCGTCCCCGACGATCCGGGTGCCGCGTTGCTCCTTCGACCGGTGTTCGGCCGGCTCGACCGCGTGGCCGAGCCTGACCTGCTGGTGTGGCACCAGCCGCGGATCGGCGACGACGTGCTGCTGCGGGCGACGCCGGCCGACGCGACCCTCCCTCTGCAGCTGACCGCGATCGGTGACTGCGTCACCCCCCGCCGGATCAGCCATGCCATCGCCGAGGGATACCGCGCCGGCGCAAGCGTCTGAAACCGCCGGACCCACCCACGACCACCACACCAAGGAACGAGGAACACACCATGACCACAGTTGAAGAGCGGATGCTCATCGAGGACACCCTGTACCGCTATGCATCGAGCATCGACTCGGCCAGCCTCGACCAGCTGACCGACGTGCTCCACCCCGACCTGTGGGCGCAGTACGGCAACGCCGAGCCGGCCGAGAGCGCGGAGACGGTGATCGGCTGGATCCGGGAGGCGACCAAGACCTGCGTCTGGCAGCAGCACCTGCTCAGCGTCTACCACGTCGACGTGCAGGGTGACTCTGCGACCGCGCTCGTCTACCACACGTCGTACCAGAAGTTCGAGGGCGACGACGACGTCTGCGTCCTCGTCGGCCGCTACCACGACGAGCTCACCAAGCACGACGGCAAGTGGAAGATCTCCCGGCTGGTCTTCGAGATCATGTGGGGCGAGCGCCGCGCCGACACGGCGGGCTACCTCGAGTCGGTCGGCGGCCGTGGTCCGAAGGTGCCCGGCTGGCCGGCCTGACCGAAGAAGTGACCTGAGTTCATCTCATCTTGCTAGCATCGGGTCATCCGACACAGGCTCGACGCCTGGGCTCGAGGACCAGACAGACGAGGTGGAAACATGGTGCAGACGTTGCCGGAGACCGAGGGTCCGCGCTCCAAGCGAGCGCTCATCCTGACCGCGGCGATCGACAGCTTCGGCAAGGACGGCTACGAGCACACGAAGTGGGCCCGGATCGCCGACCAGGTCGGCATCGGCCAGACCGCGCTCTACCACTACTTCGAGTCGAAGGCGCACTGCCTGCTGACGATCATGAGCATGGAGCTGGACCGCTCGCTGCGGCGGTTCCGCGAGGTCACGGCGGCTGCGCCGGGAGCGCGGGAGGCGCTCGAGGCGGCGATCGCGGCGGCGTACGACGTGACCCCGCGCGAGGTGTCGCAGATGCGCATCCTGCAGAGCCACATGGACCTTCTCGCCACGCCCCGCCCGTCGGAGAAGGAGGAGGCGGAGCGCCAGCGCTCGCGTGAGCTGGTGCGCGAGATCGAGAGCGAGTGGACCGCGCTCCTCAAGCGCGGCATGCGGTCGAAAGAGTTTGCCAAGCGCGACCCGCATGCGACCGCGACCGTCGTGCTGGCCATGATCGTCAGCGTGTGGCGCTGGTACCGGCCGGGTGGGCGGATGACGCTCGAGGAGGTCCGTGAGCTGATCACGGGCGCCTGCCTGCGCGTCGTCGGACCCTAGCCGACTCCGTCGAGCACTCAGGCGTCGAGGATCGTGATCGCGCCCTCGGGGCACGTGGCCGCCGCGTTGCGGACGTTCTCGACCTGGTCGGCCGGTACGTCGACGGTCTGACCGCGCACGGTCACGAAGCCCTCGTCGTCGTCCTCGAGGAAGTCCTCGGCGAGGTCGTAGCAGCGGCCGTGACCGCGGCAGAGGTCGCTGCTGACGATCAGCTTCATGCCGGGACCTCCCAGCGGAGCGGAAGGGTGAGCAGGGTCATCATCGCGCCGCCGCCGCGCTCCATCAGGGTGTCCTCGGTCGCGACCTCGAACGCGGGGATGACCTTCAGCCACTCCTCGACCGCGACCCGCATGACCATCCGGGCCAGGTGTGCGCCGAGGCACCGGTGGGGACCGCCGGCGAAGCCGAGGTGGTTGTTGGCCTTGCGGTCCACGACGAACTCGTCCGGGCGGTCGTAGACACGCGGGTCCCGGTTGGCTCCGGAGACCAGGCCGTAGACCATGTCGCCCTTGGTGAGGGGGCAGCCGTGGAAGTCGGTGTCCTGGGCGACCTTGCGCCCGTCGCCGAAGATGATCGTGTAGAGGCGGAGCGACTCCTCGACCGCGGACGGGATCAGCTCTGGCTCGGCGAGGAGCCGGTTGCGGTCGTCCGGGTGCTCGGCGAGGTGGCGGAACAGGTAGCCGAGCTGCCCCCGGGTCGTGTCGAGGCCGGCGAGGACGAGCACGGTCAGGATGTCGAGGATCAGCGCGTCGTCGAGCGGTTCATCGTCGATCTCGGAGTGCAGCAGCAGTGACACGAAGTCGTTGTCGCGGGGTGCGGCCTCGCCGCGGCGGGCCTCCAGCACCTCCACCCAGTACTGCCGGATGCCACCCAGCGCCGCGCCCATGGCCTCCTGCTGGGCGAGGTCGCCGCCGAAGCCGGCGAAGAAGTCCTCCACCCAGGGAACCATCAGGTCCGCGTCGGAGCCGGGGACGCCGATGATCGTCAGGAAGATCTCGGTGGGCAGGCGCATCGCGAAGTCGGTGACGAAGTCGCACTCGCCCGCCGGCGCGAGGTCCGCGACCAGGCGGCGGCCGATCTCGTGGGCCTCGGGGGCGATCCGCGTGATCGCGTTGGGAGCGAACCAACGGCTGATCAGCTGGCGGTACTTGCTGTGCTCGGGCGGGTCGATCTGCGTCGGCACGAAGCGGTAGACCGGGTCGGGCTCCCACGGGGTGATCGACTCGCTGGAGAAGATCTCCGGGCGCTGGTACATCTCGCGGACCTCGTCGTACCGCGTGAAGACCCAGTAGCCCTGGGCGTGGGTGTTGAAGAACGCGGGGCTCTCCTCGCGCAGCTCGTTGGCCTTCGCCCAGTGGCTGCCCACCTCGAGAGCGGGTGAGGCGTCCAGGTGGATGACCGGGCAACCGCTGGGCACCCGCCCGCTGGCCTTCAGGTCTTCGTTCGCCGACAGCTCGGTCATCTCGTCCTCGATCCCTGCCTGCCAGCGGACTGGCACGTGTACAAACTGAGTTCGGTTCAGGTACTGATCAGAATGTAACGCGCATCACGGTCGGTAGCAACAGTCAGCCGGGTCAAGAAAATTCCGAGCGCAGGGCCCTCTGTGATCTGCGAGTACCCTCCCCTCGCCGTGCTCAGGTGCATGGGTCAGGTGACCCATGCACCTGAGCTTCACCGGGAGGCGATCGCCAGCGGCCGACGTGCCCGGGTCCGGACTCGCGTCCGTTCTCAGGCTGAGCTGCGGCGGCGCCGCTCCAGCCCGTCGAGGATGAGCTCGAGCCCCCACTCGAACTCGTCGCCGAAGCTGTAGTCGGGCTGCAGGTAGTAGGCGGTCGCCATCTCGACGAGGTGGGGATACTCCCCGCTGGAGAACCGTTCCATGATCGGCTCGGCGACGTCTTCGACCGCGCCCGACTCCGCGAACGGGAGGCCGGCCTCCTGGAGCGCGAACCCGTAGGTGTAGCTGTCCAGCAGCGCGTAGGCATGGGCGGTCAGGTCGTCGGAGAACCCCGCGGCGCGGAGGGTCGCGATGACGAGATCGTGGTGTCGTAGCGTCGCCGGGCCGGGGCTGGAGCGCGACTCCATGAGCCCGATCGCCCAGGTGTGGGCCCGCAGCACCCGGCGTGCCGAGCCGGCCCGCTGCCGCATCTCCGCCCGCCAGTCCCCGCCGACCGCGGGAAGCTCGATCTCGCTGAACACCAGATCGATGATCCCGTCCAGGATCTCGTCCTTGTTGGCGACGTAGTAGTAGACCGACATCGGCTTGACCCCCAGGCTCTGGGCGAGCGAGCGGATGGTCAGGGCGTCGAGCCCGCCCTGGTCGGCCACGGCTACCGCGCTCTCCAGCACGCGCTCCCGGCTGAGCCGGGGACGGTCCTCGGCCATCGGCGCTCCTTTCGTCATGGCGGGCTTCGTCATGGCGGGCTTCGTCATGGCGGGTTCGTACTTTGTACTGTAACGTGTCGTACTAAGTACGAACCGCTCCCGACACGAGGACCTCCATGAGCAACGTCAGCACCTCGACCGCAACCATGTGGGCAACCGTCCAGGACAGGTACGGCGACGCCGGCGTGCTCCGCCACGAGCGCATCGCCCGGCCCGAGGTCGCCGATGACGAGGTGCTGGTCCGCGTGCACGCGGCGGGACTGGACCGCGGCACCTGGCACCTGATGACGGGCAAGCCGTACCTGATGCGCCTCGCCCTCGGGTTCCGCGGACCGAAGGACCGGGTGCCAGGACGCGACCTCGCCGGGACCGTCATGGCCGTCGGCCGCGCAGTCACCCGGTTCGCCATCGGCGAGGAGGTGTACGGCATCGGCCGCGGCTCGTTCGCGGAGTGCGCCGTCGCACGGGAGGACCGGCTCGCGCACAAGCCGATGTCCCTGACCTTCGAGCAGGCCGCCGTCGTCCCGATCTCTGCGGGGACCGCACTGCAGGCCCTGACCGACCACGGGCGGGTCGAGGCGGGCCAGACGGTCCTGGTCGTCGGGGCGTCCGGGGGAGTGGGCGGCTACGCCGTACAGCTGGCGAAGGCGCTGGGGGCCGAGGTCACGGGGGTGGCCAGCGCTGCGAAGCTCGACCTGGTCCGCTCGCTCGGTGCCGATCGCGTGATCGACTACCAGCAGGATGACTGGGCGGACGGCAACCGCCGCTACGACCTGGTGCTGGACATCGCCGGCAACCCCGGGCTGGCGCGGCTGCGCCGCGCGCTGACGCCGACCGGCACCGCGGTGCTCGTCGGCGGCGAGGACGGCGGCAGCCTCTCCGGCGGCATGAACCGGTCGCTGCGCGCCCTGATGCTGTCGCCCTTGGTGTCCCAGCGGTTCGCGTGGCTCATCGCCAAGGAACGGGCCAGCGACATCGTCCGGCTGGCGCCGTTCTTCGGGGCCGGCACCGTCACGCCCAGCCTCGACAGGACCTACCCGCTCGACCGCGTCCCCGAAGCCATGCGCCTGCTCGAGGCGGGGCAGGTCCGCGGCAAGGTGGCCATCACGCCCGTTCCGTGACCGCGAACGGCGCGAGGTGCGGGCGGAGGACCTCCGCCCAGGCCAGGTAGCCCGCCGGCGTGAGGTGGAGGTTGTCGCGGGCGTACTCCTTCTTGATCGCACCCGCTGCGTCGGCGAACGTCGGCCAGAGGTCGACGTACGTCGCCCCGTGCCGGTCCGCGGCGGACCGGTTGCGCTCGTTGAGCTCCCTGATCTGCGCCGTGAAGTGCTCGGTGCGCGGAAGCACGCTGTTGACCAGGAACAGGGCCGACGGAGCGGACTCCCGGATCCGGCGGATGATGTCCTCCGTGCGGCCCGCGACCTGCGCGGTGTCGCGCAGGTCGCGGGGGCCGTGGAGGTCGTTGGTCCCGATCATGAGCGACACCGCGACCGGGTCGTTGATGGCGGCGTCGAGCCGTTCGAGGAGGTCGTACGTCGCCTCCCCGCCGATGCCGCGGTTGGACGTCGCCAGGTCCGGGAAGAGGTCCGGCCACAACCCGCCCTCGGTGAGGCTGTCCCCGAGGAACAGCACCCGGCCCGGCGGCACCGGCACTGCCTCGAAGTAGCGCCGGCGGCCCGCGCCCATCCGGCCCTTCACCATCCGGCGCACGACTGGGATGACCATGCTGTAGATCCGATCCGAGTTCACGGTGTCGTTCCTACCGGTACCGGGGCCGGCGCGTGGCCGTTTCCGCCGCAGTGGGATCAGGCCGGGCGCAGCGTCAGCCCTCGACCCCGGTGGCCTCGTGCGGCTCGCCGACCGGCTTGCTCTCCGGCGAGCCTCGCTGGCGGAGGTAGATGGCGAGCACGGCCATCGAACCCACCGCCAGGAACTCCGACTGCCAGTTCTGAAGCGAGCGCGACCAGAATTCGGCGTTGATGACGTACTCGGTCCAGGTCAGCGGGTCTTGACGACGTTCGAGTCGGTCCTCGTTGTAGGCGACCTGGCCGGCGACCGACTGCGCCAGCCACGAGAAGAGGAAGATCGTGCCCATCGCCAGGGCCAGCGACCACGAGTACAGCAGGGTGCGAAGCCCTCCGATCGCGGCCCACCGCGGCGACTGCTCGTCGGCGTACTTGCCGATCTTTTGGTCCTTGTCGGACTCCAGCCCCGGCTTGTCGAGCTCCTTCGACTCCGGCGACCCGCGCTGGAACAGCCAGACGGTCACGACGATGAAGAGCAGGAACTGGAGGTACTCGCTCTGCCAGTTCTCGGTGATGTCGACGGCGAAGTCCGACGAGACGAGGTACCTGCCGAAGGACAGGGTGCCGAGCCCCTCGGCGGCCTGCTCGGAGTTGGACGCGTGCCAGCCCGCGAACGCCTGTCCGGCCAGGCTGATCAGGAAGAGGGCGCCGAAGAACAGCCCGAGCGAGTGATGACGGAGAGCAGCACGCACCTGTCGTCACATCCTCGTGAGGCCGACAGCCAGGAAGTACGCCAGTCCGAGGACGATGACGGCCAGGTAGCCGATGAACATCACCCGCATCTCAACCCACCTCGATGAGGCAGTCGTGCGGCTTGTCGCCCGACGTCGGCGCACAGCCGACGGCCGTCAGCAACCACCCCTCGTCGTACCGGGACAGGAACGCGGTCTCGCCGGCGTACTCGACCTGGGCCATGGACCCGTACACCCGGGTCTCTCCGTGCTCCGCACCGATGGGCAGGTTCTGCTCGAGGATGGCGTCGGCACAGGGCTTGCCCGTCTGCTGCTCGAGCGACTCGCGCGCCTTCGGGGCGAGGTCGGCGCACGCGGCGGCGGCGTCCTTCGAGGCGATCGCGGCGTAGAAGTGGGCGGCGCGTTCAGCAGCGTCGTCGTCGGCGGACGAGCTGCACCCCGACGCCAGCGTCACTACGACGGCGGCGGCTGCGAGCGCACCGGCCGGAGGGGACACCTCAGCTCTCGGCCTCCTGCGCGAGCTTGTTCCCGAGCTCGCTCTTGGTCATCGACGACGCGCCGCTGACGCCGGCGTTGACCGCCTGCTGGTCGAGATCGGCCTTGGTGATGTCAGCCGGCTGGTCGCCCAGGTGGTCCTCGCGGGCAGCCAGGAACGCCTCGCCGAGCTCCTCGCGGCGGGCGGAGTCGATGCGCTCGCGCATCCCGGGGAGGACGGTCGTCTCCTCCTCCTCGACGTGGTGCGTGACCGCGTCGACGAGCGCGCGGAGGGCCGCCTCGAAGTCCTCCGAGTCCGGGTCGGTCTCGGCGACCTTCCTGGCGAGCTGGTCGGCCTCGAGGTGCTCCTTCTGGCTGTGCTCGACGTCGTCCTCGCCGCCGGCCGCGCGTGCGGCCGGGTAGACCTCGGACTCCTCGGCGCGGCTGTGGGCGGTCAGCAGGGTGGTCATCAGCGGCACCAGGCCGGCGCGCTTGTCGGGCTCGTTGAGGAGCGTGTCGAACAGGCGCTCCAGCTCGCGGTGGTCCTTCATGATCAGGTCGACGACGTCTCCGGTCATGGGTGCTGCTCCTCGGGCTCGTTCTCCTCCGTCTGCACGGCAGGTACCCGACCCGGGACTGCGCATCCATACCGGTCAGTCCGCGGGCTCGAACTCCGCGGTGTTGGACCAGCGCAGGGCCTCGCCGAGGCCGGAGAGGATCCACAGGATCGCCGCGGCGACGTACACCGTGGCCAGCCGTTGGTCGTCGACGACCGACTGCGCGACGATGGCGAGCAGCGCGGCGCCGACGGCGAGGAGCAGGGTCAGGATCGTCTTCCGCTTGCCCTTGGCCAGCTCGCGGGGCGTGTCGTACGGCGCGAACGGGCGCTGCTGTTGTCTCATCGGCGGTCCTGGCAGGTGGAGCTGGCGGTCCCCAGGACGGTACCTCCGCCGGGCCCGGTGCGACGGTGCTTTGCAGGAATCCCTCAGGGGCCGTCCTCAGCTCACGACAATCCGGACCGGCGCCTGTCTGCCGGTGCCTGCAACGGGTACGGCCCAGGGGTCAGTCCCGATCGAGAGGAGAACCTGATGTCCACGATGGAGAAGTCCGTCACCGTCGACCTCCCCGTGAGCACGGTGTACGACCAGTGGACCCAGTTCGAGACCTTCCCGCAGTTCATGGAGGGTGTCGAGGAGGTCCGCCAGATCGACAACACCCATCTTCACTGGAAGGCCGACATCCTCGGGGTCACCCGCGAGTGGGACGCCGAGATCGTCGACCAGACCCCGGACGAGCGGATCACCTGGCGGGCGACGGACGGTACGACGAACGACGGCACCGTCTCGTTCGCGCCCGAGAAGGGCGGTCAGTGCACCAAGGTCACGCTGCGCCTGGAGTTCGAGCCGTCCGGCATCGTGGAGAAGGCCGGCGACGTCACGCACGTGGTCCAGCGCCGGGTCGACGGCGACCTGGGTCGGTTCAAGGAGTTCATCGAGGCCCGTGGTCGCGAGACCGGCGGCTGGCGCGGTGAGGTCAACCCCGGCGACGTCTGACCGCCCGGCCCCTGACCGCCCGACCGCCCGACCTACCGGTCCGGCTCACGACCTCGCATACGCGACGCAGGCGTCCACGATCGCGTCGAGCGGCTGCTCGGCGTCGATCGTGCGGCCCTGCTCGTCCGCCTGCAGGGGCTCGAGGGTGGCGAGCTGGGAGGCCAGCAGCGTGGCCGGCATGAACAGGTGGGACCGGGTGCGCAGCCGCTCACCGAGGACGGCGCTCTCGGCCGCCAGGAGGACGATGCGCGTCCGCGACGCCCGCCCGCGCAGCCGGTCACGGTAGGAGCGCCTGAGCGCCGAGCACGCGAGGACGCCGCCGGTCCGATCGTGCTCGGACAGCCAGCTGCCGGCGCGATCCAGCCACGGCCACCGGTCGGCGTCCGTGAGCGGTACGCCGGCGCGCATCGTCGCGACGCTCTCCGGTGAGTGGAGGTCGTCGGCGTCCAGGAACGGAACCGCGAGCCTGGCGGCCAGTGCTGCGGCGACCGTCGTCTTGCCGGAGCCGGACACCCCGGCCACCACGAGGAGCGGGGGAGGTCCCTGGGTCATCGACGGTCGTCCTCCGGGTCGGTCGTCCTCCCAGGGTAGACGTCGCTCAGTGGCGCTCCAGCCCGCTCGCGACTCCCGACAACGCGATCAGCTTCATGAGCCGTTGTGGCAGGCGGTGCAGGACGAGCTGGCGGCCGCCGGCCTCGAGGATGCCGGCGCAGGTCTCGATCCCGCGCAGGCCACCGACGTCGCAGAACGTGACGCCGGAGAGGTCGAGGACGATCAGCCGCGCTCGGCTCGACATCGAGGCGACGCAGTCGAGCGCGTCGCGGACGAGGTGGACGGAGTCCACGTCGAGCTCGCCGCTGAGCCGGACCACGGGCAGGCTGGGCGTGAACCTGATCTGCACGTCCAGGATCGAGGCGACACCGGGGTCGCTGACCCGGTGACCGGTCACGAGCGCGTCCTCGTGCCGGTCCTGGACGCTCATCTCACGGACCTGAGCCGCGCGCGCGACGGCCCTGGTGGACGCGACGGCAGGGGCAGTCGGATCCCGTCGAGGCGACCGACCGCGGCCTCGACATGGCTGCGGACCACGGTGTCCCACTGCCGGGTGTCGTCCTCCATGCAGACGGCATGGACCAACGTCTGGGCGACCGTCATCACGGAGGCGTCGGTCTCCCGGGCCCAGTCGCGGAGCACCTCGAACGCCTGCTCGGCGTCGATGCGGTACAAGAGGATGAGGATGCCCTTGGCCTGCTCGACCGAGGCCCGGTGGGCGACGGCGCGGCGCAGTGGGCCGTTGTTGAGCAGCGAGAGCGGGGAACCGGAGCGGGGTGCGGTAGCCGGCATGGGAGGCGAGACTCCTGAAGACAAGGTGTCTGATGTGCGACGTGCGAGTCGCCGGCTGTGATCCCAACCAATTACGACGGTAGACCCCTTGTCAAGCACCGGCGGTCTCGTCCGGCTGTCGGAACGGCTTCGGCGTGACCGGCGGATGGCCCGTCAACCGGGTGACGACGTCGGTTGCCACGTCCCGCAGCTTGCGGTTGGTGTTCTGGGAGTGCTTGCGCAGGAGCGCGAAGGCCTGGTCGGCCGGACAGGCTTCCTGCGCCATGAGTACGCCGATCGCCTGGTCGATGACGGAACGGGACAGCAGCGCAGTCTCGAGCTGGTGTGCCAGGCTCTGCTGCTCGGCGCGCTGCATCGCCAGCGTGATCGCGGTCGACGCCTGCGCCGCGAAGAGCTCGACGCGCCGTCGCTCGTCTGCCCCGAACTCGCGGGGCCGGTCGTAGCCGTAGACGTTCAGTGCGCCGAGCGTCCGGTCGCCTTCGATCTTGAGCGGGATGCTCAGCGAGCAACGCACCCCGAGCTCGACCGACCGCTCGGCGTAGGCCGGCCAGCGCGCGTCGTACCGCTGGTCGAGGACCTCGACCGGGTGCCCGGTCGCCAGGGTCTCGAGGCAGGGTCCGGTGCCCGTCTCGTACTGGACCTGGTCCACCTGGGCGGCGCGTGCGTCGCTGGTGGCGACCGTCGCGTGCTGACCGTCGTGGGCCGTGGTGATCCCGCACGACGCAGGCGGCTCCACCACGTTGGAGGCCACCGTGGCGACGCCCTCGAGGAAGCTCTGCAGGTCATGGGTGCTCAGCAGCAGGGTCTGCAGTGAACCGACCAGCTCGCCCAGCCTGAGCTCATCGTCGTGGTAGGACATCGGGTCCTCTCATCCTTTCGCGCGCGCCGAGACTGCTCGGGAGGTACCCACTTTCCTCCCGGTGCAGCCTCGTTGCGGCCCTTGCCGCCGACTGGTGGCGACGGACTACGATCGACGGAGAGAGGGCTGCGCGCCGAGTTCGACCGCCGGCTGCGCCGGGCCCGGGGATGCCGAGGTGAAGGCTGGCGATGTCGGACCGCGGTGACTTGCTGGCCCGGTTGACCGCAGCGGTGGCACGCCCCTCGGCGGCAATCCCGCTCGGGGAGCGGGTGTGCACCGCCTACCGAGACCTCGCCGGAGCCAGCGGAGCCGCCCTCACCATCTGGTACAGCGAGCCGCACCGGGTCACCCTCGCCGCGACCGACGCCGCTGCCGCCCGGATGGAGGACCTCCAGGACGTGATCGGCGAGGGTCCGGGGCACGCGGCGTGGAGCAGCGGCGGGATCGAGGTCGGCACCGTGCCCGACGAGCGGTCCGAGGCTCGATGGCCGGTCTTCATCGAGGCCGCCGAGGAGGTGCTCGACCACGTCGTCATCCACGCCGTGCCGATGCGCCCGTGGGAGCGGAGCTTCGGCATCGCGACGCTCTACCAGCTCCCGGACCCACCGCCCGACCTGCTGCTCGACGCCGAGCAGCTCGGCTTCCTCGCCAACGCTGTGGGAGCCGCGCTCATCCGCGACGCGAGCGCCACGGACGAGAGCGAGGGTGCGGGTCCCTGGGCCTCGCGCGCGCAGGTGCACCAGGCCACCGGCATGGTCGTCGCGCAGCTCAGGATCGGTCCTGAGGACGCGTTGGCCCTGCTTCGGGCGCACGCCTACGCCCAGGAATCCACCCTGGCCGAGATTGCCGCCTCCGTGGTGCAGCACCGGCGCCTAGACTTCCCTATTACCTAAGGTGGTCGTTCCCATGAGTCGAGCAGATGCGCTGCACCGCCTCGCCGGCGCGTCGTCGCTGATGGTCCGCGAGTCGGACCTGGCCGGCGTGCTGGTGAGAGTGATCGTCGAGGCGACGGCGGCAGCGGAGGCGACCGCCGGGGGCCTCCTCGTCCTGAACGGCCACCGAGAGCTCGAGCTGCTGTCGGCGACGTCGCACCGTGTCAGCGACCTGGAGGCTTGGCAGGCGGCGACGGGCGTCGGGCCGTGCACCGCGTGCATCGACCGGGTTGCTGCCGTGTCGGCGAGCCTGGACGAGGTCGCCGAGACCTGGCCGGACTTCGCCGAGCAGATGACGGCGGCCGGATACCAGCACGTGCTCGCGACGCCGCTGCAGTGGCAGGGTCGCGCGCTCGGGGGCCTCAACCTCTTCTGGGAGGGGGAGCCGACGTACGACGACGCGCCGCTCGTGGCGCAGGCGTTCTCCGACGCCCTCACCCTCGCGGTGCTCGCCATCCGACCGGTCCCCGACGAGGAGACCCGCTCGCGGCTGGACGAGGCGCTCCGCGGCCGGGTCGTCATCGAGCGGGCCAAGGGTGTGCTCGCCCACCAGGAGCAGCTCTCGCTGGCCGATGCCTTCGACCGGTTGTTGGCACTCTGCGAGGAGCGCGGCGAGCCGCTCGGCAAGACCGCCCAGTACGTCGTCGAGCGCGCCCACGAGGGCGGTGCCCCCGACTGATGTCCCCGCGGCCGGGTGCCCCACCCGGCTCGTCCCCGCTGGAGAGTGCCAGCGCCCGACGCGCCGACGTCGAGCGAGCCGTGGGGGTCCTGATGGTCACCGAGAACTGTGGGGCGACGGTGGCGCTGGTCCTCCTGCACGAGCGCGCGGCTGTCGCCCGGTCGACGCTGGCGCGCTTCGCGCTCGCCGTCGTCGTGGCTACCGCCGCGGGGCCACCGCCGGGCGACGCGACGCCGACGTGGTGACGCCGTGACGGGGAGGCCACCGACCGGTCGGGGGCTGATAGCGCAGACGGACTAGCCCACGACCGCTGGTCGGTCAGGAAGCGGGGGAAGGGCGGCGGGACGGCGCGATCGCGTCCAGCCTGGGTGGGTGACTCGTCGTACCTCCTTCGCTGCCGCGACCCTCGCCGCCGCCGTCGGCGCCACCCTGGCGCCCGGCCTGGCCCCGGGCGTTGCGTCCGGCCAGGGCACGCCGCCGAACGGGCCGGGCACCGCGGGCCCGCCGTACCCGTACGAGACCGCGCTCATGGGCGGCTACACCCTGCTGCCGCTGCCGGACCAGGCGGCGCTCACCCGGACCGAGCACGGCTACCTCTTCCGCGCCGGGCAGCAGGACACTCACCTGACCGTGACGCTCACCGCCGACGGTCTCCGCTTCGCCGACACCGGGACCGCTGACTTCAAACGGCTCGCGGGGAGCTGCGTCGACGAGAAGGTGAAGGTCGGGATCGCGGCGACCTGCGCGGTGCCGGCGGGCGTCAGCGTGAGCGCTCCGCTGCTGCTCGAGGTGTGGCCGCGGCTCGGCGACGACCACGTCGACGGCTCGACCCTGCCCGCGACGGTTGCGATGACCGTGCTCGGGGACGCGGGTCACGACACGGCCCACTTCGGCGCCGGACCGGACTTCTTCAACGGCTTCACCGGGCGCGACCGGGTCTGGGGCGGCGACGGCAACGACTGGATCCGCACGGGCCAGGGGCCGGACCGGGTGTGGGGCGGCGCCGGCGACGACCAGCTGGTCGCCACGGACGGTCGCGACGTCCTGTACGGCGAGGCCGGCGACGACCTGCTCGGCGGCGGCGCGGGCGACGACCGCCTCGACGGAGGCGCGGGCGCCGACCGGCTCAAGTGCGACGGCGGCCAGGACACTGCGACGACGGACGGTGCCGACCGGCTTCGGTTCTGCGAGGTCGTCACCCGCCTGTAGCGGGTTGCCCTATCGTCAGCCGGGTGAGCGCCCTGAGCCCCGCAGCCGTGGTCGACCGCCTGCGGGCCGCCTTCGGGCGACCGGCGGAGGCCGACACCCGTCACCGCACGCTGCACGCCAAGGGCGCGTTCTACGCGGGCACCTTCACCGCGTCGTCCCGGGCCGCCGAGCTCAGCCGGGCGGGGCACCTGCAGGGGAGCGAGGTGCCGGTCCTGGTGCGCTGGTCCAACGGCGGGGGCAACCGCCGGGCGCCCGACAAGGCGCCCGACGTCCGCGGGATGTCGGTGTCGTTCAAGCTCCCCGACGGGACGGCGACCGACATCCTGGGCCAGACGGCGCCGCGCTTCGTCGTACGCACGCCGGAGGCGTTCGTCGAGTTCACCGAGGCGGCGCGCAACCCGCGCAAGCTGCCGGGCTTCCTGCTGCGGCACCGCGACGCCGTACCTGCGCTGCTCGTCAACGGCAAGGCGAAGGCGCTGATCTCGCCGCGGTCGTACGCCGCGGTGCCCTACTTCGCCGTCCACGCCTTCCGGTGGGTCTCGGCCGACGGCACGGGCACCTGGGTGCGCTACGTGCTGCGACCGCAGGCCTCGACCGACCCCGAGGGGACCTTCGAGGGGCGCGACCGGTTGCGCGACGAGATCGTCGCCCGGCTCGCCGCGGGACCGGTGACCTACTCGCTCGAGGTCAGCGTGGCCGCCGACGGCGACGACCCGCACGACCCGATGTCGGTGTGGACGGCGGGCGAGGTCTTCGACGCGGGGACCCTGACGATCACCGGGCCGGCAGACGATCCCGAGGCCGAGGGTGGCGTCGTCGTGTTCGACCCGACCCGCGTCGTCGACGGCATCGAGCTGTCCGAGGACCCGATCCTGCTGTTCCGGCCGCAGGCCTATGCAGAGTCGGTGAAGCGCCGGACCGGCTGAGCCCTAACCCTGGGGCAGGCCGGCGCCGTGGCGCTGGAAGTCCATCAGTCGCTCGTTCTCGTAGCCGACCCGCCGGGACGAGTCCTCGAGATCGCGGAACATCTGCTTCAGCACCCGGACGCCGCCGGCGGACTGCCGCGCGATGTCCGTGGCAAGGTCGAGCGCCGCAGCCTCGGCGTCGGCGGCGGCCGCGGTGCGCTGGAACAGCCCGTACGACGCCGCCTCCTCCATGCCGATCGGACGGCCGGTGTAGATCAGGTCCTTCGCGCGGGAGAGCCCGACCAGCTGCGTCAGCCGGGCCGGACCCACGGGGACGCCCAGCCGGGCACCCGCCCAGGCCAGCTTGAGGTTGTCCCCTCCGACGCGGAGGTCGCAGCCCGCGACGATCTCGGCGCCGGCTCCCACGCAGTTGCCGACGCAGACCGCGATGGACGGCACCGGCAGCTGCTCGATCAGCCGGTAGAGGTCGGCGAACGCCTCCATCCGCGCGACCCCGCCGGCCGCGTCGAGGTCCTCGCCGACGTCCGCTCCTGCGCAGAGCGCGTTCGTGGAGGTGGTCGAGACGACCACGACCCGCAGGTCGGGGTCGGCAGCCAGGTCGGTCAGCGCTCGGTTGACCAGCAGCAGGGTCGCGGTGTCGAGGGCGTTGCGCTTCTCGGGCCGGTTGATCCGGAGGATCTCGACGCCGTCGTCGCGTCGCTCGCGCAGGAGGGGAGTCACGGACGGCGATCGTAGTGGGAGGAGCAGAAGGCCCACCCCGGCCGGCGACCGATGGGATGATGCGGCCGTGGTCGGATCCCAGGGCGACGTGCCACTCGTCGGCCGCGAGCGCGAGCTGACGATCCTCCGGGAGTCGGTCACGCGTGCGGTGGGCGGCAGTGCCGGCGCGGTCCTCGTCGCTGCCGAGGCCGGGGGCGGGAAGAGCCGGCTGGTCCGCGCGCTGCTGGACGGCCCGGTGAGCCCGGCGCCGCTCGTCCTGCGCGCGCAGTGCGTCGACCTGGGTGAGCCGGGCCTGCCGTACCTCGTGCTCGTCGACCTGGTGCGGGCGCTGGAGCAGGTCGCCGACGTCGACGTCGCGTCCGCCCTGGAGCGGCGCCCGGTCCTCGCGGGTCTCACCGACCCGACGACCGGAGACTCACCGATCGACGAGGCGCGACGCCACCAGCTCTTCGATGCGGCGACCTCCCTGCTCGCGGCCGTGGCCAGGGTTCGTGGCCCGATCCTCGTGGTCGTGGAGGACCTGCAGTGGGTCGATTCGTCCTCGGCCGACTTCCTCCGGTTCCTGCTCAGCCGGATGACCGACGAGCGGCTGGTGGTGGTGGCGACCGTCCGCACCGACGGGTTGGCCGCGCGTCCGCGGACCCGGCAGCTGGTCAGCGAGCTCGGTCGGCTGCCCGCGGTGCGCCGCGTCGACCTCGAGCCGCTGGACGCTGCCGAGGTGCGGGAGTACGTGGCGAGGCTGGTCGGGAGCGACCCCGAGCCGGCGGTCGCCGCCGAGGTGCTCCGTCGGACGGGCGGCAATCCCTACTACGTGCAGACCCTCGCTGCCGGGATGTCGCCGACCGGACACCTGGACGACCGGATCCCGCGGGCGATGGCGGACCTGCTGGTCGGCAGGCTGGACGGGCTGCCGGACGACATGCGGACGGTGGTTCGTTGCGCCGCCGTGGCGGCGGGTGTCGTCTCGGACCGGCTGCTTCGGCAGGTCGTCGGTGTCGGCGACGCCGACGTGGACGAGGCACTGCGGGTCGCCGTGGCGGAGGGGCTGCTGGCACCGGACGGTGCGGGCTATTCGTTCGCGCACGACCTGCTGCGCACGGCGATCCACGACGACCTGCTCCCCGGCGAGCGCGCGCAGCTGCACGCCGCCCATGCCGCGGCCCTCGAGGCTGGGCCCGCCTCCGCCTCTCCTGCCGAGGTCGCCCACCACTTCCGGGAGGCGCAGGACGCAGCGAAGACTTTGGAGTGGTCGGTGCGCGCCGCCGACGCGGCGATGGGTGTCCTGGCTCCGGGCGAGGCGCTCCAGCACCTCGAGCACGCCCTCGCAGCGTGGCCGGAGGTCGACGAGGCGGCCGACCTCGCCGGAGCCGGACTCGGCCGGGTCGCCGTACGAGCGGCGCAGTCGGCCCGGCTCGGCGGTGCGACCGAGCGGGCGGTCCACTGGGCCACGTTGGCGATCCGCAGCTGCGATGCGGACGGTGATCTTGCTGGCGGCATCGAGGCAAGGGCGGAGCTGGTGCGCCAGCTGGTGGAGGCCGACGCCACGGACCAGGCAGTCGCTCCCGCGGAGGAGGCGGTGCGCACCGTGGAGGGGGCCGGAGCAGATGCGACCTCTGTCGCCCTGGCGCACGCCGTGCTCGCGCGGGCGCTGCTCGCGGACCGCCGCACGGGCGAGGCGCGGCCGGTCGCCGAGCGCGCGCTGATCGAGGCCCAGGCTGCCGGCGCGCCGGGCCTCGAGCTGGAGGCGATGACCACGGTCGCGTTCCTCGACGAGGTCGACGGCGACCGGGTGGCGGCCGCCCACCGGCTCTCGACAGCCCTGCGGAGGGCCCGGGCGACCGGCGAGCTGACTGCGGAGCTGCGCGCTCGCTACTCGCTGGCGTCGCTCCACTACTACAACGGCGATGTCGCCGGGTCGCTGCCGGTGCTCGAGGCAGCGATGGCGCGAGTGAACGAGAGCGGTCTGCGCTGGAGCAACGCGGGTGTCGAGCTGAGGATCCTCAACGCGGTCGCCCGGTTCGTCGTCGGCGACCTCGCGGGCAGCATCGCCGCGACCCAGGCGCCCGAGAGCCCGCCGCCGGACGTCGCCGCAGCCCGGCTCGCCGCGGTGAGCTGCTACGCCGCGGTCGCCGGTGGACTGCCCGACGCGGCGCCGCGGCTCGCCACCCTGCGCAAGAGCTGGAGCCTCCATCCGCAGGTCGCGCTCGTCACCGGCGGGTGCGAGGCCGACCACCTCACCTGGGAGGGCGACCACGACGGAGCGGTGGCGGTCGCCGAGCGCGCCCAGTCCCACCTCGACGCGGTGGCCGGCGAGGGGATGTACGGCGGCCTGTGGCTCTCGGCGATCGCGCTGGGAGCGCTGGCCGACCGCGCGTCGTACTGCCGTCAGCGGCGCGACGATGCAGGGACCGCCGCCGCGCTCAGGCAGGGCGACGTGCTGCTCGGGCGCGTCGAGCGACTCGTCGAGGGCGGGCACGGACGCCCCGGTGACCTGGGCCCGGAAGGACGTGCGTGGCACGCCCGGGCGCTGGCCGAACACGCCCGGCTCCGCGACGAGCCGGGCGTCGACCGCTGGCAGCAGGCGCTCGAGGCGTTCGGGTACGGGCACGTCTACGAGCAGGCCCGCTGCCGGTGGCGGCTGGCCGACGCGCTGGTCGCCGCGGGCGACCGCGACGGGGCCCGGCCGCACGCGCTGGCCGCTGCGGCGTCGGCGAAGCAGATGCAGGCGGCTCCGCTGCAACGGGCGGTGGCCGCCACGATCAGCGGTGCGCGGCTGGCCGGCTCTGCCGCCACGGCCGACGCGGTGCTGACCGGGCGCGAGCGGGAGGTACTCGCCCTGGTGGCCGAGGGGATGACCAACCGCGAGATCGGCAAGCGGCTCTTCATCAGCGAGAAGACCGCCAGCGTGCACCTGAGCAACCTGATGACCAAGCTCAACGTCTCCAGCCGGACCGAGGCGGTCACCGTGGCCCGCCGCCGCGGCCTGATGGACGTCGTCTGACCTCGCCGCGACGCCCGGCCGGTCAGGTGCTGCGTGAATTACTGAGGTCTGAGGGGACCCCTTAGTCCCAGCGTCGTCGCCATGCCGATCCGCACCGTGCGGAGGCGACGAGGAGGTACGGACATGGGAGCGACATCTGCGCGCGAGCGGCTCGCGCACGAGGTGGCCGGGCAGGTCTTCGACGGCGGCGAGCCCGCCGCAGCGGCCGAGGCGGCCGGCTTCAACACCGCCGTCGAGCACCACCCCGCGGTCGTGGTGGCGGCGCGCACCTCCCAGGACGTGGCGGCGGCGGTCCGCTTCGCGCGGGAGGAGGCGCTGCCCGTCGCTGTGCAGGCCACCGGGCACGGCGCGGTCAGGCCCGCCGATGACACCGTGCTCGTCTCGACCCGGCGGCTGCAGGGTGTCCACATCGATCCCGTCGCCCGGGTGGCGCGGGTGGAGGCAGGGGTGCGCTGGCGACAGGTCATCGACGCCGCCGTACCGCACGGACTGGCGCCGCTGTCCGGCTCGTCCTCCGGCGTCGGGGTCGTCGGCTACACGCTGGGCGGCGGGATGGGCCTGCTCGCGCGTCGGCACGGCTTCGCGGCCGACCACGTCCGTGCCGTCGACCTGGCGACCTCCGACGGGAGGATCAGGACGGTCACTGCTGAGAGCGACCCGGAGTTGTTCTGGGCGGTCCGCGGCGGCCAGAGCAGGTTCGGCATCGCCACCGCGCTGGAGTTCGGCCTGGTCCCGGTGCCGGCGTTCTTCGGTGGCGCCCTGTTCTACACCGGCCCGGCCGTCGCGGAGGTGCTGCACGCCTGGTCGGCCTGGGCGTCGACGATGCCGGAGGAGGTCACCACCTCGGTCGCGCTGCTCCGGATGCCTCCCGTCGACGACGTACCGCCGCCGCTGCGCGGTGTCGTCAGCCTGGTCCTCCGGTTCGCGTTCACGGGATCGCCCGACCGGGGCGAAGCCCTCCTCGCCCCGATCCGTCGGGTGGCCGCACCGGTCCTCGACTCGGTCCGCCCGATGTCGTACGCCGAGGTCGACAGCATCCACCTCGACCCCGCCGACCCACTGCCCGCCGTCGGCCGGGGCGGCCTGCTGCACTCGATGCCGGGCGACGTCGTCGACACCCTGCTCGAGGTGGCCGGGCCCGGCGTCGACGCTCCTTTGGCCGTGGTCGAGGTCAGGCTGATGGGCGGCGCGCTGGCGCGCCCGGCAGCGGTCCCGAACGCCGTCGCCGGGCGTGACGGGAGCTTCGCGCTCAACGTGATCGCACCCGCTCCGCCACCGTTGCTGGACGCTGCGCACGAGGCCACCGCGCGGGTGGTCGCTGCGCTCGACCCCTGGTCGACCGGCTCGACCCTGACCAACTTCGCCGGGCACGCCGGTGAGCTCGCGCTGCGCCGGGCCTGGCCGGCCGACGCGTGGGAGCGGATGCTGCGGGTGAAGGAGTCCGTGGATCCCAGCAACGTCTTCGGCGGGACCGATGCCCTGGCAGGTGCGCGATGAGCCGGCCGGTCGTGGTGGTGGAGCCGGGGCAGGGCCGCCGCCTCGGCAACGTCGAGTTCCTCGCCCGTACGACGGACACGCCGTTCTTCAACCTCGGGATCGTCACGCTCGAGCCCGGTCAGGGCGTCGAGCGCCACGTCCACCGCGCCGAGGACGACTCGTTCCTCGTCCTCGTGGGCACCCTGTCGGTCACCGTGGGGGACGAGGCCCGCGAGGTGGCGGCCGGACCCGGCACCTTCGTGCTGATCCCCGCCGGCACCCCGCACGGGATCGTCAACAACGGCGCGACGGAGGTGCGGATCCTCAACATCCACGCGCCCGGCGGCTTCGACCACCGGATCGGGCTCCGATGAAGACCCGGCACGACGCCCGTGCGGGACCGGCGGCGACCGGCGGCCCGTTACGTTCGAGCGATGACCAGTGTCCTCTGGCTGCGACGAGACCTTCGCGTCGACGACCACCCCGCTCTGCGCGCCGCGGCCGACGAGGGTCCGGTGCTGCCCCTCTTCGTCCGCGACCCTCGGCTGGCGGGGGCGGGCGACGCGCGGCGTCGTCGGCTCGAGGCGTCGCTGGCCGCCTTCGACGCAGCGACCGACGGCGCGCTCGTGGTCCGGACGGGCGATCCCGCCGAGGTCGTCGCCGCGATCGCCGCGGAGGCGGGAGCCCGCAGCGTGCACGTGACGGGCGAGTTCACGCCGTACGCCCGACGTCGCGACCGGCGGGTCGCCGAGCGGCTGCGGGACGACGGCGTCACGATGGCAGCGAGCGGTACGCCGTACGCCGTCCGCCCGGGCACGGTCCTCAACCGGAGCGGTTCGCCGTACCAGGTCTTCACGCCGTTCGCGCGCGCCTGGCGCGACCACGGGGCGGAGCCGCCGCTGGGCACGCCCCGCGGGCTGCGCTGGCGGCGCACCGTCGACAGCGAGGGCCTGGACGCCGACCTCGTCGAGCCCGGTCGATCGTTCGGTCCGGTGGGGGAGGAGGCGGCCCTGGAGCGGTGGCGAGCGTTCCTCGCCGACGGCCTCGACGAGTACGACGAGCTCCGCGACCGCCCGGACCTCGACGGCACCAGCCGGCTGTCGGTGCACCTGAAGCACGGTGAGATCCATCCGCGCACGCTCCTGGCCGACGCGGCGACCCGGGCTGCAGCCGGTGGCGGGGCCCGCATCTTCGTGACCGAGCTCGCCTGGCGGGAGTTCTACGCCGACGTGCTGTGGCACCGGCCCGACTCGGCCTGGGGCGACCTGCGCGACGGCGTCGCGGGCATGCGCTACGACGAGGGGGCGGGCGTCGACGAGATGGTCGACGCTTGGAAGGCCGGCCACACGGGCTTCCCGTACGTCGACGCCGGGATGCGGCAGCTCCTCGGGACCGGCTGGATGCACAACCGGGTCCGGATGGTCACCGCGAGCTTCCTGGTGAAGGACCTGCACGTGTGGTGGCCGGTCGGTGCCCGCCACTTCCTCGATCACCTGGTTGACGGCGACCTCGCGTCCAACAACCACGGCTGGCAGTGGGTGGCGGGGACGGGCACCGACGCGGCCCCTTACTTCCGGGTCTTCAACCCGGTCACCCAGGGCAAGAAGCTCGACCCGGACGGCGACTACGTGCGGCGTTGGGTGCCGGAGCTCGCCCACCTCCCGGGCAGCGCGGCGCACGAGCCGTGGCGGCACCCCGAGGGCTACGACGCCGGCTATCCCGTCCGGATCGTCGACCACGACGCGGAGCGGAAGGATGCGCTCCAGCGCTACCAGGAGGCGACCGCCGGACGCTGAGGACGGCGACCGGGTCAGGACAGCCGGTCGACGTAGGCGACGACGCGGTTCAGCAGCGCGTTCGCGCCGGCCGGGATGGCGGCGCCGGTCGACGGCGGGCCGGCGAGGTCCTCCAGCAGCGGCGCGGGGAGGGAGACCCCAGCGGCGCCGGCGACTCCGGCTGCGACCCGGGCTGCGTCCCGCACGGCGCTGGGGTCGACCGTCCAGACCGCCTCGAAGACCCGCTGCCGGTCGGGCACGCCGACCTGTCCCGGGACCTCCCACGCGGCGAGGCACGCGGTGCTCTCCGAGGAGTCGCACACCACCGCCCACTCCCGTCGCAGGGGAGCATCGGGCCCGAGAGTCGCGCGCAGCGGGCCGGACGGGTCGTCCTCCACCGCGTCCCAGTCGTCGGCGAAGACGACCGCAGAGCGGGCGACCCGGGCGAGCTCGGCCCAACGCGGCGCGGACGGGCGGTAGAACGCGCCGCGCTGGAACGCCCCGAAGAGCACCGGCCGGTCGGCGACCGCACAGCACTCGTCCTCGATCGCCCACGACAACGCGATGAGCGTCGACTTCCGGAGCCGGTGCGGGGCCAGGGTCGGATGGCGGCGGCGCAGCTCGGCGAAGATCGACGGCCGGTCGGGCACGGGCGGCGCGGACGTCTCGGCGATCGCCACCTCGAGCCGCGTGCCGGCGTCCTTGCGCCGCAGCACCTGCCGGACCCGGTCGACGTCGGCCTCGGCGTACCGACGGTGTCCCGAGGCCAGCCGATGCGGTGTGGGGAAGCCGTGGCGGGCCTCCCACATCCGCAGCACCGCCGGACTGACCGCCGTACGACGGGCCAGCTCGCCGATGGTGATCCCGTCGTCGGGCACTTGCGGATTGACGTCGGGCGGGGTCATGCTCGTATCCTAAATCTAAACAAGTCGTTTAGGTATCTGTTTAACTATGGGAGGCGTGATGATCGCCCGAGATCGAGCCCCTGGGCACGTCGGTGGACGCCGCGGCGAGGGCGACCTCTCGGCGCTCCTGGGCCGCGCCGCGCACGGGGACGTGGATGCCTTCATGCGGTTCTACGACGCCACCGTTGCGGTGGTCTACCGCTACGCCCGGGCCCGCAGCGGTGACCCGGCCAAGGCCGACGAGCTCACCCGTGCCTTGTACGCCCGGGCGTGGCGGGCGGCGCCGGGTCACCACCGGTCGGGCCTCTCGCCGCTCGCCTGGCTCCTCGTGCACGCGCCGAGCCGGCAGGCCTCGACCGCGACCCCGACCCCGACCTCGATCCCGCCCTCGACGAGGGCGAGCCGGTGACCGGGTCGGTCGAAGGTGCCGTCCTGGTCGCCGGGGGCACCGGCTTCGTCGGCAGGCGGTTGGTCGCCGAGCTGATCGACGCCGGCCGGGAGGTTCGCGTGATGACGCGGCGGCCCGACGGCTACGAGGGGCCGGGCGTCGCGGTCCACGGCGACGTGGCCGAGCCGGACTCCCTCGCCGATGCGCTGGCGGGGTGCGCCGCTGCCTACTACCTGGTCCACTCCCTCGACGCCGCGGACTTCGAGAGCCGGGACGCCCGGGCCGCGGCCGCGTTCGGCCGGGCGGCGGCCGACGCCGGCATCGGCCAGATCATCTACCTCGGGGGGCTCGGCGACGACGGTGACGACCTGTCCGCGCACCTGCGGAGCCGACGGGAGGTGGAGGGCCTGCTCGGGGACGCCGGGGTCCCGGTCACGGTCCTGCGCGCCGGGATCGTCATCGGCCACGGCGGCATCTCCTGGGAGATCACCCGACAGCTGGTCGAGCACCTCCCGGCGATGGTGGCGCCGAAATGGGTCCGGACCCGCACCCAGCCCATCGCGATCGCCGACGTGGTGCGCTACCTCGTCGGCGTGCTCGACCACCCCGATGCGATGGGCCGGGTCTTCGAGGTCGGCGGGTCCGAGGTCCTCGCCTACGTCGACATGATGAAGCGCGTCGCGGCGATCGAGGGGCGCCCGCTCCCGGTCCTCCAGGTCCCGCTGCTCACGCCTCAGCTGTCGTCGCTGTGGCTGTCGTTCGTCACCGACGTCGACGTCCGGGCCGGACGCAACCTGATCGACTCGATGGTGAACGAGGTGGTCGTGCACGACACCGCCATCCAGCAGGTCGTCCCGTTCGTCCCGATGACCTACGACGAGGCGGTCCGGGCCGCACTCGCCGAGAGGTGGGAGCCGCGGTGAGGCGCAACCGGATCCGGGCGCGTCTGGACAGCCTGGTGCCCAAGCCGCTGACCCATGTCGTCCGGTCCGAGGTCCTCGAGCCTCCGCTCGGTCAGCGCCGTCGTCGGCGGGTGGTGGCGGCGACCGCGCTCGTCGGAGCCGGCCTGCTCGGCGCGTCGCTCTCGACGCGCCCCGGCTCCCGCCAGTTCTACCTGTCGACCGCGACGGTCGCCGCGGCATGGACGGCCGGTGGGCTCGCCTCCGGGCCGTTGCACCTCGGCTGGATCGAGACCCGCGACACGACCCTCCGACGTCCGGTCCTGACTCCGGTCGCGACCGGGGTGGGCGTGTTCGGCCTGTTCTACGGCGCCGCGCTCGTCGCCCGCCGGGTGCCGGTGCTGGAGGCCGCGATCGCGGACGTCCTGCTCTTCGCCGACGAGGGCGAGGACGGGCTGGTGCTCCTGACCACCCTGGCGAACGGCCTCGGTGAGGAGGTGTTCTTCCGCGGCGCGCTCTACGCGGCGCTGCGGGACCACCACCCGGTGGTGTCGTCGACGGCGGTCTACACCCTGGCCACCACGACCACCCGCAACCTGGCCCTGGTGCTGGCGGCCGCGGCGATGGGCAGCCTCTTCGCGCTCCAGCGGCGCGCCTCCGGGGGGATCCAGGCACCGGCGATCACCCATGTCGTCTGGTCCGCGCTGATGCTGCGCTACCTGCCTCCGCTGTTCCGCCCCAGCGCGCCGCCCGGCGGTTGACCGGCCGCTACTCTGCGGCGATGACCACCTCGCTGGGTGTTGCCGAGACGGCCGACCGGATCGCGGGCGGCCAGCTGACCGCCGCACGAGCGGTCGAGGCGTGTCTCGACGCCATCGACAGCCGCAACCCCGGGCTCAACGCCTTCTCCGTCGTCCTCGCCGACCAGGCCCGCGCGGAGGCCGCGGCTCGCGACGCGGCCGCGACACCGGTGGGTCCCCTGCACGGCGTACCGATGGCGATCAAGGAGGAGAACGACGTCGAGGGCTGCGTCACCACCTTCGGTGGCAGGGCCAACAGCACGCCGGCCGCGGCCGACTCGGAGGTGGTGCGGCGGCTGCGCGCAGCGGGCGCAGTGATCGTCGGCAAGACCGCGATGCCCGAGTTCGGCGCCTGGCCCTACACCGAGCCGCGGAGCCTCGGCCCGGCCCGCAACCCGTGGGACCCGGCGTACACCCCCGGCGGCTCCAGCGGCGGTACGGCGGTCGCGGTCGCCGCCGGCATGATCCCCACCGGCATCGGGGGAGACGGCGGCGGTTCGATCCGGATCCCGGCGTCGTACTGCGGTCTCTTCGGCCTCAAGCCCCAGCGCGGCCGCGTGTCCACGGCGCCGAACCCGCACCTGTGGTGGGCGCTCGGCACGCTCGGGCCGCTGACCCGGTCGGTGCTGGACTCCGCCCTCGTCTACGACGTGATCAGCGGCCACCGAGACACCGACCTCTACCGCGCCGGCGGGACGGGGAGCTTCGTCGACGCCGCGTCGCGCGAGCCCGGGCGGCTGCGGATCGGCTGGACCGTGAAGCCGACGAGCAAGGGCGTCCGCCCCGACCCGCTGCACGTCCGGGCGGTCGAGGACACCGCTCGGCTGCTGACCGAGCTGGGCCACGACGTACGGGAGGTCGACGCGGGGCTGCCCGATCCGGCGGCCGCGTTCGTGCCCCAGTTCTTCGCCGGGATCCGCACCGAGGCCGACGCGGTCGAGCACTACGAGCGGCTCGAGCCCTCGATCCGGCAGGCCTACCGGCTGGGCTCCTGGGTGCGGCCGCGGGTCATCGACTGGGCGCTGCGCCAGACCGAGCGGGTCAGCGCGAAGGCCAACCGCGTCTTCGACGAGTACGACGTCCTCCTCACCCCTGTCACCGCCAACCGCCCGCCGAAGGTCGGGGTGCTCGAGGGCGCGAACGTGCTCACGGCGGCGATGAGGTCGACGCCCGCGATCGCCTACACCGCGCTGTGGAACGTGGCCGGCAACCCGGCCGCCGCCGTCCCGTGCGGGCTCGGCCCCGACGGCCTGCCGCTCTCGGTGCAGCTGGTGGGCCGCACCGACGACGAGCCGACCCTGCTGAGCCTCAGCGCCCAGATCGAGGCGGCGCGCCCGTGGCCGCTGGTTGTCGGGGGAGACGGATAGTGTTCGTCGGGTGAAGACGCGATGAGCAAGGAAGCGGCACTACGGGCGATGCGGGAGGCCCGCTACCGGGAGAGGACGGCCGGCTCTGCTGCCTCACCGGCGGCCAGGCCGGCGGCCCGACCGGCGAAGGCCCCGGCGGCCGGCCCAGCTGCCAGTCCAACTGATGCTCCGGCCCCTGAGGCCGACGGCCTGTGCGGGCACCGTTCGATGAACGGCCGGACCTGCACCCGCGAGCAGGGGCACGCGGCGAAGAGCCACCGCTACTCCTAGAAGGGGCAGCGATGATCACCGTCGGCGATCACGTCATCCCGGACGCCGACCTGACCTGGCGGTTCTCCCGCTCCTCGGGCCCCGGCGGCCAGCACGTCAACACCACCGACACCCGCGTGCAGCTGTCCTTCGACCTCGCCGGCTCCGACGCCTTCCCGGACGGGCTCAAGCAGCGGATGCTCGCCCGTCTCGGCGAGGAGGTCGTCGTCGTCGCAGCCGACTACCGCTCTCAGCTGCGCAACCGACGCGCGGCGGAGGACCGCCTCGCGGAGCGGCTCGAGGAGGCGATGCGGCCCCCGGCGCCACCGCGGGTCCCGACCAAGCCGTCGAGGGGCTCCCAGCAGCGCCGCATCCAGCACAAGAAGAGGCGCGGCGAGACGAAGCGTCTGCGCCGCCGTCCCGAGGACTGATCCGGGTCGGCCGGGCGGAGGCGTTTGCCGAGAGTGGGGAGGATCCGTCGCGCAGTATTCGCGTCGGATCCTCCCCGCTTCCAGCTCGCGGCCCTCCTCGCCGCGCCGCTGGTGATTTCGGGCGGCCGATTCGCCGAGTCGCAACGGGACTGCGACTACCTGCTCCGACGCCGCGGCAGGACCGAGAACAACCCGGCCTTCACTGCAACGATCAGCCTTCTCCTGGAGAAGCTCCCCGTGGCTCCTGACCGCAGCTGTGAGACCTCGTCGGTACGACGCGATGAAATCCATCCCACCCCCTCGCGGGGCCAGCCTCGGGGATGAGCTGCCTCAGTCCCAGGGACGAGATTGCGCCGGATCGTCTGCGCGACCGCGGCACGCGGTCTAGCCTGCGGACAGGCATCTCGGGCTTCGAGCTAGGAGTACACCGTGCGCCGGTCCCTCGCCCTCGCCGTCACCATCACGCTGACGTCCTTGTCGCTCGTCCCGGCGCCAGCCGCGGAGGCCCAGGTCCGCCGGTGCTTCGGCAAGGCGCCGACCCTGTTCGTGGGTGGCGAGGACATCACCGTCGGCAGCAACGGAAACGACGTCATCATCGGCACCGGCGATGCCGACGTCATCAACGGACGCGGCGGCCACGACCGGATCTGCGGCGGTGGAGGCGACGACACGGTCATCGGGGGTGACGGCATCGACCGGCTCGACGGCCAGGCCGGCGAGGACCGGGTCCGGGGCGGTAGCGGGAACGACGTCCTGTTCGGTGGCACCAAGGACGACATCCTCCTGGGCGAAGGCGGCGTCGACCTGGCCTACGGGGAGGACGGCGACGACGCCATCAAGGGCGGGCCCGGCAACGACGCCGTCGTCCGGTCGGGCGTGCGGGCGGTGGCATTGGACGGCGGCCCGGGGCACGACACGGTGGAGGGCAACGGCGGCAGGGACGCGGTCGGCGGGGGCGAGGGCGACGACTTCGTGATCGGCCAGGCGGGGAACGACCTCGTGGACGGCGGCCCCGGCTCGGACAACGTCGTCGGCAGCGAGGGTGACGACTACCTCCTCGGCGGATCCGGCGACGACGCGCTGCTGGGCAGGGACGGACGGGACGAGCTGCTCGGTGGACGAGGGGTGGACGGGCTCAACGGCGGCGCCGACGACGACGTGGTGGACGCCGGCCCCGGGGACGACGGCCCGCTCGCCAACCGTCAGTGGGAGCCCGACCTGCAGGTCGCCGGAGGCGCAGGCAACGACCTGATCGCGGGCGGGGACGGCGACGACGAGCTGTTCGGCGACGACCCGGACGACTACACCGCGACCGGCGACGACACCATGAACGGCGGAGCCGGCAACGACACGATCGACGGTTGGCTGGGCGACGACGTCCTGTACGGGTACGAGGACGACGACGAGATCGAGGGCTGGTTCGGCAACGACCGGATCTACGGCAACGAGGGCAACGACCTGCTCACCGGCGGTGACGGTGCCGACGAGATCGACGGCGGGCTCGACGACGACGTGCTCTACGGCGAGGGTGGCAACGACGGCCTCGAGGGCGGCGACGGCATCGACGGCATCGACGGCGGAGTCGGCATCGACACCATCGACGCCGGCGAGGGCGACGACGGTCCGCTGCCGACGCGCAGGGACCCGAACCTGGCGGTCGAGGGCGGAGCGGGCGGCGACATCATCTCCGGTGGGGACGGTGCCGACGTCCTGTACGGCGACCTGTCCAGCGACATCTCGACGGCCGGCGCCGACATCGTCCAGGGCGACGCCGGACACGACGAGATCCACGGCGGCCCCGGCGGCGACGACCTGTCGGGCGGAGCCGACGACGACGACCTGGCCGGCGGCGCGGGGGACGACACCCTCCAGGGCGACGCCGGTGACGACACCCTCCACGGGGGTGTCGACGTCGACGTCTGTGGCGGGGGCGCGGGCACCGACACCTGCGACGGTGGCAGCCCCGGCACCCCGGACGTCTCCCCCGACGACCCCGACGAGTGCCGCGAGGACGTCGAGACCAGAGCCTCGTGCCACGTCTTCGTGATCGCACCGGCGACGTGGACAGGGACGTTCAGCGGCTCCTATGTCCGCTCCTCGTCGATCGGCACCATCACCCAGACGTGGACCGGGCAGGTGACCTGGGGGAACCGGTTCGAGGACCCCGCCGGGATCTACCACTGGGAGCCGACGTCAGGCTCGGTGACGTGGTCGATCTCCGGGACCAACGGCAACTGCACCCTCGGCCCGTCGCAGCAGACCTTCGCCATCGCGCCCGACCAAGGGCTGCTCACGACCTACAGCAACCAGCACGGCGTGTCCGGCAGTGGCGTCGGGGACTGGCCGCCCGCGACGATCACCCAGAACTGCGGCTCCGGGCCGACCACGACGACCTACAACGCTTACAACGTCTGGATCTCGAGCAGCGATGAGACTCATCCCTACCAGCCGGGTGACGCCCGTCTGCAGAGCACGGCCACCCACCACTACCAGTACCAGGACCAGATCGAGGACATTGACTGGAGCTGGGACTTCACCGCCGGGGGCTGATGTCTCCGCGTGCCGCAGACCGTCGTCGGCGCCGGGAGAAAGATCAGACCGAGGTCAGCCAGCAGCCGATTCCTTGCCGCCGGCGACGCCCGCCCGGTAGGCACTCGGCGGGTTGCCGGTCCAGCGGCGGAACGCGCGAGTGAAGGCGCTGGGCTCGGAGAACCCCAACCGGCCGGCGAGATCGCCGATCGGCTCGTCGCTCTCGACGAGCGCGGTGATCGCGGCGTCGCGCAGCACCGCGTCGCGCACCTCCCGCAGCGTCGTCCCGTCGCTCGCGAGCCGGCGCCGGAGCGTCTGCTCGCTGATCGAGAGCCGGTGGGCGACGTCGTCGCCGGAGGGCACCGGGTCGGGGCGGCTGGGCCGGATCGCGTGCTCGACCATCCGCCGGACCTGGTCGGCGACCGTCGCCTCGTGCGTCGGCCGGACCAGCAGCCCGGCGGGGGAGCGGGCGATGAAGGCGTCGAGCTCGGCCTCTGTCCGCATCACCGGCGCTCTCAGCACCACCCGGTCGAAGACGAGCGCCGGCTGCCGGGCGTCGAAGACCAGGGGTGAGGCGAAGACGAGGTGGTGCGCCTCCTCGAGCTGCCGCGGGTAGGGCAGCTCGACGGCGACGAGGGGGAACCGGCCACCGATCGCCCACGCCATCAGCCGGTGCACGACCGCCAGGCCGACGCAGACCGGGAGCGGGCCGTCGAGCGCGAGCTCGTGGTCGGAGACCGACGGCGGTGACATCGCGAACCGGACCAGCTCGTCGTCGTACTCCACCTTGATCGGCGGTACGGCGGGCATCGCCCGCGCCAGGCCCTGGAACCGCTCGATCAGGCCGGACAGGTCCTGCGCGCCGAGCAGCCCGTAGGACAGCAACCGGAACGAGCCGCGGGGAAGCGGATGGGTGCCGAGCCCGAACAGCTCGTCATCGGTCTGCCGCCAGAGCTCCTGCACGAAGGCGGTGAGCTGGTCCTCGGTGACCCGAGACCGCCCTTCCACCAGCAGCGCGGGGGAGATCCCCGCCTGGCGGAGCAGGTCCTCGACCTCCCAGCCGCGCCGCTGGGCGAACCAGATCGACGCCTGGAGCAGGTCGATCGGCACGGTCCGGGCGGTCGACACGCTCCGCAGCCTAGCCGCCTGCGTGAGCGGTTCGGTCAAGTAGATCGGCGGTTGCCGTCATCGTCAGGAGCGCGTCGCCGCTCGTAGCGTCGAGCCCATGAGCAACCGAGTGTTCGTGATCGGCGTCGGCATGACGAAGTTCGAGAAGCCCGGCCGGCGCGAGGGGTGGGACTACCCCCAGATGGCCAAGGAGGCGGGCACCAAGGCGCTTGCCGACGCTGGCCTGGACTACGCCGCGATCCAGCAGGCGTACGTCGGCTACGTCTACGGCGAGTCGTGCAGCGGCCACCGCGCGGCGTACGAGCTCGGCCTGACCGGCATCCCGATCTTCAACGTCAACAGCAACTGCTCGACCGGCTCCAGCGCGCTCTACCTGGCGGCGCAGGCGATCCGGTCCGGGCAGAGCGACGTCACGCTGGCGCTGGGCTTCGAGAAGATGCAGCCGGGCTCGCTGGGCACCACGTTCGACGACCGCGAGCAGCCGCTGGGCGACCACATGCAGCTGCTCGCCGAGATCTCCGAGGTCCGGTTCCCGCCGGCGCCGTGGATGTTCGGCGCCGCCGGCCGCGAGCACATGGAGCAGTACGGCACCACGCCGGAGCACTTCGCCAAGATCGGGCTCAAGAACCACCGGCACTCCGTCAACAACCCCTACGCGCAGTTCCAGCAGGAGTACACGCTCGACGAGATCCTCGGCTCACCCGAGATCTACAGCCCGCTCACCAAGCTGCAGTGCTCGCCGACCTCCGACGGCTCGGGCGCAGCGGTGCTCGCCAGCGAGGAGTACGTCGACCGGCACGGCCTCGCGCGCCAGGCGGTCGAGATCGTCGGCCAGGCGCTCACGACGGACTTCCCGTCCAGCTTCGAGTCCCGCACCGCGCGGGACATCATCGGCTACGACATGAACGTCCACGCCGCGCGCGCGGCGTACGAGCAGGCCGGGCTCGGCCCCGAGGACATCCAGGTCATCGAGCTGCACGACTGCTTCTCCGCCAACGAGCTGTGGCTCTACGAGGCGCTCGGCCTGTGCGGCGAGGGCGAGGCCGGCAAGCTCATCGACAACGACGACACGACGTACGGCGGCCGCTGGGTGGTCAACCCCTCGGGCGGCCTGATCTCGAAGGGCCATCCGCTCGGTGCCACCGGGCTCGCCCAGTGCGCCGAGCTCACCTGGCAGCTGCGCGGCGTCGCCGACGCCCGCCAGGTCGGCACCGCCGACAACCCGGTGACCGCCGCTCTCCAGCACAACGTCGGCCTCGGCGGCTCCGCCGTGGTCTCGATCTACCAGCGCGCAGACCGCTGATCGAAGGGAAGAGCACCATGGGACAGCTGACCGCCACCCGCGAGTTCACCGCCTCCGCCGAGGACGTGTGGGCGCTCGCCTCCGACCCCAACAACTTCGAGAAGTGGCTCACCCTCCACCAGAAGTGGAAGAGCGACATCCCCGCCGAGCTGAGCGAGGGCACCCAGATCACCGAGGTGATCTCGATGATGGGCATGCCGAACACGATCACCTGGACCGTCGACGAGTACGACGCCCCCCGCAAGCTCGCCATCTCCGGCACTGGCATGGCCGGCGTGCAGGTCGCGATCTCCCTCGAGGCGACCCCGACCGACAGCGGCTCCCGCTTCGACCTGGCGTGCTCCTTCGAGGGCCAGATGATCGTCGGTGCTCTCGGCAAGGCGATCGAGAAGCAGGGCGCGGCCGAGCTCGAGGCGTCCCTCGAGAACTTCGCCGGGCTGCTGGGCTGACCTGTGGGGGAGCCGAAGCTCAACGCCGACGGCCTCGGTGCCTGGACCGAGGAGACCAGGTTCGAGGTGACGCGCGAGCGGCTTCAGGAGTACGCCGCCGCGACCAACGACCCGATCCCCGAGCACCGCGCCGGCGACGTCGCCAGCCCGGTGTTCGCGATCGTGCCCGTCTTCGAGTCGCTGATGGAGCCCGCGCTCGAGGTGGTGCCGATGCAGCTGATCGGCAAGATCCTCCACGGCGAGCAGGACTTCCGGTTCCACCGGCCGATCCGGCCGGGTGACGTGCTGGTCTCGCGGAGCCGGATGACCGGCTGGCAGGGGCTCCCCAACGGCACGGCGGCCTGTGTGCACATCGAGTGTCGCGCCGACGACGGCTCGGGGATCGGCGAGCTGGTCAACGAGCAGTTCGTGACGTTCTTCGTCCGAGGCTTCGACAACGGCGACACCGTCGGGGAGCTGGCGCCGGGCCACCGCTTCGACGACGCACTCCGCGACACCGACCCGGTGGCGCAGGTGAAGCAGCACGTCGACGACGACCAGACGTTCCGCTACGGACCGGCCGCGGGCGACCCGATGCCGATCCACCTCGACGACGAGTTCGCCCGCGAGATGGGCCTTCCGGGGATCATCGCCCACGGTCTGTGCACGATGGCGTTCACGTCGTGGGCGCTGTTGACGGAGGTGGGGGAGTCCGACGTCTCCCGCCTCGAGCGGCTCGCCGTCCGGTTCGCCAAGCCCGTCCTGCCCGAGCAGGACATCACCACCACCATCTACCGATCGAGCTCGGACGAATCATCGGGCGGCGCCAAGACGTATGCCTTCGAGGCCGCGGTCGACGGCGAGCTCGTCATCAAGGACGGGCTCGCAGAGGTCTCGACAAGCTCGACCACCGAAAGGGACTGACATGGGTGCACTGGACGGACGCGTCGCCATCATCACCGGCGCGGGACGCGGCATCGGCCGCGAGCACGCGCTGCTGTTCGCCCGTGAGGGCGCGCAGGTCGTGGTCAACGACCTGGGCGGCAGCAACGACGGCAGTGGTGCGGACTCCGGACCGGCCCAGCAGGTCGTGGACGAGATCCGCGCCCTGGGCGGCGAGGCGGTCGCCAACACCGACAATGTCGCGACCTGGCCCGGTGCTCAGGCGCTGGTCGACCAGGCGGTCGGCGAGTTCGGGCGACTGGACGTCCTGGTCAACAACGCCGGCATCCTCCGCGACGGCTTCATCGCGAGTCTCGAGGAGTCGCAGTGGGACTCGGTGATCGACGTCCACCTCAAGGGCCACTTCGCACCGCTGCACTTCGCCGCGGCGTACTGGAAGGACCGGTCGAAGGCGGGGGAGCAGGTCGCCGGCGCGGTGATCAACACGGCGTCGGCGTCGGGCACGACGCTGCCCAACGCCGGCTAGGCCAACTACGGCGCCGCGAAGGCCGGCATCGCCGCCCTGACGCTGGTGGCGGCCGACGAGCTGGGGCGGTACGGCGTGCGGGTCAACGCGATCGCCCCGATCGCCCGCACCCGGCTCACGCTGGCGACGCCCGGCATGGGTGCGATCTTCGCTGTCGAGCCCGAGGAGGGCGAGGTCGACCTGTTCTCGCCGGCCCAGATCTCGCCGCTGGTGGCGTGGCTGGCCACGGAGAAGTGCCCCGTCAACGGCAAGGTGTACGCCGTCAGCGGCGGCTCGATCCAGCAGCTGAAGGGGTGGTCGGTCGAGCACACCGTGGAGACCGACGACGACTGGACGATCGAGGGCGTGGCGACGACCCTGGATGCATGGTCATGATCGGCTGGTCCGACGCCGACCTTGCGATCCGCGACGCCGTCCGCGACTGGATCGACAAGGAGGTCCGGCCGCACCTCGACCAGCTCGAGACGGGCGAGCTGCCGCCGTACGACATCATCCGCAAGCTCTTCGCCGACTTCGGGATCGGGGCGATGGCGAGCGACGCGCTGGGGAAGATGCTGGCTGCCGAGCGGGAGCGGGCCGACCAACCCGCCGACGCGGAGCGGACGTCGGGCCCCGACACCAGCGGGCTCAACGGCGCGGAGTCGATGGGCGCGATCGTGATCAGCGAGCTGGCCGGCGTCAGCCTCGGCACCGTGGCCTCGGTCGGCGTCTCGCTCGGGCTGGGCGCCGCCACCATTGCGAGCAAGGGGACCCTCGCGCAGAAGGAGCGGTGGCTGCCGAGGCTCGTCACCTTCGAGCACGTCGCCGCCTGGGCGATCACCGAGCCGGACGCTGGCTCCGACGCGTTCGGAGGCATGAAGACGACCGTCCGGCGCGACGGCGACGGCTACGTGCTCAAGGGCCAGAAGACCTTCATCACCAACGGGCCGGACGCGGACGTGATCGTCGTCTACGCCAAGCTCGACGAAGGTGATGGGACGCCTGCGCGCGATCGCAAGGTGCTCACCTTCGTGCTCGACAAGGGCATGGAAGGGCTGGTCCAGGGCAAGGCGTTCAAGAAGATGGGGATGATGTCGTCCCCGACCGGGGAGCTCTTCTTCGACGACGTGCGGCTCGGCCGCGACCGGCTGCTCGGCGAGACCGAGGAGGCCAAGGGCGGCGACGGACGGGCCAGCGCCCGGGAGAGCTTCGTGGCGGAGCGGATCGGCGTCGCCGTACTCTCCCTCGGCATCATCAACGAGTGCCTCCGCGTGTGCCTCGCCTATGCGAAGCAGCGCGAGCTGTGGGGCAAGCCGATCTCCGACTTCCAGCTGATCCAGCTCAAGCTGGCCAAGATGGAGGTCGCCCGGATCAACGTGCAGAACATGGTGTTCTCCGCGCTCGAGCACGCCCGTGCCGGCAAGACGCCGTCACTCGCCGAGGCCTCGGCGGTGAAGTGGTACTCCTCCGAGGCCGCCACCCAGGTGGCCATGGAGGCGGTGCAGCTGCTGGGCGGCAACGGCTACATGGCCGAGTACCGCGTCGAGCAGCTGGCCCGCGACGCCAAGTCGCTGATGATCTACGCCGGCAGCAACGAGGTGCAGATCACCCACGTCGCGAAGGGCCTGCTGGGCCGGTGAGCACCCGGGCCGGCACGCCTAGAAGGTGACGACCGACTTGCCGAGGGTCCGGCGCTCCTCCATCTCGACGAGAGCGTCGCTCACCTTGTCGAGGGAGTAGACGGCGCCGATCGGCGGGTCGATCACCCCCGACTCCATCATCGGCAGCAGCCGGTCCCACTGCCCGCGCATGTAGCCCGGACGCACCATCGCGTACGCGCCCCAGCCGACGCCGCGAACGTCGATGTTGTTGAGCAGCAGCCGGTTGACCTTGACCGCCGGGATCGCGCCGCCGGTGAACCCGACCACGAGCAACCGGCCCTGGGCGCCCAGGCTGCGCAGCGCGTCGGTCATGAGCGGCTCGCCCACGACATCGAGCACGACGTCGACGCCGGCCGGACCGGTGAGCTCCTTGACGGCCGGGAGGAAGCCCGGGGCGATCACGGCCTCGTCGGCACCGGCGTCCCTGGCGAACGCTGCCTTCTCCTCGGTGGAGACCACCGCGATGACCCGGGCGCCCAGCCCCTTGCCGACCTGGATGGACGACGTGCCGACGCCACCGGCCGCGCCCGTGACGAGCAGCGTGTTGCCCTCCGCCAGCCCACCGCGGGTGGCGAGCGCGAACTCCGCGGTCAGGTAGTTCATCGGGATCGCCGCGCCCTGCTCGAAGCTGTAGCGGTCGGGCAGGGGGAAGACCGACTCGGGGTGGATCGACACCAGGTCGGCGCCGCCGCCGTACGGCAGGCAGGCAGCCACGCGCTGCCCCTCGGCGAGGCCACTGTCCGCCGGCGCGCTGCGGACGACGCCGGCGAAGTCGACGCCGAGCTGGAAGGGGAGGTCGGGCTTGATCTGGTACTCGCCCTTGGACTGCAGGAGGTCCGGCCAGGAGAGCCCGAGGGCCTTGACCTCGACCAGCACCTGGCCGTCCTGCGGGGTGGCGTCGGGAACCTCCTGGACCGAGACGCCGGAGGGACCGTCGAGAGCAGAGACCTGCAGAGAGCGCATGGCCCGACCCTATTGCCCGGTCAGGAGAGCGGTCCGGGCGACTCAGTCGACGGTCATTGCGGCGTGCTGAGGCCGGAAGGTCGTAACGTGACGGCGTGCTGAAGCCCGTGATCACGCTGCCGATCCAGCTCGCCCACCGCGCCTCCCAGGAGGCGCGCTACGCGTCGTACGCCTTCAAGAGCGGTGCCCTCGGCATCGACCCGCCGTGGAAGGTGGCGCAGCTGGGCCATGCCGCCTGGCGCTACGGCATGCTCGGCGCCATCCCGGCGATCGCCTCGATCCGGCACGGTCGCGACCAGGTCGCGGTGGTCGACGAGCGCGGCGCGGTGACGTACGGCGAGCTCGATGACGCCTCGAACGCAGTCGCGAACCACTGGCGCAAGGTCGGCCTCAAGCCGGGCGACGGGGTCTCGATCCTCGCGCGCAACCACCGCTGGTTCCTCGTCGCGACCTACGCCGCCGCGCGCTGCGGCGCGCGGATCGTGCTGCTCAACACCGACTTCGCCGGGCCCCAGATCCGCGACGTCGCCGGGCGGGAGGGCACCGACCTGCTCGTGCACGACGACGAGTACGGCGACTTCCTCGCGGAGGTCGACACCAGGCTTGGCCGGTTCCGGGCGTGGACGGACGAGCCCGGGACCGACGCCGACAGCCTCGCCGGCCTGGTCGCTCACGGCAGCGCCGCGCCGGCCCCGCGGACCGGGGTCGACCCGAAGGTCATCCTGCTCACCAGCGGCACGACCGGTACGCCGAAGGGCGCGCCGCGCGCGGAGCCCCGGTCGCTCGCGCCGATCGGTGCGCTTCTCTCGCGCGTGCCCTTCCACGCCAAGGGCGTGCTCGTGCTGCCGGCGCCGATGTTCCACACGCTCGGGTTCGCCATGGCGCTGCTGCACGGGTTCCTCGGCTCGACGCTGGTCGTGCGCCGGCGCTTCGACCCGGCGCTGGTCCTGCAGGACCTCTCGGCCCACCGCGCCACCGGCATGGTCGCTGTGCCGGTCATGCTGCAGAAGATGGCCGAGCTCGGCGACGACACCTTCGCCGAGGCCGATCTCTCCGAGCTGACGGCGATCTTCGTCGCCGGCTCCCAGCTCGGCGCCGAGCTCGCGACCCGGTCGACGGAGCTGTTCGGCCCGGTGATCCACAACATGTACGGCTCCACGGAGGTTGCCTACGCGACCATCGCCACGCCCGACGACCTGGCGATCGAGCCGGGCTGCGTCGGCCGGCCCGTGCTGGGCGCCACCGTGCGGATCTTCGACGACCAGGGGCGCGAGGTCGCACCGGGCGTCACCGGACGGATCTTCGTGGGCAACGACTTCCAGTTCGAGGGCTACACGGGAGGCGGCGACAAGGACCGGATCGACGGCCTGATGTCGACCGGCGACGTGGGTCACTTCGACGCGGCGGGCCGGCTGTTCATCGACGGCCGCGACGACGACATGATCGTGTCCGGCGGCGAGAACGTCTTCCCCGGCGAGATCGAGGAGCTGCTCTTCGCCCACGACGCCGTCCGCGAGGCGGCCGCGATCGGCGTGCCCGACGAGCGGTTCGGACAACGGCTGCGGGCGTTCGTCGTACTCAACGATGGTGCGGAGCTCACCGCCGACGAGGTGAAGGCGTACGTCGCGCAGAACCTCGCCCGCTACAAGACCCCGCGTGACGTGGTGTTCGTCGACGAGCTGCCGCGCAACCCGACCGGCAAGGTGCTCAAGCGCAAGCTGGCCGAGCTCGCCGACTGACCGCCGAAGTGTCAGGGTCGGTCGGCCGAAGTGTCGAGGTTGCCGGGTCGAGGTGTCGAGGTTGCCGGGTCGAAGTGTCGAGGTTGCCGGGTCGAGGTGTCGAGGTTGGTTGGGCGAGGGCCTCCCGCGGCTTCACGAACGACACCTCGAGCGACTGACCACGACACTTCGCGAGACCAACCCTGCTACTTCGAGCGACCAACCCTGATACTTCGCGAGACAAACCCTGACACTTCGACGGGGTACGTTCGGCGGCAGACGCTCACGAGCGGACAGGGGCAGATCGCGTGACGACGGCGGTGGTGGTGGGGAGCGGGCCCAACGGGCTCGCCGCCGCGGTGCGGCTTGCCCATGCGGGTCTCGACGTCACCGTCGTCGAGGCGCACGAGCGGCCCGGCGGTGGTGCCCGCACGAGCGAGCTCACGCTCCCCGGCGTGCTGCACGACGACTGCGCCGCGTTCCACCCGACGGGCGTGGCGTCGCCGTACTTCTCCTCGCTGGACCTGGGCCGCCACGGCCTGCGCTGGCTGTGGCCCGAGGTCGACCTCGCGCACCCGCTGGACGACGGCCGGGTGGGGTTGGCGGGGCGCGACCCCGGCCTCACCGCGTCGCTGGGCGCGGACAGTGAGCGGTGGCGGCGACTCCTCGCTGCGCCGGTGCGGAACTTCGACGCGCTCGTCACCGAGGCGTTCCAGCCCGTCGCGCACCTGCCACGGCACCCGATCACCCTCGGCCGGTTCGGGCTGACGGCGCTGCAGCCGGCGACGTGGGTCGTCCGCCGGTTCCGGGACGAGCCCGCCCGGGCGCTCTTCATGGGGGTCGCCGCGCACGCCTTCGGCCGTCTCGACCGGCCGCTCACCGCATCGGTGGCGATGCTGCTGGGCGCTGCCGCCCATGCCGTCGGCTGGCCGGTGGCCGAGGGCGGCACCGCGGCGATCACGCGAGCGCTGCTCGCCGAGCTCGCCGAGCACGGGGGCAGGGTCGTGACGGGCACCCGGGTGGCCTCCCTGGACCAGTTGACCGACCTGACCGGTGCGTCGCCCGACGTGGTCATGCTGGACACGGCTCCTGCCGGTGCGCTCGAGATCGTCGGTGACCGGCTGTCTGCTCGGGTACGCCGGGGGCTCACCCGCTACTCCTACGGGCCCGCGGCCTTCAAGGTCGACATCGCCATCGAGGGCGACATCCCGTGGACCAACCCCGACTGCCTCCGCGCCGGCACGTTGCACCTCGGCGGCACCGCGCGGCAGATCGTCGAGGTCGAGGCGGCGACGCTGCGCGGCGAGATGCCCGACCAGCCCTTCGTCCTCCTCGGCCAGCAGTACCTCGTCGACCCCAGCCGCTCGGCCGGCGGCGCCAACCCGATCTACGCCTACGCCCACGTCCCACACGGGTACGACGGTGATGCGACCGATGCGGTGCTCGACCAGATCGAGCGCTTCGCCCCCGGCTTCCGCGAGCAGGTCCTGGCGGTCTCGGTCAGGGGACCGGCCGATCTGGAGGCCTACAACGCCAACTACGTCGGTGGCGACATCGGAGCGGGCGCGAACAACGCGCGCCAGATCGTCTTCCGGCCGCGTCCCGCCGTCGATCCCTACTCACTCGGCGTCGACGGGGTCTACCTGTGCTCCTCCGCCACCCCGCCCAGCGGCGGCGTGCACGGGATGGGTGGCTTCAACGCCGCCGAGGCCGCGCTGCGACGGCTGTGAAGGTCAGGGCGACGGGTCAGGGCGTCATCGCGTAGGCGTCGGCGAGGCTGACGACCTCGGCCCACACCCGGTCGAACCGCTCGACGTCGACGACCGGCTTGCGGACCGCCGACAGCGCCCACTCCTGCTGCGCCTGCGTCGACGCCTCCTTGCCGTGCAGGGTGATGCAGTTCTTGGAGAAGTCCTTGATCAGGAAGCCGAAGATCGCGTCGATGATGTCGGGCTCCACGTCGAGGAGCTTGGCCTGCTCGAGGATGCCCTGGCCGTAGACGATGAGCGTGAAGACGTCGCCGAGCGCGAGCAGGAAGTCCATGTCCTTCTGCTGCGCGTCGTCCGGCGCGGCGGTCATCAGCAGCTGGGTGAACAGCTCGGCCTGCTCGGTGAAGAGCGCGACGTTCGGGATGTTCTGGGCCTCGCCGTACGCCTGGCGCCAGTCGTGGAAGCGGATCTTGCCGAGGCCGCGGGTGGGGCCCTGACGGAACAGGAAGTCGTCGTCCTTCGCGCCCTGCATGGTCGGGACGTCGGGCTGCTCCTCGGGGAGGAACAGGTAGGCCGGCATGAACTTCAGCACCAGGCCGAGGTTGACCGCGACCGTGCCTTCGAGCCGCGGGAGGCAGGTGGTGTCGTACTTCGCGATGGGGATGAAGTTGTCCTTCTCGAAGCCCTTCGCCGCGACGATGTTGCCGAGCTGGATCATCACCTTCTCGCCCTCGTCGGTCACCTTCATCTTGGTGGTGGGGACGTAGAGCAGGTAGCGGCGGTCGTCCGGGCTCGCGGTGCGGAAGTAGTCGATCGCGCGGTCGCCGAACAGCTTCATCGCGATGAGGCGGCAGTAGGAGTCGACGAAGCTCTCGCGGATGTGGGCCATCTCGGTGACCGGCTTGCCGTAGAGGATCCGGTTGTGCGCGTGCCGGATGCAGTCGTAGAGGCCGTGGGTGGCGAGGCCGATCGCGCCGAAGCCGAGGTTGAACTTCCCGACGTTGACGGTGTTGAGCGCCGCGCTGAAGGCCTCGTCGCCGCGGTGCAGGACGTCGGCCTCGGTCACCGGGTAGTCCTCGAGCCGGAACTCGGAGACGTAGTTCTGGTTCGGCACCACGTTCTGCACGAGGTGGTACGCCGGGTGGCTGCTGTCGGCGTAGAAGAAGACGTACTGGTCCTGGCTCTCGACGCCGTCGACCCGGCCGAAGACGGACACGGTGGAGGCGATGTTGCCGTTGCCGATGTAGTACTTGCTGCCGTTGGCGAGGAACGTCCCGTCCGGCTGCGGCGTCAGCACCATGTCGGTGGAGTAGATGTCGGCGCCGTGCTCGCGCTCGGAGAGCCCGAAGGCGCCCACCCCGCCGGCGTCGAGGGCGGCGGCGGCCCGCGCCCGGGCCTCGGCGTTGTCGCTCTGCCAGACGGGGCCGAGGCCCAGGCAGGTGACCTGCCACGGGTACCAGTACGACAGTCCGTAGAACCCGAGGAGCTCCGACATCGCGGCGACCCGGGCGGTGTCCCAACGCTTCTCGGGGTCGCCGTCGGCGTCCCGGGCGGGGGTCATGAAGGTCGCGAACACCTTCTCCTTCGCGACGAACTCGAGGAAGTCGTCGTACCAGGCCTTCGCGTGGTAGTCCTCCGTCAGCCTCGCCAGGCCGCGGCTCTCGAAGTGCTCGACCGTCGCGGTCAGGATCCGCCGGGTCTCCGCGTCGAACTGCGGGTCGTAGGTGCGCGGGTTGATCAGCAGGTCCTTGGCTGCGAGCGCCATCGGTCATCTCCTCGGTCGGCTTCGGCACACCTTGCTACACAGGTGCAGCAACGCGGCGGTCGGCACCCGAAATCCCAGTGGGTGGTCCGCCTCGCAGGTCAGACGTGCAGCACAGGCCGGGTTCCCGAGACGGCCTGACACCGGGAGTGCCGTGCGGCACGATCGGCTCGTGGCCGAGGAGCTGACGCCGCCGCTGTTCACACCGGCCTTCATCGCGCTGGGTCTCGCCGACCTGGCGTACTTCGTCTCGGTCGGCATCGCGATCCACACGCTGCCGCTCTACGCGACCGGGCCGATCGGCTCGGACGAGGCCGGCGCGGGTCTCGCGTTCGGAGCATTCGGAATCACCGCGCTGGTCTGCCGGCCGCTGGCCGGCCGCCTGTCCGACGTCCACGGGCGCACGCCGCTGCTGGTGGCCGGGGCTCTCATGGCCGCCGCCGGCATGCTGCTCCTGCCGTACGTCGACACCCTGGCCGGTGTCGTCGCGATCCGGCTCCTGCAGGGCGTCGCCGAGGCTGCGTTCTTCGTCGCCGGCTTCGCTCTGCTGGCCGACCTCGCGCCGCCGCAACGGCTCGGCGAGGCGCTGAGCTACAACTCCCTCGGTCTCTACCTCGGCATCGCGTTCGGCCCGCCGCTCGGGGAGATCGTCGTCGAGACCTGGGGATTCACCGAGGCCTGGTGGGTCGCGGGCGGCCTGGCCGTCGCGGCCGCTGTCATCGTCCGGTGGGTGCCCGAGGTCGTCTCGCCGGGCGGCGACGGGCACGGCAAGCTGATCCACCGCCCGGGCATCGCGGTCTCCCTCGGGTTCTTCGCCTCGCTGGCGGCGATCAGCGGGTTCCTCGCCTTCGCCTCGCTGTGGTCGTCCGAGGTGGGCCTCGACAACACGTCGCTGGCGCTGGTCGTCTACGGGACGGTCATCGTGGTCTGCCGGATCGCCTTCGCCCGGGTGCCCGACCGGTTCCCGTCGTTGCCCCTGGCCACCGCGTCGCTCGTCGCGATCGCGGCGGGCCTGGCCGTCATCGTGGCCTGGCAGTCCGGGACCGGGCTGATGGTCGGCGTGGTCGTCATGGCGATCGGCGTCTCCTTCTCGACCCCCGCCTTCTTCGCGGCGATCTTCGCGACCGCCAGCCCTGCCGAGCGCGGCGCCGCCGCGGGCACGGCGTCGGCGTTCATCGACCTCGGGCTCGGCTTCGGGCCGATCGTCCTGGGCCTCGTCGCCCGCGAGCAGGACCTGTCGTGGGCGTTCGGCGTCGGCTGCGCGATCGCGCTGGGCGGCGCGGCCTGGACCGCACTCATGTCGTGGCGGAGATCGTCAGAGCCGGTCGCGCGGCCCTGACCCGGGCTCACCCCGGAGGTGCCGCATCGCCCCCGGGCTGGACGACGTACCAGTTGCCGCCGTCGAGGAAGACGTCGTGGCACAGGACCTCGTTCTTCCCCTCGTGCGCGTAGAAGTACAGCGGATGGTCGTTGTAGGTGACCTGGAGCTGCCCGTCCGTCCGCTCGACGGTGCCGAGGAGCGCCTCTCGGACGCCGGGACCCGCCACCGGAGGAGCATCGGTGACGACCGGGGGCCACGCGACGGCGCAGTCCCCGTAGCACTCCGGCTCCGACGTCGTCTCGACGTCGAACAGGTAGATGGCCTGCCCGGTGTCGTCGAACAGCATCGGGCCGAACTCGCTCTCCTGCACGACGATCGTCGTGCCGTCCGGGGCAGCGGACGTAGGGGGCTTGGTCTCCTTCGACGCCTCCTCGGTCGGGCTGGTGCTCGGCGTCGCGGTCGGCCTCGGCGTCGCCGAGGAGCGCGATCCCGGATCGGACGCGTCCGTCTCCGGGTCCGCGTCCGGGTCGCCGCCGCATGCGGCCAGCAGGAGGAGAGATCCCAGCAGGGTTCCGACACGGGTGCGCATAGGGAGAGTGTGCCGCACGGCGGCGGCTCGCGGCTCGCGGCAGCGCGACCCCGGCGGTGTCCCCGAGAAGGTCGACTTCGTCCCCGCTCGGCTACTCCGAGGCGAGGAACATGTCGTAGTAGCGCAGCGCGAGCTCGATCTCGGTGGGCGCGTCGTAGGCCTTGCGGCCGAGCAGCTCCTCGGCCTGGTTGACCCGGTAGCGCACCGTGTTCTTGTGGACCGAGAGGTGGTTCGCCGCGTCCTCGACGCTGCCGGAGGCGAGCAGGGCGCGGAGCGTCTGGCGCAGCCGCGTGGGCGTCTCGGCCGGGTCGGCCAGCGGACCGAGCGTGCGGTGGACGAACCGGGTGGCCGCCTCGGGCGAGGCGGTCATCACGGCGAGCAGCTCCACGTCGGCGAAGAGCGTCACGGCAGGGGAGCGGGCCGTCGCGAACGCCACCCGCTGCGCCTCCTGCGCCTCGTGATGGCTCAACCGGAAGCCGGCGACGCCCTCGGCCGGTGTCCCGACCGCGACGGCGACGCCGTGCTCGAGCAGCCACCCGGACGACTCCCGCAGGCCGGACAGGTCGGGCGCGGAGCGGGTCGCCAGCCAGCACCACAGGTCCCTGCCGCCGGGGTTCGCGACGAGCGGGCGTACGCCGTACGGCCGAGCGAGCTCGTTGGCCGCGGTGGCGAGGTCGGGGATGTGGTCGAAGTCGTCGGTGTGGAACAGCAGGGCCGTGTTGAAGCCGGACAACGGATGCCCGCCGAGCCGGGCCGACAGCTCCTTCGGATCGCTGCCCTGGCCGGCCAGGATCGCGCGGACGGCGTCGAGGCGCTGCGCGACCGCACCCTGCCGGACCTTGTCCTGCTCGGCCTGGAAGATGGCGACCGAGGCCTCGACGGACGCGTCGAGCCAGGCGCTGGCCCGGTTCCAGAAGAACACGAGGACCTCGGCGGGGTCGACGTCGAAGTCGTGCAGGGACTCGGTGACCGTCGTGGCGTACTCCCAGACCGCCTGCTGCGCGACCCGGTAGATCCGGAAGAGCAGGGTCGAGGGGTAGCGGCGCCGGGCCAGCTCGCCCGCCAGCTCCGCCGCGGGGCGGACCAGGTGGTGCTCCTGCTCCGGCTCCGGGAGGCTGGTGAGGAAGGCGAGCCAGTGAGCGCGGACGGCCGCCGCGACGGTGCGCGACAGCGCAGGGTCGGAGGCGATCTCGGGGTTCTCGGCGAGGGTGGGGGCGGCGATCCGATCGACCCAGCCGTCGACGACCGCCGTCTGGGACTCCCGGGCGACGAAGCTCGCGAGCCAGGCGTCCAGGTCCGGTCCCATGGTCCCCATGGTCCCCATCGATCTCCCTCGGCTTGTGCGGCTGTCCAAACATCCTGGCAGACCTTGGCGGCACGAGACGAGCGCCGGCGGGGGCGCCGATCGGAGACTGGTGGAACAAGCCAGCCAGCCCCGGTCAGCCCCCGATCAGCCCCGATCAACCCTCGATCTAGGAGAACCAGAACCATGAGCGACGCCCTCGCCGTCTTCGTCCCGCTGTTCGCCTTCATGCTGCTGCCGGTGTGGATCCCGATCATCGGGGTCACCGTCGGCTGGATCGGCGACCAGCTCGGCGGCCGCGGGCACGACGAGGTCGTCGCGCGGTTCGCCGCCGCGAAGGAGCGCTCGCGCGCCCACCGTGCGGCCGTCGAGGCCCGTCACCCGGCGCCCGCGGCTCGCCCCGCGCCCGCGGCTCGCCCCGCGCCCGCCAGGCGCCCCACGCTCGCCACCGAGGCTGCCTGAGCCTCGACCCCGGTCGCAGGATCCCGGCTCAGCCGAAGCGGCGCAGCTGGTAGACGCCGCGGGTCGCGGCGACGACCGTCCCCTCCCCGTCGACGATCTCGGCCTCGAGGACGAACTCGGCCTTCCCGGCCGCGAGCGCCTCGCGGGGGATCCGCTCGCGGTCCTCGGGTGAGAGCTCCGCGCTGGCCCGGACCGTGCCGAGCGCCGGTCGGAGGAACTTGATCTCCACGGACTTCACCAGCGGCACGAAGCCGGCCAGCTCGCCCTCGAAGTCGAAGGTCGTGCCGGGGATCAGCCCACCGAGCACCTCCGCGACCGTGAACAGCGATCCGGCGTAGAGGGCACCGAAGTGGTTGACGTTCGGCTCGGCCGGCAGCTCGACCGTGCCCCTGCCGTCGCCGGCCTCGATCACCCGGGTGTCCATCGCGGCGAGGATCGGGATGACGGCGTGCTGCTCGCGGGTCAGCTCCTCCGGCGTCTTCACGAGGCCACCTCCGCCATGGCGAGGCGCGCGTGCTGGGCTATCTCGCCGACGAGGTCCGGCCAGAGCGGCTCCGGCAGGTCGTGGCCCATCCCGGGGTAGGTCACCAGTCGCGCGCCCGGCACGACCTCGGCGGTGGCCTGTCCGCCCTCGAGCTGGATCAGGGGGTCTGCCTCGCCGTGGAGGACGAGGGTGGGCACCGTGATCTCCCGCAGGCCGGGCCGGCGGTCGGGCGAGGCCAGGATGGCGGCGAACTGCCGGACGACGCCCTTGGGGTCGTTGCTGCGCCGGAACGCCTCTTCGGCCATCGCGCGCACCCACGGCTCGTCGAGCGGGTAGTCGGTCGAGCCGATCACCCGGTAGCAGGCGACGGCCTGGTCGGCCGCCTCCGCGGCCGTCGTCGCCGACGGGGAGAGGAGCGCGGCGAGCGCCTCCGGCCTCGGCTCCCCGACGTCGGCCGACGGCGTCGACATGATCGAGGTGAGGCTGAGCAGCCGGTCGCCGTGCCGGAGCGCCACCTCCTGGGCGATCATCCCGCCCATCGACAGGCCGACCAGGTGCACCCGGTCGAGCCCGAGCGCGTCCAGCAGCCCGACGGTGTCGTCGGCCATGTCGGCGAGCCGGTACGGCGCCGCGGCGGCGTCGCCGAACGCCAGCAGGTCCAGCTCGGGCAGCTCCGCGTCGTGCAGGTGGGTGGAGAGCCCGATGTCGCGGTTGTCGAACCGGACCACGTAGAACCCGGCGTCGACCAAATCCTGGCAGAACCCGTCCGGCCAGCCGAGCATCTGGGTGGCCACGCCCATCACCAGCAGGAGCGGGGGGTGGTCAGGGGATCCGAACGTCTCGTAGGCCAGGGTGACCTGGCCGACGTCCACTGTCGACGGCGTCTGCATGGGCAGAACTATGACAGTCCCACTGTCACGATGGAACCGAGCCCCGCTCGCGGCGGCGGGACGCGGGCCCCGTCAGCGCCGGGGCGACACGGCGTCGGCGAGCGAGTCGAGGATGCCGGGGACCAGGCTGAAGTAGGCCCACTTGCCGCGCTGCTCGCGGGACACGAGGCCGGCCTCGACCAGGACCTTCATGTGGTGGGAGATCGTCGGTTGCGCGAGGCCGACCGGCTCGGTGAGGTCGCAGACGCACGCCTCCTGATCCTCGGCTGCCGCGATCATCGAGAGCAGCTTGACCCGGTTGGGGTCGGCGAGCGCCTTGAACATCCGTGCGAGCGCCTCGGCGGCTGCGTCGTCGACCCTGCCGCCGGTGGCGGGGGAGCAGCAGGTCGCCAGGTCGGGCAGCACGGGGAGCGGGGTGGGCATGGATTCATCCTAGAGAACGTATTGACATTTGTCGATGTGACGCTAAGGTCGTCATATCGAAACCCATGAATATGAGGAGAATGGATCCATGAGCGACCTTCCTGTTGTCGTGATCGGCGCCGGCCCGCAGGGCCTCGCCGCAGCCGCCCACCTGCGTGAGCGCGGCCTGACCCCGTTGGTGCTGGAGCAGGGCGCCGGACCGGCGTCCGCCGTCGCCGAGTGGGGACACGTCCGGCTGTTCTCGGCGTGGCCCGAGCTGGTCGACCCGGCCGGTGCGCGGCTGCTCGCGCAGTCGGTCGAGGGCGGCTGGACCGCGCCCGACTCCGGCTACCCCACCGGTGCCGAGTGGATCGAGGGCTACCTCGCGCCGCTGGCAGCGGCGCTGCGCGACCAGGTGCGGTACGACGCCCGCGTGGTCGGCGTGTCCCGCAAGGGCCGCGACCGCCTGGTCGACGCCGGCCGCGCCGAGCAGCCGTTCACCGTGCACGTCACCACCGCTGCCGGGGCCGAGGAGCGGTTCGAGGCCCGCGCGATCATCGACGCGTCCGGCACCTGGCGCCGGCCGAGCCCGGCCGGAGCCGACGGCATCCCCGCGCTCGGTGAGACCGTGGCGACCGAGGCCGGGCTGGTCTCGTTCGCCGTCCCCGACAGCGCCCACGCCGAGCAGTACGCCGGCCGCCACACCGTCGTCGTCGGTGCCGGCGCCTCCGCGTTCAACGTGATCATCGAGCTGACCCGGATCGCCGCGGCCCACCCCGGCACGACGATCACCTGGGCGATCCGCCGGGCCGTCTCCGGCAACACCTTCGGCGGCGGTGCCGCCGACCATCTCCCGCAGCGCGGTGCACTCGGGCAGCGCGCCAAGCAGGCCGTGGCCGAGGAGGCGGTCGAGCTGGTCACCGGCTTCCGGACCTCGCGGATCACGGTCACCGACGGGCAGGCCGTCGTGTGGTCGGAGGACGGCCGCTCGTTGGCGCCCGCCGACAACGTCGTCGTGCTGACCGGCTTCCGGCCGGACCTGTCCTTCCTGGCCGAGCTCCGGCTCGACCTCGACCCGACGCTCGAGGCGCCCCGCAGCATCGCGGCCGAGATCGACCCCAACATCCACTCGTGCGGATCGGTCCGCGCGACGGGTGCGGCCGACCTCGCGCAGCCGGAGCCGGACCTCTACCTGGTCGGCATGAAGTCCTACGGCCGGGCGCCGACCTTCCTGGCTCTGACCGGCTACGAGCAGATCCGCAGCGTCGTCGCCGAGCTCGCCGGTGACCACGAGGCCGCGGCCCGGGTGGAGCTGGTCCTGCCCGACACCGGTGTCTGCGGCGGGGCCGGGCTGTTCGACGAGCCCGAGGACGCGCAGGGCTCCGCGGCCGGTGGTGGGTGCTGCAGCACCGCCGAGCCGGAGCTGATCACCCTCGGGTCGTCGGTGACGAGCTGAACACCGCGCCCCGCGGCGTCCTCGCCGCGCTCTGCATCACCGTGACCACCGGCTACGGCACGCTGTACTACGCGTTCGCCGTGCTGGCGCCGACGATCACGGCCGACACCGGGTGGTCGCTGACTGCGATCACCGCCGCCTTCTCCGTGGGCCTGCTCACGACCGGGCTGGTCGGGGTGGCCGCGGGGCGCTCGATCCAGGAGCGCGGCCCCCGCGGCGTGATGGTGGCGGGTGCGGTCGTCGGCGCCGCGGGGCTGGGCGCGGTGGCGGCCGCGCCGTCGTACCTCTGGTTCGTCGTCGGGATGCTGCTCTGCGGGGCCGGGGCGGCCGGGATGTTCTACGCGCCGGCCTTCGCCGCGCTCACCCACTGGTACGGCGCGGGCCGGGTCCGCGCGCTGACGACGCTCACCCTCGTCGCCGGGTTCGCCAGCACGATCTTCGCGCCGCTGACGACCGCGCTCGCGGACCAGACGAGCTGGCGGACGACGTACGCCGTGCTCGCGGTGCTGCTCCTCGTCGTCGCCGTCCCGGTCCATGCCGTCGCCCTCCGCCACCCCTGGCCGGTCCACGCGGTGAGCGAGCACGCCACCCCGGACCGGGAGGTCCTGCGGAGCCCGGCGTTCCTGCTGACCGCTGCCGGCGCGACGCTGACGCACCTCGCGATGTTCGCGGCGTTGATCGCACTGATCCCGCTGCTCGTCGGGCGGGGGCTGACCCCGACGCTGGCTGCGTGGGCACTGGGGCTCGGGGGCGCCGGCCAGGTGCTGGGCCGGTTGGCGTTCCCGCGGCTCACGAGCATGACCGACGTCCGGCAGCGGGTGCTGTGGGGGAGCACCGCCATGGCGCTCACCACGCTCTCCCTGGCGCTCATCCCCGGCCCGGCCGGGCTGCTGATCGCCGTCGCGATCGTCGCCGGTGCGGCCCGCGGGCTCTACACCCTGGTCAGCGCGACGCTGGTCACCGACCTGTGGGGGCCGGAGCGCTACGCCGCGATCAACGGGGTGCTCGGCGCGCCCGTCGCCGTGGCGACCGCACTCGGGCCGTTCGCCGGCGCCGGCATCGCCGAGCTGACCGGAGGCTATCCCGCGACCTTCGCGATCCTCGCCGGCATCGCCGGGGTCGGGACTGCCCTGTCGGTGACGGCGGTCCGGCGCGCGCCGCGGCCGGTGCTGGTCGCCTAGGGTCACCCGCATGCCCGATGCACTCCTGCCGATGCCAGCCGGAGCCGCGGAGCTGGGCGACCAGCTACGGCTCGCCGTCGCCGAGATGGCCGCCTGGATGCAGGAGTACGGCGACGTCGCCACCCATCCGTCGCAGGACGTCTCGCTCCCGGACCTGTCCGCGGCGACCGCCGAGCTGCGGAGCCGGCTGCGCGACAACTACCCCTTCCACCACCCTCGCTACGCCGCCCAGATGCTCAAGCCGCCGCACCCTGCGGCGGTGATCGGCTACGTCACCGCGATGCTGGTCAACCCCAACAACCACGCGCTCGACGGCGGGCCGGCGACGGCGGCGATGGAGAAGGACGTCGTCGCGCAGCTGGCGGCGATGTTCGGGTTCAGCGGGTCCGCAGCTGCGCCCGGAGACCCCGGGCAGGCCGGACACCTCGGCCACCTCACCAGCAGCGGCACGATCGCCAACCTGGAGGCGCTGTTCGTCGCACGGGAGATCCATCCCGGCAAGGCGATCGCGCACAGCGCGGACGCGCACTACACCCACGCCCGGATGGCGCACCTGCTCGGCATCGAGTCGGTCGCCGTGCCGACGACTGCCGACGGCGCGATGGATCCCGAGGCCCTCGAGCGTCTGTCGGCCAGTGGCCGGATCGGCACCGTCGTCGCGACCACCGGCACCACGGGCCTGGGCGCGGTCGACCCGGTCCACGAGATCGTGCCGGTCGCCCGGCGCCACGGGGTCCGGGTGCACATCGACGCGGCATACGGCGGGTTCTTCCGGCTGATCGCCGACGACCGGCCCGACGGGGTCGCCGCGGCGCCGTACCTCGCGATCGCCGACTGCGACTCGGTCGTCATCGACCCGCACAAGCACGGCCTCCAGCCCTACGGCTGCGGCGCGGTGATCTTCCGGGACCCCGGCGTCGCCCATCATTACCTCCACGACTCGCCCTACACGTACTTCACCTCCGACGACCTGCACCTCGGCGAGATCTCCCTCGAGTGCTCCCGGGCGGGCGCGGCCGCGGCCGCGCTGTGGCTCACCCTGCGGCTCCTGCCCCTGACGCCGGAAGGGCTCGGTGCCGTGCTCCGACCCGGTCGCCGCGCCGCCCTCGCCTGGGCCGGGCTGATCGAGGAGAGCGAGGAGCTGCGGCTCTACCAGCCGCCGCAGCTCGACATCGTCACCTACTTCCCGGACCGGGACCGGCTGTCCGAGGTCGACGCCGTCAGCGCCGCGGTCATGGACGGTGGCATGGCACGTCCCCCCTCGGACGCCCTGTTCCTCGCCACCTACAACGTCGACGGCGCGGCGCTCGTGGCGCGTGGCCATCCGGTCGAGGCCGACGTGCCGTCCGGCCGGATCCTCCGCAGCGTGCTGATGAAGCCCGAGAGCGAGGAAGCCGTCCCCGGCCTGCACCGGCAGCTGCTGGGCCTGCTGTAGAGCTCGGCGGGACTGGGGAGTCCTGGGTCCACGGGCTGGATCGGATCCTCCCCGGTCGCGCGATCCCGCGCTCACCTGATCGCCCGCACCACCCGCGCCGCGCTCGCCGTCGCACCGCGGATCAGCCCGAGCCCGAGGGCGGCGTCGCCGATCGTGTGGACCGGTATGCCGGGCAACCGCGCGGCGATCGCGTCGCTCAGTGCGAGGTCGGGCACGGCGGTGCCGGCCAGCACGACGGCGTCGGCGGGCAGGGCGCGGCTGGTCCCGTGGGCCGGCGTGTAGCGGACCGAGCTCGCCGTGATCTCGTCCACGGCACAGCCGACGTGGACGGTGATCCCCAGCCGGTCGATCCGGTCGAAGTGCTCGGTCCGCCGTTTGAGCCCGAACTCGGGCGCGATCTCCGGGCCGGTCTCGAGGAGCGCGACCAGCTGTCCCCGCGCGGCCAGCGTCTCGGCGTACTCGACCGCCGCCAGGCGGCCGCCGATCACCACCACCCGCCGCCCCGCCGGCAGCGTGTCGGGGTCGAGGCCGCGGCTGACGTGCGGGAGGTCGTCGCCCGGGATCGTCGGAAGGACGACGGAGCCGCCGGTCGCGACCACGACCACGCCCGGTCCGGCATCGGCCACCACGTCCGCCGTGGCCTCCGCCCCGGTCCGTACGACGACACCGGACCTCTCGATCTCGGCGAGCAGCCAGTCGAGGTAGGTCTGGTTCTCGGGGTGCACCGCGGACGCGGCGACCAGCGCGCCGCCGAGCCGCGCCGAGCGCTCGAGGAGCACGACGTCGTGCCCGGCCAGGTCGGCGAGCCGGGCCGTCTCCAGGCCGGCCGGCCCGCCGCCCACGACCAGCACCCGGTGCGGCGCGGCAGCCGGTCGGGGCACCAGCTGGAGCTCGTGGCCGGTGACCGGGTTGACGGCGCACTCGGCCGCGAGCCTCTCCTCGAGGGTGTCGATGCAGTTCTCGCACGAGATGCAGCGGCGCACCCGCTCGGCCTCACCGGCCGCGAGCTTGCGCGGCAGGTCGGGGTCCGCGAGCAGCGGCCGGCCCAACGCCACGAAGTCGGCCCGGCCGTCCGCCAGCACCGTCTCCGCCCGCAGCGGATCGTGGAGCCGGCCCACGGCGATGACGGGCACGTCGACCGCCTCCTTGACCGCGGCCGCGGCGCCGACGTTGAGCCCGTCGCCGTCGTCCGCGCCGTTGACCATGCCGGTCACCAGTCGGTCGATCACCCCGCCGCTGACGTGGAAGGCATCGACGCCGGCCTCGACCAGGAGCGGCGCGATCGTCGAGGTGTCGTGGATCGCCCGACCCGCCGCCACCCGCTCGTAGCCGGAGATCCGCAGCGTGATCGGGAAGTCGCCGCCCACCTCGCCGCGGATCACCGACAACGCCTCGAGCACCACCCGGATCCGTCCCTCGACCGAGGTCCCGCGGTAGCGGTCGCCACGACGGTTGCGCTGCGGCGCCAGGAACGACCCGAGGAACATGTAGCCGTGGGCGGCGTGCAGCTCGATGCCGTCGTACCCGGCCTCGCGCACCCGCACCACCGCCGCCCGGAACAGGTCCAGGATCGCGGCGATCTGCTCCTTGGTGGCCTCGTCCGACGGCCGCCCGGTGAGGTACGACGGGATCACCGACGGCCCGAGCGAGGTCACCCCGTGCAGCTCCGGCCCGAGCCCGTCCGGCCCGGCGTGCACCAGCTGGGGCTGGATCCGCGCGCCGTGTGCGTGCACCGCGTCGACCAGCCGTCGGTGTGCCGCGACCGCGCCCGGGGTGCCGATCTGCAGGCCGCCCGGCGTCTCCGGGTGCAGCGGGTCGACGCCGGTCGCGCCGACCGTGATCAGCCCGACCCCGCCCGCGGCGCGGGTCGCGAAGTAGGCGACCGTCCGGTCCGACGGAAGTCCTTCCGGGGTGCCGTACATCGTCTCCATCGGCGACATGACGATCCGGTTGCGGACCGTCATCGCGCCGATCCGCCCCGGCGAGAGCAGGTGGGCGAACTGAGGGACAGACATAGAACCTGTTCTACCTTGTTCCCGTGGACTTCGCTGTCATCACCGCCTACCAGCCGATCGGTGAGCTCGTCACCCTCGCCCGGGCCGCCGAGGAGCACGGGTTCCGGGCGCTCGGCATCGCCGACCACGTCGTCGACCTGGAGACGATCGCTACGCCGTACCCCTACCAGGCCAGCGGCAACCGGCGCTGGACACCCGACGTGGACTGGCCCGACCCCTGGGTCACCATGGGCGCGCTGTCGCAGGTCACGAGCCGGCTGGAGTTCTTCACCTCGATCTACGTCGCCGCGATGCGCAACCCGTTCGTCGTCGCGAAGGCCGTCGGCACGGCGGCCGCCCTGGCCGGTGGCCGCGTCTCCCTCGGCGTCGGCGTCGGCTGGTGTCGCGAGGAGTTCGACCTGCTGGAGCAGGACTTCACGACCCGCGGGGGGCGCACCGACGAGGCGCTGGCGTTGATGAAGGACCTGTGGCGCCCGGGCTGGACCGAGTTCGCCGGAGAGTTCTACTCCTGCGAGCGGCTGGTGATGAAGCCGGAGCCGCCGGGGCCGGTCCCGATCTGGGTCGGCGGGATCTCCGAGCCGGCACTGCGCCGAGCCGCCCGCCACGACGGCTGGGTGAGCGACGTGTCGACGGTCGACGCGGCGATCGGCACGGCGGCCCGGCTGGCCGCGCTGCGGGCAGAGGCCGGACGCGACCTCGCGGCGCCGTACGACGTCGTGGTGGCGCTGACCGACGCCGTGACGGCCGACGACTTCGCGCGCGCCGCCGCCGGGGGAGTGACCCTCGTGATGACGATGCCGTGGCTCTACTACTTCGGGCCGGACGCCACCCTCGAGCAGAAGGTGGACGGCATCCGCCGGTTCCGCGAGGACGTGATCGAGCCGCTGGGCCGCGGCTGACCCGGTCGGGCCTCCAGCTCAGGCGGTCGCGCTCATGTCGTCGGCGGACGCCATCAGCAGCCGGCGGCGCAGCGACACCAGCTCCGCGACAGCGGCGATGAAGCGGGTGGTGCTCTCGCCGTTCTGCACGTCGTCGAAGTAGTGCTGCCGCATCGACTCCCTCGTCGCGCGGTGCTCGTCGTCGGCCAGCCGTGACGACAGCAGGTCGCCGAGCCCGCCGACGTTCGTGACATCGACGACGTCGGCGCAGCGAGCCACGGGGACGTCGCGCCGCAGGGCGTCGGCGTCGCCGTACCGGTCGGTGATCAGCAGCGGCTTGTCCGTGCAGAGGTAGAGCCAGTCCAGGCCGACCGAGGAGACGTCGGTGACCATCGCGTCGCACGCCGGCATCACGGCGAGGATGTCGCCCTCGGTGATCGCGACGTGGCCGGCGCGCGGGTCGGCTGCGGCGGCCTCCGCGACCCGCTGCAGGATCGCCGCGTGGTGCGCGGCCACGACCGGGGTGAGGCTGGTCGTGAGCTTCGGGTGCGGCTTGTAGACCAGCCGTACGTCGGGCAGCGCGAGGATCGCCTCCACGATCGCGGGCCCGAGCACGTCGACCGAGGTGTAGTCGTTGTAGTCGGCGTCGCCTTCCCAGGTCGGCGCGTAGAGCACGGTCGTGCGCGCCGACGACTCGAGCCCGTCACGACGCGCGACGTCGAGCTGCGGCCGGCCGATCCGGACCAGCGCGGACCCGTCGAACTCCATGAGGTTCGCCCGGTGCCGCTGGACCGCGGCCTCGCCGGCGACGAACACCCGGTCGTACGCCTTGGCGTTGTTGCTCACCATGCTCTGCTTGTCGCTCTCGCCGTGGTTGATGTGCACGTGGAGCATCCGGTTGTCGATCAGCGAGTCGAAGTTCGTCCGCGAGTTGTTGCAGTAGAGGACGACGGAGGCGTCCATCGTGTCGTAGGTCTTGGCGAGCACGTCGAAACCGTCCGCGAGGATGACCGGGAGACCGGTCCGCACCTCCAGCAGCCGGGCGACCTCGGCGCCGCGGACCACCAGGGCGACCGGATGGTCGTGGTCGAGCTCCTCGAGGACCGGGAGCCACTGGACCAGCTGGTAGACCCGCGTGGGGTCCTCGCCGAAGTAGGCGATGACGGAGATCTGCTTCTGCACTGCCGAAGATTAGGCCCTCAGCGGCGGAAGGCGCGCATCCGCCTGAGGTAGCCGCGCAACCGCCGGGCGGGCACGGGCCGCGGCCAGTCGTCGGCCCGGAACCACGCATCGGAGCCGCCGTCGACGAACACCACGCTCCCGCACAGGAAGTCCGCCGAGTCCGACAGCATGAAGACGACCCAGTCGGCCAGGTGGTCGGCATCGCCGAAGCCACCGATCGGCACAGGGAACCGGCGGATCTGGTTGGCCTCGGCAGGCGTCGCGAGCTGCTTCTCCAGCAGCGGCGTGAGCACGGCGCCCGGGGCGATCGCGTTCAACCGGATGCCGGCGCCGGCCCACTCCGGGGTGACAGCAGTACGACGCACCCAGCGGCTGACCGCGATCTTGCTCGCCGCGTAGGCGAAGGTCGGGGCCTGCCTGCCGAAGATCCGCAGCGCGCCGAGCACGCGGTCGACGTCTCCTTCGAGGAACCCGCGCACGGCGCGGGCCGGGACCATGGGCACCGTCGTGCTCGAGTTGCTCGCGAACACGACGACCTTCGCACGGTCGGCCTCGGCCAGCGCGGGCCGCCAGGCCTCGAGCAGGTCGACGACGCCGAAGTAGTTGACCTCGGCGATGAGGCGCGGCCGGTCGCGACCCGGCGCCGGTCCCAGCCCCGCGGCCATCACCGCCCCGTCGAGCTGCCCGCCGGAGAGCTCCAGCACCGACGCCGCCGCGCTGGCCCGCCCGTCGGCGGTCGAGAGGTCGGCCGTCACCGTCGCGTCGACGATGTCGACGTCGATGACGGTGTGGCCCGCGGCCGAGAGCTTCGCGGCGACGGCCCGGCCCATGCCGGAGGAGGCGCCGGTGACGGCGTACGTGCTCATGGACGCCGAGACTAGAACACGTTTCAGGTTGGTGGTGACGAGGACCACGCTTCCCCGGCGGTCGTTGTTAGGTTAACCTGAGTCAGGCAAGCCTTACCAACCTGAGGGAGTCGGCGTGATCGTCTGCCAGTGCCGGGTCGTCAGCGACCGCGCGGTCGACGCCGCGCTCGCCGGCGGTGCCCGGACGGTGAGCGCCGTCTGCCGGTCGACCGGAGCCGCCCAGGATTGCGGGTCGTGCATCTTCACGGTGAAGGCACTGGTGTGCCAGCATCAGCAGCACGAACGCGCACTCCTGGAGGTCGACGGTGCAGCCAGCTAGTCCCCGGATCATCGAGCTGTTCAACGACGCGCTCACTTTCGAGCTCACCGTCACCAACACCTACTTCCTGCACGCCCGGATGCTCGACAACTGGGGGCTCCCCAAGCTGGGCAAGGTGTTCTACGAGCTGTCGATCGACGAGATGAAGGACGCCGACGACATCATCAACCGGATCCTCATGTTCGACGGGCACCCGAACGTGCAGAAGCTCAACGCGATCACGGTCGGCGAGAGCGCGGAGGAGATGCTCCGGCTGGCGCTCGAGAGCGAGAAGACCGCCGTCGCGCAGTTCAACGCCTCGGCCAAGGAGTGCCACGAGCTCGGCGACCACGCCTCGGCCGCGGTCTTCGAGGAGATGGCCCGCGACGAGGAGAAGCACGCCGACTGGTTCGAGAGCCAGCTGGACGCCATCGCGCGGGTCGGCATCGAGAATTATCTCGCTGTCCAGATCGAGGCCGGCCAGGCACCCTAGGGGGGTGCCGTCCAACAGCCAGTGGCTCGCCTTCCTCGTCGCCTCGATCCTCTTCATCCAGGTGCCGGGCCCGAGCCTGCTCTTCACCATCGGCCGGGCGCTGACCGTCGGCCGGCGTGACGCGCTGCTCTCGGTGGTCGGCAACGGACTGGGTCTGATGGTCCAGGTGCTGCTCGTGGCGGTCGGGCTCGGTGCGGTGGTCGCCGCGTCCGCGTCGGCCTACACCGCGATCAAGCTGGTCGGCGCCGCCTACGTCATCTATCTGGGGGTGCAGGCGATCCGCCACCGCGGCGACGCGCGGCGGGCCCTCGAGCACGCCGGGGACGAGGCCGCTGTGCGCCGTACGTCGGCGCTGCGCTCGGTCCGGACCGGGATGGTCGTCGGCTCCACCAACCCGAAGACGATCGTCTTCTTCGTGGCGTTCCTCCCGCAGTTCATGAACGAGAAGGCCGGCAGCCCCGGCCTCACCCTGGCGCTGCTGGGGCTGGTGTTCGGTGCGATGGCGATCGCCAGCGACAGCGTCTGGGCGCTGGCGGCCAGCAAGGCGCGGGAATGGTTCTCCCGCCGTCCGCACCGGCTCGACCGGCTCGGCGCGACCGGCGGCGTGATGATGGTCGGCCTCGGCACGACCATGGCGGTCGCCGAGTGACCCACCCGATCATGTTCGGCGACGGCGACCCGCTGCTCCAGCGGTTGCGCGGCATCTGCCAGGCACTCCCGGGCGTCGAGGAGAAGGTCTCGCACGGGCGGCCGACCTTCCGCGCCGGCAAGATCTTCGCGGTCTACGGCGGCTCGGAGAAGCTGCGGCCGGGCGACCACCGGCAGGTCCCGAGCGCGCTCATCTTCACTCCGGACCCGGTCGACCTCCCGGCGCTCGACGAGGACTCCCGGTTCTTCGTTCCGGCCTACTACGGGCCGTACGGCGGCCGTGCGATCGACCTCGCCGACCCCGCGCTCGACTGGGCCGAGGTCGCCGAGCTGGTCGATGCGTCGTACCGGCTCGTGGCGCCGCGGCGGTTGCTCGCCGAGCTCGACGCCCGTGGGGACTGACCGCCCCGGCCGGGTTGTTGCTATCGTGGGCCCCGCCGCAGGACACCGGACCTCTGAGTGCCCGGCCCGCGGCCCTCGCGGACCGCAGTTCGCGTCTTGACCTGCCGACCGGCGACCGGTCGGCATCGACCGTAGGGACATCAGTGGCTCGAGGAAGCCAGCGCAGACCTGCGCAGAACCGTCGTGGCGGTGGCACGAAGACTGCCCGCCGCGACGAGACCGGCATCATCCCGGTCCTCGCCCGCGTGGTGCGGGAGGTGGAGTCCGCCGTGGCGCGGCGCTCGGCGATGCCCGACGTGCGCACCAAGTTCCAGGTGGTGGCGCTGCTCGCCCGCGAGGAGCGGACCCGGGTGCGAGCCGACGAGACGCTGTCGGACGGCCGGCGGGCGGAGGAGCTGAAGCGCCTCGACGGCATCGCGACGATCCTGGCCCAGACGGCCGCCAGCGACCCCCGGCTTTTCGAGCTGCTCGCCGAGGACGCCGAGGTCTCCGACTCGGCCCAGGAGCTCAGGCGTGAGCTGCAGCGCCGGGCCGGGTACGACGTACCGGAACCGGAGCCGGCGCCGGCCGTCGACCCCGCCGAGGCTCTCGCCGAGCGGCGCGCGATCCCGCAGTCGGTGATCGCCCGCCAGCTGGCCAACCCCTTCCTCGTCCCCGACTTCGACGCCGCCTACCAGACGCGCAAGCCGACCGGACGGCTGGCGACCTGGGAGCTGCTCGGCCCCTTGTTCCGCTCGTTCGAGGACACCACCCCCGGTGCCCCGGTGTGCATGGAGCTGCCGGAGCCCGACGACACCGGCCTGATCATGCTGCCGCCGGGCCGCGAGCTGATGCTGCACCAGGCGCAGCTCGTCGAGGCGGCGGCTGAGGGCCACCGCACCTTCCTGCTCGCCGACGAGCCGGGACTCGGCAAGACCGCGCAGGCGCTGCTCGCGGCGCAGACCGCCGAGGCCTATCCGCTGCTGGTGGCCGTGCCGAACGTCGTGAAAACCAACTGGGCCCGCGAGGTCCAGCTGTGGACCCCGAGCCGCCGCGCCACCGTGCTGCACGGTGACGCGCTCGACGTCGACGGTTTCGCCGACGTCTTCGTCGTCAACTACGAGATCCTCGACCGCCACCTCGGCTGGCTCGGCCAGCACGGCTTCCGCGGGATGATCGTCGACGAGGCGCACTACATCAAGAACAAGAGCTCGCAGCGCTCGCAGAACGTCCTCGAGCTCGCCGCCCGGATCCGCAAGCGGGTGCCGCGGCCGCTGCTGATGGCGCTGACCGGCACGCCGCTGATCAACGATATCGAGGACTTCCGCGCCATCTGGCAGTTCCTCGGCTGGATCGACGACAAGAAGCCGCTCCCCGAGCTGATGGCCGAGCTCGACGACACCGGCCTGACTCCGGCCGACCGCCAGTTCTACCCGGTCGCCCGTCAGGTCGTCGTCGACATGGGCATCGTGCGCCGGCGCAAGGTCGACGTCGCCTCCGACATCCCCGCCCGCCGGATCGCCGACGTCCCCGTCGAGCTCGAGGGCGAGGCCGGACGCTCGATCCGCAAGGCCGAGGAGGACCTCGCCCGCCGGCTGGTCGAGCGCTACGACCGCGCGCTGGAGACCCGGCGCAACAAGTCGCTCGTCGAGGGCATCGACCACGACCTGGTGCGTCAGGTCGCCACCTGGGAGCGCGAGGACATCTCGACCGAGTCGGGTGAGAACGTCTTCGGGATGCTCCGCCGGATCGGCCAGGCGAAGGCCGGCCTCGCCGCCGACTACGCCGCGCAGCTGGCACGCAACGCCGGCAAGGTCGTCTTCTTCGCGAAGCACATCGACGTCATGGACACCGCCGAGGAGACCTTCGCCTCGCGCGGCATCCCCTCGGTCTCGGTCCGCGGCGACCAGACCAAGTCGGCGCGGGAGAAGGCGATCGACTCCTTCACCAACGACCCCGAGGTCCAGATCATCGTCTGCTCGCTGACCGCGGCCGGCGTCGGCATCAACCTCCAGGTCGCGTCCAACCTGGTCCTCGCCGAGCTGTCGTGGACCGATGCCGAGCAGACCCAGGCCATCGACCGGGTGCACCGGATCGGCCAGACCGAGCCGGTCACCGCCTGGCGCGTGATCGCCACCCAGACGATCGACACCCGGGTCGCCGAGCTGATCGGCAGCAAGGCCGGGCTGGCAGCCCGGGCCCTCGACGCCGAGGTCGAGTCCGGTGACGGTGGCTTCGACCTCCAGCTCGAGGCGCTGGTCGGCCTGCTCACCGCTGCGCTCGAGAAGCGCGAGGCGAGCACGGTCTTCTGACCGTACGACGGCGTGGCCGGGTCCTGTCCGGCGGTGCGGCGTGGGCGCACGTTTGGTCCCAAACCGCACGGGCGGAGCGTGCGGATGGTGGCAAAAGCGTCTCCCGCCGAGGGTGAGAGGCGCATCTGTGACCAACGGGATGTCGAGGCCGCCGGTCCTGTCCGGTGCGCGCCGGCGGCGGGCGAGCCCGCGACCGACAGCCCGCGGCCGACAGCCGCGACCGACAGGGGAGTCCGGCTATCCACAGGCTGGCGGAGGCCTCTGGCGCCGAGCCTCTTCTCGGCGTTGGCTTGGACGCATGTCTCGGACGAATCACGGCCCCGGCTTCCGGCGCCAACCGCGCATCGCGGACAACATGACCCCTGACCTCTTCGCCTGCGTGGACCGGGCCAACGAGGCCGAGCGCGCCGGCGACGCAGCGACCGCGCTGGAGTGGCACCAGGCCGTGCCGATGTTCCGGCGCGGGCGGCACCGGTCGATCCTGGATCGGATCGCCCGGCTCGGCGACGACCTGCCGCCGTGGGTCTGGGCCCGGTGGATCGCCTACCAGGCGCAGCGTTGTGAGGAGCCGGGGTCGCGCACGGGTGGCCTGCAACGTCAGGTGCTGACCTACGGGGTCGGGACGTTCCATGCTCACCTGTTGGACGAGTGTCACGAGCAGGGCGGCGACCCCGTGCGGGTCGCCGCGCGGGTCCTGGGGGAGTCGTGGGCGTGTCACCAGTTGATGACCCACGAGTTCGGTGGGCTGGTCGCCTTCATCGATGAGTTCGCCACGGGTGCCCTCGCTGAGCACGCCGACCTTGCTCGGACCTGGGCCGACGTCCCGCTCGGCGGCTTCCGGATCGGTGGCAGCGTGGCTGGTGGCCGGCTCGTGGTCCACGACGCGGCCGACGACCGTGCGTTCGACGTGCTGGACCTGGGGGCGCGGTCCTGCGCCGGCCCGGGCGGCTGGGTGCTCGGTCGGCTGGTGCCGAGTGGTGTGGACGACCTGCTGGTGTTCGACATGCCACCCCTCGCTGTCCCGGAGCGGCTCGCCCGCGAGGTCGCGGCCGTCGACGGCCTCCGTCGATGGGGGCCGGTCACGTCTGCGTTCGAGGAAGGGTGGTTCGAGCCGCAGATGTTCTTGCGCGAGGACTACGAGCTGACCAGCGACCTCCCGGAGCTCGAGCTGATCCGCTTCGGCACCGACCCGCGGGAGCACCAGCGGGTGATGGCGCAACTGCGGGCAGGACGCGACGAGGCCGGTCGGGCGGCGTACCGCATCCTGCAACGTGCCCTCGACGGGCGCGTCGACGAGGCCGACGCGGCGTACGTCGGTGCCGCGGCGCTGAACCCGCATGCCTACGACGACGCGCAGCGACGCCTGGTCTCGCCCGGGCACCACGACGCGTGGTCGCGTTGGGCGGAGCTCGTCGCCGCGCCGGCGCGCGGCCTGCTGCGGACCTTCGTCGAGGCATCGCGAGGCGCAGCGTGATCCGGCACCACGCCGCGAGCGTCGTGCCTGACGCCTGGGCACGCGTCGTACGCCGTGCTCCCGCCCGACCTCCAGGAACGACCACGGTCATCGCCGCGGATGGTGCACACTGTCCGCCATGCCGTGGACCCGAGCGGCGGCGCTCACGGACGAGCACCGCACCCGCCTGACCGCCGCCGGGGTCGACATCGACGTCCTCGCATCGACGCCGCTTCGTCTGGTGACCGGGCCCCTGCCGGACTGGTGGCACGCGCAGGGGAACGCCCTCTACCTCGGCGAGGACGTCGATCCGGGCGACCTGCCGCGCAACCTCATCGACACGCTGGCCCACTACTCGTTCTCCGACGTCCTCCTCGTCGTCGCGAGCCCGTGCAACAACGTGGCCTCGTTGCTCGTCGGCGGTGACGGCGCGACGGTCTTCCTCGGCCCGCGGAGTGCATTCACCGCGACCGAGATCTACTGCGGCGCCTACTCGACGGTCGTGCTCACCGCCGAGGTCGTCGCGACCCGTTGCGCCATCGTCGACGCGCGCAACGGCGGATCGATCGTGGCCGAGCAGGACCAGCTGTGGGCCGCGAACGTCTACATCGCCACCGACGACATGCACCGGCTCGAGGACGCCGAGACCGGCGCGCGGCTCAACCCCTACGGCGCCCACATCCGGCTCGGGCGCCACGTCTGGCTCGGGCGCGAGGCGATCATCACCGGTCACTGCGAGATCGGTGCGGGAGCCGTCGTCGGTTCCCGGGCGATGGTGCGCGGTCAGAAGGTGCCGCCGCGGACGGTTGTCGGCGGCTGCCCCGCCCGGGTGATCCGGGAGGGTGTCACCTGGAGCGGCGAGGACACTCCCTGACCGGCTGGCTCCTGCCCAGGTCTGTCAGGTCTTCCGCGCCAGCGTGACCGCGAAGCTGTCGGTCGGGTCGGTCCAGATCCGTTCGATCTCCAGCCCGGCCGCACCTAGCTCCGACTGCAGCCGCTCGGCCGTGAACTTGGTCGAGATCTCCACCCGGATCTCCTCGCCGGACGCGAGGTCGAGCTCGAGGTCGGCGCCGGGGATGGTGACGTGCTGGGGCATCTCGGCGCGCAGCCGCAGGTCCATGCGTTGCATCCGGCGGTCCCAGAACGGGACGTAGGAGAACGCATCGGGGTCGAAGTCGGCGTCGAGCTCGCGATTGAGGACGCGGAGGCTGTTCTTGACGAACGCCTCGGTCACGCCGCCGCGGTCGTCGTAGGCGGTGATGAGACGGTCGGCGTCCTTGACCAGGTCGGTGCCGAGCAGCAGCTCGTCGCCGGCGTCCATCGAGTCGGCGAGCGCGCCGAGGAAGGCGCCGCGCTCTTCGACGTAGAGGTTGCCGATCGTGCCACCGAGGAAGGCGATCAGCTTGTGCGGGTAGCGGGTGAGGTGGCCCAGGTGCAGGGTGAAGTCGCCGACGACCGCCTCGACCGAGGTCTCGGGATAACGCGCTGCGAGCGTGTGGGCGGCTTCGCGCAGGGTCTCCTCGGACACGTCGACGGGGACGAAGCGTTCGAGGCGCCCGGCGTCGGCGAAGGCGTCGAGCAGGAGGCGGGTCTTGTCGCTGGTGCCGGAGCCGAGCTCGACCACCGTGGTGGCCCGGGAGGTGGCGGCGATGTCGGCTGCCGCGTCGCGCAGGATCGTGCGCTCCGACTCGGTGGGGTAGTACTCCGGGAGCCGGGTGATCTGGTCGAAGAGCCGCGAGCCGGCGTCGTCGTACAACCACTTGGGGGGCAGGGTCCGCGGTTGGGAGCCGAGCCCGCGACGTACGTCCTGGACCAGGCCCGCGGCGGCCCAGTTGCTCTGCAGGAGCACGTCGACCTTCGGCCCGTTGGGGTTCGCGTGGGTCATGCTGCGGCTCCGTCGTCGGCGAGGCGGACGCCCGAGAGCGCCCAGCGGGAATGGTGCGGGAAGAAGTTGCGGTACGACGCCCGCGCGTGGCCGGCGGGCGTCAGTGCGCATCCACCTCTGAGAACCATCTGGTTGCTCATGAACTTCCCGTTGTACTCACCGATCGCGCCCGCGGGCGGGCGGAACCCCGGGTAGGGGTGGTAGGCCGAGGACGTCCACTCCCAGCAGTCGCCGAACACCTGGCGCAGCCCGCCGGTTGCCGGCCCGGCCGCCTCGGGGTGCCAGCTGGTCCTGTTGGCGAGGTTGCCGGAGACCTCGGTGCTGCGCGCGGCGTGCTCCCACTCGGCCTCGCTGGGCAGCCGCTTGCCGGCCCAGGTCGCGTAGGCCTCGGCCTCGTAGAAGCTGACGTGGCTCACCGGCAGGCCCGGGTTGACCGGCCAGGTGCCGTGCAGGGTGTGCTCGAACCAGACGCCGTCGACCTCGGTCCAGTAGAACGGCGCCTGCCAGTGCTCGGCCTGGATCCGGGCCCAGCCGTCGGAGAGCCAGAGCTCGTGGCGCCGGTAGCCGCCGTCGGCCACGAAGTCGAGCCACTCGCCGTTGGTCACGAGTCGGTCGGCGATGCGGAAGGGTCGCAGCCACTGCTCGTGGCGGGGGAGCTCGTTGTCGAAGCAGAACCCGCCGCCCTCGTGGCCGACCTCGACCAGGCCGCCGTCGACCTCGACCCAGCCCAGGTGGTCGGGCTGGGACTCCCGCGGCGGACTGCCGGCGTAGACCGGCTGGAGCGGGTTGCGGGAGAGGACGTGCTTGATGTCCATGAGCAGCAGCTCCTGGTGCTGTTGCTCGTGGTGGAAGCCGAGCTCGATCGTGCTCGCCAGCTTGGCGAGCGTGCCCTCGTCGAGGCTGGAGAGGAGCTCGCGCATCCGGTCGTCGACGTTGCTGCGGTAGACGCCGACGTCCTGGGCGCCGGGTCGGCTGATCAGCCCGCGGTCGGGCCGGCTGTAGCGCGGACCGATGCCCTCGTAGTAGCTGTTGAAGAGGAACCAGTACTTGTCCTGGAACGGCGCGAAGCCCTGCTCGTTGTCGGCGAGCACGAAGGTCTCGAAGAACCACGTCACGTGGGCCCGGTGCCACTTCGTGGGGGAGACGTCCGGCATCGACTGCACCGTCTGGTCCTCAGGGGACAGCGGCGCGGCCAGCGTCTCGGTGTAGGACCGGACCTCGTCGTACCTGTTCTGCAGGGTGGTGGGGTCCCCACCCTCCGCCACCCCCGCCACCTCGGTCGTGCTGGTCATGCGCACCTCGCTCGTCGTCGACTCCGGCTCGCTTGCTTCTACCCAACCAGTTCCTGGATGAACGGGCGAGCGTCGCACAAACGCTAGAGCCCGCCGCCGACAGCGCCCTGCGAAGCCACGCTGCCAGTCCGCGCCGCGGGTTGGATGACAGCAAGGCATCAATCCTGATGCTATGCTCTCATCATGCGCACGACCGTCACCCTCGACTCGGATGCCGAGCAGATCGTGCGCGCCCGGATGGCGGCCAAGGGCGTCTCGTTCAAGAAGGCGCTCAACGATGCGATCCGCGACGGCGCGCGTGGGCGGGCGGACTTCATGTTCTCGACGCCGACGCACAGCATGGGCGCCCCGACCGTCGATCTGACGAACGCACTGCGGCTGGCCGGCGACCTCGAGGACGCCGAGATCGTCGAGAAGATGAAGGCCGGTCGGTGAGGATCCCGGACGCCAACGTCCTGGTCTACGCCGTCAACGAGGACTCCGCCGACCATCGGGTCAGCAGGTCGTGGCTCGACGGTGCGCTGTCGGGTGCCGCTCCGGTCGGGTTCGCGTGGCTCGCCCTGGTGGCGTTCCTCCGGATCGCCACCCGCCCGGGTCTGCTGGCCTCGCCGCTCACGACCGCGGACGCACTCGATGTGGTCGATGCCTGGCTGGGCGCGCCGACGGCCACCGTCCTGCACCCGGGTCCACGACACGCGGGGCTGATGCGCGACCTCCTCGTGTCCGCCGGCGCCGCGGGCAACCTCACGAACGACGCGCATCTCGCCGCGCTGGCGCTCGAGCACAAGGCGACGATCGTCACCTTCGACAGCGACTTCGGGCGCTTCCCGGGCGTGCGCTGGGCAGAGCCGCGCTAGGGGCGACTCAGAGCCGCTCGCGCCCGTGCGGCGTGCGCCAGCCCGAAGGGTCCGGCCCGCGCGGCACGATGCCGGACGGGTTGATGTCCTCGTGCACGACGTAGTAGTGCTGCTTGATCTGGTCGAAGTCGATCGTCTCGCCGAAGCCCGGAGTCTGGAAGAGGTCGCGCGCATAGCCCCACAGCGCCGGCATCTCGGTCAGTTTGTTGCGGTTGCACTTGAAGTGCCCGTGGTAGACCGCGTCGAAGCGGGCGAGCGTGGTGAACAGGCGCACGTCGGCCTCGGTGATCCGGTCGCCCATGAGGAACCGCCGGTCGGACAGCCGATCCTCCAGCCAGTCGATGGCCGCCCAGAGCCGGTCGTACGCGTCGTCGTACGCGTCCTGGGAGCCGGCGAAGCCGCACCGGTAGACGCCGTTGTTGACCTCGGTGAAGACCCGCTCCATCACCGCTTCCATCTCGTCCCGGCAGTCGTCCGGCCAGAGGTCGGGGGCGTCGGGCCGGTGGTGGTCGCGCCACTCGAAGAAGAAGTCGTGGGTGATCCACGGGAAGTCGTTGGTGACCACCTCCTTCGAGGGGAGGTCGACGACCGCGGGCACGGTGATCCCGCGCGAGTAGTCCGGATCCCGGGCGAGGAACGCCTGTTCCAGCCGCTCGTAGCCGAGCACCGGGTCGACGCCGCCGGGGTCGAGGTGGAAGGACCAGCTGCGCTCGTCATGGACCGGACCGGCGAGACCCATGGAGATCACGTCATCGAGCCCGAGCAGGCCGCGCACGATGATCGACCGGTTCGCCCAGGGGCACGCCCGCGCGGCGACGAGCCGGTAGCGACCGGGTTCGACCGGCCAGGTCGGTACGTCGACCTCGGTCCCGCCGTACGGGTCCTGGGCGTGGCCCGGCTCCTTGGTGATCCGGTCCGGGACGTAGTTCATGTCCCGGTCGTAGGTCTCACCCTTCTTGCTGTACGTCGGCACGTGTTCCCTCCTTGTCGGACACCATCGAGGCTACGACCCCGGCCCGACTGAACACGCTGTCGAGCATCGGCTCGGTGAGGCGGCCGGTGAAGGTGTTCTGCTGGCTGGGGTGGTAGCAGCCGAGCAGGGTGACGGAGCGCCCGTCGCCCACGAGCGTCGCCTCGACGCCGTGACCGAACCGCGGCTTGGGGCGCGCGACCTGCCAGCCGAGGGCGGCGTACGACCGCAGGGTCGCGTCCCAGCCGTAGCCGCCGAGTGCCACCACGACCCGGACGTGCTCGGCCAGCAGGCGGAGCTCGGCCTCGATCCACGGCGAGCAGGTGTCGCGCTCGGCGGTCGTCGGCTTGTTCTGCGGCGGGGCGCACCGGACGGTCGCGACCATCCTGGTGTCGATGAGCGCGAGACCGTCGGCGGCGTGGACGCTGGTGCCCTGCGTCGCCAGGCCGACCCGGTGCAGGGACGCGAACAGCCAGTCACCGCTGCGATCGCCCGTGAACAGCCGGCCGGTGCGGTTGGCTCCGTTGGCGGCTGGCGCGAGACCGACCACCAGGATGCTCGGGGTCGGAGAGCCGAGGCCGTGGACCGGCCGGCCCCAGTAGGGCTCGTCGGCGTACGACGCGCGCTTGGTGTGCGCCACGTCCTCGCGCCACCGGACCAGCCGCGAGCACGCGCGGCACACGCTGACCCGGGCGTCCAGCTCCTCGAGGTCTGCGCGAGGGGCGAGGCGGCGTACCTGTGCGGGTGTCCGCGCGACCGGCGTCTCCGGGGTCGCCGGATCGCCCGGCCAGCCGGTGCCCGGCGGCACCGGCGAGGGGAACAGCCCGCCGGTCGCCGGATGGGGCAGGAGCTCGTCGCTCACGGGCGCGGAGACCGCGATCCTCAGAGCTCGACGAAGACGTCTTCGCCCTCGACCGTCACGGCGTAGGTCGCCAGCGGCGACGGCTTCCTGCCGAGTGCGATCATCCTGCGCGACCACCGCGGCATGTCCCTGCCGGCGAACCCAGGCGCCCAGTCAAGGTTCTCGCCCGAAGCCAGGTCGAAGCGGGAGTTGTGCCACGGGCAGACCACCAGGCCGTCGGCATACCTGAGACCGCCGGGGCCTTTGGTCAGGGACAGACCCAGGTGGGGACAGCGATTGCGCGCCGCGCACAACGAGTCCCCGGAGAGACCGACCAAGATCGACGTCCCCGCGGCGTCCACCGTGTGCAGCTCTCCGTCGGCAAAGTCCGCGACGCTTCCGATCCTGACTCGACCTGGCATGTCACGTCTCCTCGCCTTGGGTGCCTACTCCTGTTCTACCGCGAGATCACAGCGACGTCTCTGTTCGTCGGCACATCAAGCCGCGCGATGGGCACCTTGCCGCGCGCCGAGTGCCCGGTGGTCGCATCCGAACCTGACTACCGGACCCAGCGGTAGACCTGCCCGTCGCGCAGCTCGACCTCGCGCGGCGGGCGCGGGCGGGGGTGGTCGCGGAGGTGGGCGAGGACCTGGATCCGGCCGCGGAGCTGCACGTCGCGGTCGTGCCACTGGAGGTGCGGGTGGAGCAGGGGAGCGGCGTCGGCGTACTGGTCCTGGTCGAGGAGGGACCAGGCCTCGGCGGTCGGGGCGGGGAGGTCCGGCAGGTCGTGCAGCATCGCCGGCACGCACATCCGCCAGGCGTCGATCACGAGCTCGCGCATCTCGTCGTCGGCCAGCGCGACGAGGTGGCCGCACACCCACTGGTAGCGCAGGTCGCGCTGGGGCGGGAGGAAGAACTTGTCCGGTGCCGAGGCGATGAGCGCATCGCGCTCCTCCCGGGGGAAGCCGAACCCGAACCGCTCCTCGTCCTTCGAGAACGCCACGAACACCAGCTGCTTGACCTTGAGCTTCCAGCGGCCGCCGATCTGCTGCTCGTAGGCGCGGGGGAGCGCGAGGGCGATGTGGCGTACGGCCTCTGCATCGGTCACCCCGCCCACGCTAGGACCCGCCGCCGACATGCCGAGCCGGGGCTTCTGTGCTATCGTTTTTCGATAGATAGACATCGTTGTTCGATTGATAGGAGTGGCTTCATGGGCAACTTGGCTGTGCTGGTCCTGCGCGTGGTCCTGGTCATCGGTCTCGTCGGGACCCTGTTCGTCCAGCTCGTCATGGTGCCGCTGCTGGCGATCGACTTCAGCGACGTCGAGGACCCTGCGCTCGGCAACCTGGACCTGCCCTGGCAGGCCGTCGCGTTCCTCGTCATCGTGGTGCTCGGCATCGTCACCGTCCAGGTCGCGATGGTGTGCGTCTGGCGGCTGCTGACCATGGTCAGGCGGGGGACGGTGTTCTCGGACGGCGCGTTCCGGTACGTCGACATCATCATCGGCGCGATCTCGTGCGCGTCGCTGCTGACCTTCGCGCTCGGCACGGTGCTGGCGCCGGGAGACGCGGCAGCGCCGGGGACCGTGCTCATGATCGGCGGGGTCGGCGTGCTCGTCGCCGGCGTGGCGATCCTCGTCTACGTCCTGCGGTCCTTGCTCGCCCAGGCCGTCGCCCGCGACGCCGAGGCGAGGCAGATGCAGGCCGAGCTCGACGAGGTCATCTGATGCCGATCGTCGTCGACATCGACGTGATGCTCGCCCGGCGCAAGATGACCGTCGGCACGCTCGCGGACCGGGTCGGCATCACGCCGGCCAACCTCGCCGTCCTCAAGAACGGGCGCGCGAAGGCGGTCCGGTTCACCACCCTCCAAGCGCTCTGCGAGGTCCTCGAGTGCCAGCCCGGTGACCTGCTGCGGTGGGAGCCCGAGGAGTCGTAGCCGGGCGCGGTGTCGGCATCGCGTCGTACGGTGCTCCCATGGCGACCCTCGATGACGTCGCGGCCCTGGCGCTCGCGCTGCCGGAGGTGACCGAGGACGAGCAGCGCGGCCACCGGGTGTGGAGCGTGCGCGGCAAGTTCTTCGCGTGGGAGCGGCCGTTCAGCAAGGCCGACCTCAAGCGGTACGGCGACGAGGACCCGCCCGCGCTCCCCGTGCTCGGCGTGCGCACCGACGGCCTGGTCGAGAAGGAAGCGATCCTCGCCGAACCGCCCTACGGCGTGTTCACGATCCCGCACTTCAACGGGTACGCCGCCGTGCTGGTCGAGCTCGGCAAGATCGCCCCGGCCGACCTGGAGATGCTGGTCGTCGACGGCTGGCTCGCGATGGCGCCGAAGAGCCTGGCGGACGCCTACCTCGCCCGCTGAGTCCCGCGCGTTGTCCACAGGAGGGGACGGGAGGCTGGTTGAGCCGCAGCCGCGACCGGTACCTTCTGCTCACCCGCCACCAGCCTGGGCGGGCGACATCTCGGGAGGGCTGCATGAAGCCGTGGATCACTCGCGCGACGGGAACCGCGCTGATCGTGCTCGCGTTCGCCATCGGTGCGTGCGGCGACGCGCCAGAGGCGGGCCCCGACGTCACCCCCAGCGGTACGCCGATCCCGCCGCACTCGGAGACGGCCTCGCCCACCGAGACCACCGCCGCCCCGCCCGCGCTGTCGCCGGTGGAGACGGTGCGGGCGTGGTTCCAAGCGCTCGGAGCCGGTACCCAGACCGGGGACACCGGCGCAGTGGAGGCGCTGACGAAATCGGATTGCGACACCTGCTACGCACACATCGATGCGATCAACGAGGTCTACGACGCAGGAGGCGCCTTCAGATTGGATGGCGAAGGCTGGAAGGTGTTGAAGGCCAAGCTCGACCGGCGGAGCCGAAGGTCGGCGCAGGTGACCGCAGCCATCGAACTGTCGTCCGGCGTGACGACGCCGTCTCAAGGGGCCGAACCGATCGAGTATCCGACGGAGAAGCGAATCGCGAGGCTCAAGTTGACGTCGGTCGATGGCGAGTGGGTGGTCTCGTTCTTGGGATTCCTGCGATGAGGATCGCGATGGCGATGGTCGGAGTCGCCGTCACGCTGTCGTCCATGGTGGCTGTCGAGCAGGCGAGTGCGCAGACCTCCTGCGAGTGGGTCACGAGGTCGCACATCGTCAGAGGCATCGTGATCACCGAACACGAATACGTCTGCTACGAGACGAATCCGCCGTCTGGCGCGACGGACGACAGCGCAGACAGCGCAAGCTCGATACCGCCGAGTGCCGGTTCGGCAGCGTGCGCTGGTGCAGCGGCAGCGTTCGGGATCGGCCCAGCCGAGTTCTGCGGTGTCGGCGAGGCAGCGACGACTCCGGCGATCACCACTGGCCTCGTCGCTAGTGCCTTCCGCCGCATCCCCCTCCCAGCCTCCGACCTCGGCATCCAACCCCCAGGCGGCAAGACGCTGGTGAACTTCGAGACCAACTTCTTCACGACCGACGGCCAGCCCTTCGCCCGCACTCTCCGCCTGCTCGGGCAGCGGGTGGAGCTGCGGATCTGGGCGGAGAGCTGGACCTGGCACTACGGCGACGGCGAGAGCGAGACGACGACGTCGCCGGGGGCGCGGTTCCCCGATCTCGAGATCACCCACAGCTACCTCGCGAAGCAGACCTACCGGCCGCGGGTCGACACGACCTACGCGGCGGAGTGGCGGGTCGGCAACGGCCCGTGGCAGCCGGTCACCGGCACCGCGACGATCACGGGCGCACCGGTCGGGCTCCGGGCCATCGAGGCGCGCCCGACCCTCGTCGGCTACGCAGGCTGAGCGACCCGGCCCGTCCGACGGTCGTGTGCCTGAGACCGCCGTATACGGGGTTCTCAGGCACACGACTCCCGCAAGCGGCCGGACGAGCCCTACATCTCCTCGTGCACGTCCGGGTCGCCCCCGAACAGCCGGCCATCGGGCCGCGCCAGGGCGCTGATCGCGGTGACCTCGTCGGGGGTGAGCGTGAACCCGAAGACGTCGAGGTTCTGGGCTTGACGCACCGCCGAGGACGACTTCGGGATCGGCAGCGATCCGAGCTCGACGTGCCAGCGCAGGATGACCTGCGCCGGCGTGACGCCCAAGCGGGAGGCGGCGGAGACCACCGGCGGTTCGCCGTACGGCGCTGCACGCTTGCCGAGCGGGCTCCAGGCCTCGGTCAGCACCCCCAGCTCGGCGTGGGCCGCCCGCATCTCGTGCTGCGGGAAGGCGGGATGCAGCTCGATCTGGTTCACCGCGGGCGTCACCCCCGTCTCGGCGATGATCCGGTCGAGGTTGACGCGGGTGAAGTTCGAGACGCCGATCGAGCGCACCAGGCCCCGCGACTGCAGCTCGACGAGCGCCTGCCAGGCCTCGACGTACAGACCCACCGAGGGGTTGGGCCAGTGGATGAGGTGCAGGTCGAGGTAGTCGAGGCCGAGCCGGTCGAGAGATGCCTGCACGGAGCCGATGGCCTCGTCGTACGCGTGGTGCCGGCCCGGCAGCTTGCTGGTGACGAAGAGCTCCTCGCGGGGCACGCCGGCCCGCTTGAGCGCCTCGCCGACGGACGCCTCGTTCTCGTAGTTCACGGCCGTGTCGATCAGCCGGTAGCCGACCTCGATCGCGCTCACCACCGCCTCCACCGCCTCGGACCCACGCAGCGGGTAGGTCCCGAAGCCGATCGCAGGGATGGTGCGGCCGTCGTTCAGCTCGTACGTCGGAGTGGTCACCGTGCCCACGGTAACGACCGGGCGTGACGCAGTAGGTCTATTGTCCTGCTGTGGTCACGGACGACGCGAAGCAGCAGCTGGTCAAGGCCTGTCACCGACTGGCGGGCGAGGGCCTGCTCATCGGCACCGCCGGCAACGTGAGCGTCCGGGAGGGGGACCGGGTCGCGGTCACCCCGACCGGTGCCGTGCTCGGCGAGCTCACCGCGGGCCAGGTGGTCGAGGTCGACCTCGCCGGCAACCAGGTCGGCGGCGGGCTGGTGCCGACGTCCGAGGTTTACCTGCACCTCGCCCTCTACGAGAAGTACGACGTCGCCGCCGTCGTGCACACCCACGCCCCGGTCAGCACGGCCGCGTCGATCTCCGTCAGCGAGATCCCGGTCATCCACTACCAGCAGCTGCTGCTCGGCGGTGCGATCCGGGTCGCGCGGTACGCCACCTTCGGGACGCCCGAGCTCGCCACCCGGGTCGTGGCCGCGCTCGAGAACCGGACCGCCGCCCTGATGGCCAACCACGGTGCGGTCGCCATCGGACCGACCCTCGACAAGGCGGTCGAGAACTCGTTGCTCCTCGAGTGGCTCTGCACCGTCTACCGCGACGCGGTCGTGATGGGCCGACCCGCGACGCTGACCCGCAAGCAGCAGGAGGACGTGGTCGCAGCGGCGATCGCGCGGAACTACGGCGCCATCCAGGCCGCAGAGGAGAAGGAATGATCTCGACAGGCTCGATCACCAAGGTCCGCTCGGTCCGCTCGAACGCCGAGGCGGGCCGATGACCAGGGTGGTCTGTGTCGGTGTGCACGTGCTCGACATCCACGTCGCGACCGTCGACACCATCCCGGAGGGATCGGGTGGTGCACTGGTCGACACGATCCGGATGTCGCCGGCCGGCACCGCGGGCGGCACGGCGGTGGTGCTCAGCAAGCTCGGCGCCGAGGTCACCAGTGTCGCCGCTGTCGGCGACGACCCCCTCGGGGTCACGCTGCTCAGCCTGCTGAGCGCGAACGGCGTGGACACCGGCCGGATCGCGACCAAGCCGGGCGTGCAGACCTCCGCCAGCGTGCTGCCGATCAACGGCGACGGCGACCGTCCGGCGTGGCACTGCATCGGCGCCAACGGCAGCCTCACCCTCGACGACATCGACCTCGACCTGGTGCGGGCGGCCGACCACGTCCACGTCGGGGGACCGGAGTTCCTCGGCGAGGCCGCGGTCGCCGTACTCGAGGCGGCGCGGAGCGCCGGTGTCAGCACGTCGGTCGACATGCTGGCGCCGGGTGAGCCGATGTGGCTGGACGCGATCGCCGCCTGCTTGCCGCTCGTCGACCTGTTCCTGCCCAACGACGAGCAGCTCCTCGGGCTGACCGCCACGTCCACCCTCGAGGAGGGCGCACAGGTGCTGCTGGACAAGGGCGTCGGCTGCGTGGCCGTCACCGCCGGCGCACGTGGGGCGTACGTCGCGACCGCCGACGAGACCGCGTGGGTGCCGGCCTTCGCGATCGAAGTCGTCGACACGACCGGCTGCGGAGACGCGTTCTCCGCGGGCTTCCTGCTCGGCCGGGCCCAGGGTCGCGACCTGGTGGCTGCGGCGACCCTCGGCAACGCGACGGCCGCCCAGGTCGCACAAGGCATGTCGACCGACGCCGGGTCCTACGACCTGGCGTCGGTCGACACGTTCGCGGCTAGTACGTCGCCGCGCTGATTCTCAGGAGCGGAACGACCTCGCGGTGAACGCCGACTTGAGACCGTCGTCCAGCGGGATCCCGCCGAAGCAGGAGTACGGCGTCGCGTTCTGCCAGCAGTTGAAGCGCGCGCTGGTGTTCACGAAGATCACGTCGACGTGGTCGATGCTGCGGCTGCTGAACGGCACGGTCTTGGCGCCACCGCCCGTGCGGTTGAGTCGCACGATCGTCGTCGCGATCCCGCCGCCCTTCTTGTAGACGACGACCACGAAGGCGCCACCGCGGGCGGGATTCGGCGCGTTGAAGGTCAGCCTCATCTTCCAGTCGCGCTGGCTGAGCCCGTTGGGGTTCAGCCGGACGGTGCCCGAGGAGAGGTGCTGGGGTGCGAAGTTCGCGCCCTTGCGCTGCGCGCGGCCGAAGCCGAGGGTGAGGCCGGTCGGCGAGGCGGCGTACGCGTTGCCCTCGCTGTACACCGTGCGCGGGTGGCGGTTCGCCCCCGAGAACAGCTGGAGCTCCCGCTTCAGCGTGGTGTTGCGGGCGGCGAGCACCCGGGAAAGGCCTTGCGTCGAGTAGTCGTCCGGGGCGCCGGGCGTGCCATCGAGCCGCTTCCACACGTCCAGGACCAGCTTGGGCAGCCTTCCCACCTTGGCGGGGAACTTCTCCGTCAGGTAGCGCCACCAGATCCAGGTGCCGTAGTGGAAGCCGTCGCCGAACGTGTCGAGCGGCACGTACGGCATGCCGAGGGGACCGTTCTTGAGGTACTGGCGGTTGTCGTTGACGGCGTCGAACATCTCGTCCTCGACCCAGGCCGCGGTCGACTCGAGGATCCACCCGTCCTCGTAGGCGTCGTAGGCGTACTGAACGGCGTGGAAGTACTCGTGCGCCGCGGTGACCTGCATGTTCTCGGTCGGGGTGTTGGTCGGGAACTGGAGCTCGTCGTAGTCGTCGTCCAGTGCGCAGTACGCCCACACGCTGAAGTCGCCCGTGACGTTGGGGTTGTTCGGGTCGTCGGAGGTGCAGTATCCGTAGAGGTTCTCGCCGCCGATGTCCCCGAGGTAGATGTCGGTGTGGTTGCTGCCCCCACCGAGACTGCCGTCGCCCTTCTCGGGGCGGTAGCCGGCAGCGATGTAGTCGTCGTGGATCTCCTGCATGGTGTCGCGCACCTGGAGGACGTACGGCGGGACCGTGTCCGGGTTGCCGTCGGACTGCTTCGGAGCGTGTCGTCCGCTCTCGGTGTAGTGGACGCAGATGTCCTCGGAGCACCTCGAGTACGGCAGCGGCGCCTCGATCAGGTCGTCGATGTCCTCGTCCGGGTCGTAGGGGTCGCTGGTGTCTCCCGGACGCTGCAGGATGAACCTGGCCCGCTCCTGATCCTGCGGCGAGAGCGCGTCCATGACGAGCCGCAGCTCGTGGAGAAGCATCGAGTAGCCGCGACCGTCGCCACGGGCCGACCGTTGCGAGCCGTTGTCGTTGAGGATGGCCTCGACGGCCGCGAGCGCCTCCTCGGCCCGTTCGGCGCGGTGCTCCTGACCCGCCGGTGACGCTTTGCTGCCGGGCGGATCGGCCGGACCGGGCGGGTCAGCGACCGCGGAGGTCCCGGCCAGGCTGAGGCCGAGGACCAGGGTGACGGGGAGGGCAATGACAGAACGGGGGATTCGCACTCCAGGAGGATGCCATTCCTTTCGCGCGCAGGTGCAGGAATTCCGGACGAAACCGGTTGATCGGAGTCGCCGTATGCCGCGGGCACGACCGGGTACGGCAATTCAATGCGACTCGACCAGATCCGCGCCGTCCTCGACCACCCCGGTCCCTACATCTCGCTCCACCTGGACGTGAGCCGGGCGAGCGAGGACGCCCGCCAGCAGCTGGACGCACGGTGGACCCGCGCCCGCCACGAGCTCGAGCACCAGGGTGTGACCGGCCCGGTGCTGGTCGAGCTGGAGGAGCGGCTGCGCGAGCCGAGCCACCTGCCCGGAGTGGTACGACGCACGATCGTCGCCACGCCCGACGAGGTGGTGCTCGACGACGCGCGCGCCGGTGGTTCCGCCTGGCCGGAGACCGTCGCGGTCGGCCCGCTCCCGGACCTCGCCGGATGGTTGACCCAGGTCCACGGCTCCCTGCCGTTCGTGATCGTTCGGGCCGACCGGGCCGGGGCCGACATCGAGGTCTACCTGTCGCCTGGCGGCCACGCCGCGGAGACGACGTCGGTCGAGGGCGACACCTTCGACATCACCAAGCTGCCGCAGGGCGACTGGGCCCAGGACAAGTACCAGCAGCGCGCCGAGAACACCTGGCACGCCAACGCCCAGCTGGTCGCTGAGCAGGTCCACGAGCTCCAGATCCGCTACCGCCCGCGCCTGGTCGTGGTGTGCGGCGACGTCCGGGCTCGCTCGGACCTCGCCGACCTGCTGAGCGGGCTGAGAGCGACAGTCGCCGTCGTCGACTCGGGCGGGCGTGCCGCGGGCACGTCCGACGAGGCCCTGTGGGGCGACGTACGGCGACTGCTCGACGAGGATCGCGCACGCGAGACCGAGGACCTGCTTCAAGTGCTGGCGCGGGGAGCCGCGATCGCCGAAGGCGTCGTGACCGGCCCCGACCGGGTCGCCGAAGCCCTCGTCAAGGGCGAGGTCGAGCGGTTGGTGCTCGACCTCCAGGAAGCGCACGCCACCACGGTCGACCCCGCCGACCACCCCGGCCTCGCGCTCCCGGAGCCGGTGCTCACCGCCGGACCGCTTCCCGCCGACCAGGTGCTGGTCGCCGCGTCCGCCCTCACCGGCGCGGAGGCCTCGCTCCTGCCGCACGAGGTCGACCTCCCGCAGGAGTTCGCGCTGGCGTCGGGCGTGGCCGCGACCCTGCGTTGGGACGACCGGGTGCAGCAGCGGCCGTCCTGAGCCTCAGCGGCGGAACGCCCGCGCGTCCACCCGCAGCCGGAGGTCGTCGTCCACGGCCTTGCCCCGGCACGAGAGCGCCGTCCGCTTCCCGCACACGAACCGGGAGCTGGCGTTGACGAGGACGACCTCGACCCGGCGTACCGAACCGGTGCTGAACGGCACCGTCGTCCGGGCGGCTCCGGTCGCGTCCAGGCTCACCACCTTGGTCCGCACGCCGCCGCCCTTCCTGAAGACGAGTACGACGGCCGCGGACCCACGTGCGGGGCGCGGCAGGTCGAGCGCCAGCCTGAGCCGCCAGTCCCGCCGGTCGGTGTCCCTCGGCGTGAACCGCACCGTGGCCGAGCTCAGGTGGTTGCGCCGGAGTCCGAGCGCAGGGGGGTTCCTGGTGTTGGGGCTGACTGTGATCGACGTGGCGGGAGCCGCCGGCCGGTAGGCCCGCGCACGGCCCTCGGAGTAGACCGACGCGGGGTGCCGGTTGGCGGCCGAGAACAACGCGAACTGCCGCTTCAGCTTCGTCCCGCGCGCCCCGAGCACCCGGGCCAGCCCCTGCGTCGAGTAGAGGTTCGGCGCACCGGGGGTGCCGTCGAGCCTGCGCCACACGTCGAGCACCAGGTCCGGCAGCTCGCCGGTCCGGCCCGCGAACTTCTCGGTGAGGTAGCGCCACCAGATCCAGGCGCCGTAGTGGTAGAGACCGCCGAACCGGTCCAGCGACTTGCGCGGCCTGGTCAGCGGGCTGTCCGCGAGGTACTGCCGGTTGTCGTCGACCGTGTCGAACAGCTCGTCCTCGGCCCAGGTCGCCGTCGACTCGAGGATCCAGCCGTCCTCGTAGGCGTCGTAGGCGTACTGCACGGTGTGGAAGTACTCGTGCGCCGCGGTGACCCGCATGTTCTCCAGCGGTGAGTTCGTCGGGAACTCGGCGGCCGCGTAGTCGTTGTCGAGCGTGCAGTAGGCCCACACGCTGCGATCGCCCGTCTGGTCCGGGTCGTTCGGGTCGTCGGACGCGCAGTAGCCGTAGAGACCCTGGTTGCCGATGTCGCCGATGTAGATGTCGACCTTGTCGGTCCCGCCGCCCAGGGCGCCGTCCGGCTTGGGCCGCCGGTAGCCGGCGGCGACGTAGGTGTCGTTGACGTGCTGGAGGGTGCGCCGCACCTTCTGGATGTACCGCGGCGTGGTGGCGGGGTCGCCGTCAGAGCCGGCAGGGGCGTGGGCGCCGCGCTCGGTGTAGTGCACGCAGATGACGGCCGCGCACCGGACGATCGGCAGTGGGTGGGTGATGAAGTCGTCGCGGGGGTCGCCGGGTCGGGCCAGGATCCGCTCCGCGTCGGTCTGCTCGTCCGCCGGCAGCGCCTCCTTGAGCACCCGCAGGTCACGCAGCGCGAGCGTCAGCGACCGCCCGTCGGCGAGCGGGTCGGCGCTCGGCTGCGAAGTCAGCCCGTCGAGGAGCACCTGCACCTCCGCGAGCACCTGCTCGGCCTGCGGCGCGCGCGGATCGCCCGAGGGATCGGCGGCCGCGGTCGGCCTGCCGGCGGCGTGGCCAACGGGCGTCCCCAGGGTCAGCCCGAGAGCGATCGAGAGGACCAGGGCGATGACGTTCCGAGACGGGCGCACGGCCGTCAGCCTGCCATCTGGCCAGACCGGACTCCAATCAGCGAGGCGGCCTGTGGAGGACGGTCGCCGCGACGTGGAACGGGGCGTCGTCGTCCCGCGGTTCGCCGCCGCAGGCCAGCAGTGTGTCCTCGTGACAGCGGTAGCGGGCCGAGGTGTTGACCAGCGTGACGACGATCCGCGCGACGTGCCGGGCGTCGAACCTGACGGTCACGGAGCCGTCGCCACGGCGGTCGAGCCGTACGGCGTGCCGGGCTCGCCGCCCGTCGGTGCGCACCACGCTCACCCGCGCCTCCGCGCGCCGTCGTGGCGCGTCCACGCTCACCCGGAGCCGCCACCGGTCGCCCCGGAGGTCCCGACCCGGCAGGTACGCGAGGTGGCGCGCGGCCAGGTGGTCGACGCCCACGCGGTTCGTCGCAGAGCGGCGCGACCGGTCCAGCGCGGCGCGCCGGTCGACGCGTGCCGCCGGCCACCGGCCACCTTCGGCATAGGTGTCCGCGGGAGAGAGGTTGGCGACGGCGTACGACGTCAGTGTCCGGGGGAGTCCGGCGTGCCGGTCGAGCACCGCCTTGAGCGCTCGGACCGAGTACCGGCCGCGAGCGTCGCCCACGGTGTCGGCCTGGTTCCACACCGCCCGGACCAGGCCGTCGCCGTAGCGGTCGGTGAGGTACTGCCACCACGCCCAGTTGCCGTAGTGCGCATAGTCGTCGTTGGCGAAGGCGTCGAGCGGGATCCCCGGCCGGCGCACGGTGCCGTAGCGCAGGTAGCGGCGGTTGTCGTCGACGCGGTCGGCGAACGTCTCCTCGATCCAGGTGGCCGTCGACTCCAGCAGCCACGGGTCCTCGTGGAAGTCGTAGCCGAACTGGATCGCGTGGAAGAACTCGTGCGCGGCCGTCACCCGCAGGCTGTCGACCGGCCGGGTCCCGAACTGCTCGCGGCTGAAGTCGTCGTCGAGCACGCAGTAGCTCGACGCCGCGAACCGCTCGCCGCGGACCCGTCGCTCGGGCGTGCAATAGCCGAACAACCCGCGGTCGCCGATGTCCGCGAGGTAGACGTCGAACCGGCCGTCGCCGCCTCGTCGGCCGTCGGACGGCGGCGGCCGGAAGCGCAGGTCGTCGACCTCGTGGTCCCAGACGTTGCCGAGCACCCGGAGCGTCCGTCGTACCCATCGCTTCGACGGCGGGGCGTCCGCGCCGCGCACCGCGTGGTGCACGCAGATCCGTGCACCGCATCGCTTGGCCGTCGGGCCGCGGTAGCCGTCGCCGCCCGGGTCCCGGTCGCCGTCGGTCGGCCGCGCCAGCAGCGCGGTCACCAGCATCGACTCCAACGGCCCGAGCGTCGGACGCGCGAGGAAGAGGTCGCGCATCGCAAGAGTGGAGTACGGCGTGTCCGCCGCGTGCCGTTCGTGCGGTCCCCCCGACGGGTCGTGGGCATGGGCGCCGGCGTGGGACCGGGCCGGGCCGCCGACAGCGGTCAGCACGCCCGCCAGAAGGCAGGCGACAGCGACGTGTGCGGGGAAGGACACGCCCACCAGGGTCGCGGACGGACGCGTCGGATCCCGGGATGACGCGCCGCGTGCGCAAGGATGAGGCAGTGACCGCACCGACGATTCCCGCCGACCCTCGCGACGCCGAGGCCACCGACGAGTCCCGCCGCAGCGCGCTCCGACGGATGCGCACGGTCGCGGTGTCGCTCCTGGTCTTCGCCGCCCTCGTCTACGTCGCCACCCTCGGCCGCGACGGCTTCTGGGGCTTCGTCAACGCGGGAGCCGAGGCGTCGATGGTGGGCGCGATGGCCGACTGGTTCGCCGTGACCGCGCTGTTCAAGCACCCGCTCGGCCTGCCGATCCCGCACACGGCACTGATCCCGAAGCGCAAGGACGACCTCGGCAAGGGGCTCGAGCAGTTCGTGGGGGAGAATTTCCTCCAGGAGGACATCATCCGCGAGCGGATCCTCTCGGTCGGGATCTCCCAGCGGGTCGCGACCTGGCTGGTGGTCCCGGCCAACGCGACGCGCGTGGTCGAGGAGGTCTCCGACATCGCCGCGATCGGCCTGTCGAAGGTGCGGCCCGACCACATCGAGTCGCTCGTCACCGATGCGCTGACGCCGCGGTTCCGCGAGGAGCAGGTGGCACCGCTGCTCGGTGGCCTGCTCCAGGAGGCGCTCGCGGACGACCTCCACCACGGACTGGTCGATCTCGCGCTCAACGAGCTCCACGACTGGCTGATCGCCAACCCGGAGACCGTGCACGAGGTGATCGGCGAGCGCGCGCCGTGGTGGGCGCCGGACAGCGTCAACAACTACGTGATCAACCGGCTGCACCTCGAGATGGTCCGGTGGCTGTCGGAGATCCGCGCCCAGCCCCACCACCGCGCCCGGCGGGCGCTGGACTCGATGCTGCACCAGCTCGCGAACGACCTGCTGACCGACCCGGCCACCCAGGAGCGCGCCGAACGGCTCAAGGAGCGGGTGCTCGACCACCCCGCCGTGATCCGGACCGCCATCGCCGTGTGGAGCGCGCTGCGGGAGGCGCTGGTCAAGTCGCTCGACGACCCCAACGGCGCGGTCCACCAGCGGTTGCTGCTGGAGGTCGACGTGTTCGCCAAGCGGCTCGGCAGCGACGCGGACCTGCGCAACCGCCTCGACCAGGCCGCGGCCGACCTCGCGGTCTGGGCCGTCGACCGCTACGGCAGCGAGGTCACCACGATCATCACCCACACCATCGAGCGCTGGGACGGCAAGGAGGCCTCGAAGCGGATCGAGCTCCACGTCGGCCGCGACCTGCAGTTCATCCGGATCAACGGCACGATCGTCGGTGGCCTGGTCGGCGTGGTGATCCACGCGGTCTCGATCGCCGTGCACTGACCGGCGTTCGCAGGGTCGCCGGAAGTCACCACTAGGCTGGTCACATGCCCGAACCCGTGGACGTCCCGATCGCCGACGGCGGCATCAAGCTCGGCCAGTTTCTGAAGCTGGCGAACCTGATCGAGTCCGGTTCGGAGGCCAAGCCGCTGCTGGCGGCCGGCATGGTGCGCGTCAACGGTGACGTCGAGAGCCGGCGCGGCCGGCAGCTCCAGGGCGGCGACGTCGTGACGGTCGCCGCCCAGTCCGCGCGCGTCGCGACGGGCGACGTGCCGGACAACCTGCCCTGGTAGACGACCTCAGCTGACGCCGAGCAGGTCGACGACGAAGATCAGCGTCTCGCCCGGCTTGATCACGCCACCGGCCCCGGCGTCGCCGTACCCGAGGTGCGGGGGGATGACCAGCTGGCGGCGGCCGCCGACCTTCATGCCCTGGACGCCGGAGTCCCAGCCCTGGATGACCTGGCCGACGCCGAGCCGGAACTGCAGAGGCGTGCCGCGGTTGTACGACGCGTCGAACTCCTCGCCGCTCGAGTGGGCGACGCCCACGTAGTGCACCGACACGGTGCTGCCGGGGGTCGCCTCGGCGCCGTCGCCGACGGTGACGTCGGTGACCACCAGGTCGACGGGCGGCTCGGGGTCGAAGAACTCGATCTCAGGCTTGTCCATGCGACCCACCCTAGGGCCCTCGTCGGTCGAGCTCGTCGAGACCCGTGGTTGGTCGAGCCGGTCGCGACCCTCAGCGCTGGTGGACGTAGTTGTCGAGCTGGTCGCGCTCGAACTGCAGCTGGTCGATCTTGTGCTTGACCAGGTCGCCGATGCTGACGATGCCGACCAGGCGGTCGTCGTCGCACACCGGGATGTGCCGGAACCGGCCCTCGGTCATTGTCATCATCACGTCGTCGAGGTCGTCCTCGGGGGTGCAGGTCTTCACGACGTCGGTCATGATCCCGCCGACCGTGTTGTCGATGACGGTGCCGTCGCTGTGCATGCGGCGTACGACGTCGCGCTCGCTCACGATGCCGTCCATCGTCGTGCCGTCGGCGCTGACGATGACGGCACCGATGTTGAACTCGGCGAGCGTGGCGACGAGCTCGCGCACCCCAGCATCGGGGGAGATGGTGACGACGTCCTGGTGCTGCTTGGTCTTGAGGACCTCGATGATGCGCATGTGAATCAGGTTACTCGGGGCGTGGGCTCCGCGACCAGATGTCCGAAACGGTCCCGGGACCGCTCGAGGGCCAGTCCGGGTCGTGGTCGCCGTCGGGCACCGAGCCGAGGAAGGACAGTGCCGCCTCGTGCAGGTGACCGTTGGACGCGAGCGCGTTGCCGCCCCACGGGCCGTCGACGCCGTCGAGGGAGGTGAAGCGCCCGCCGGCCTCGCGCACGATGATGTCGAGCGGCGCCATGTCGTGGGCCTCGAGGACGGGCTCGGCCGCCACGTCGACGGCTCCCTCGGCGAGCAGCATGTAGGACCAGAAGTCGCCGTACGCCCGGGTGCGCCAGACGCGCCGCATCAGGGCCAGCAGGTCCTCGCCGAGCCCGCGGTCCTCCCAGCCCGAGAGCGAGGAGTAGGAGAACGAGGCGTCCTCGAGACGTCGTACGTCGGACACCTGGCAGCGGGTCGCCTTCAACAGCGACTTGCCGGTCCAGGCGCCCTGGCCGGTCGACGCCCACCACCGCCGCTGCAGCTGCGGTGCGGACACCACGCCCAGCACCACCTCGTCGTCGACGGCGAGAGCGATCAAGGTGGCCCAGACGGGCACGCCGCGGACGAAGTTCTTGGTGCCGTCGATCGGATCGATGATCCAGCGCCGCTGGGAGTGACCGGACGTGCCGTGCTCCTCGCCGGTGACGGCGTCCCGGCTGCGAGCCCGGGAGAGGGTACGGCGGATCGACTCCTCGACGGCCTCATCGGCATCGGTGACCGGGGTCAGGTCCGGCTTGCTCATGACGTGCAGGTCGATGGCCTTGTAGCGGGCCTGGGTGAGCGAGTCCGCGTCGTCCGCCAGCAGGTGCGCCAGCCGGAGGTCGTCGGTGTAGTCGGTGCCCACGGGGGTCACCCTAGCCAGCGCGCCACCAACGGATGAACCAGGTGCGCCTCGCGTCCGTAGAGGAACCTGTGATGCATCCTTTCGTCATGGAGATCAATGGCCTGCCGCTGCACATCCTGGTGATCCACGCGGCGGTGGTGTTCGGGCCGCTCGCGGCGCTCGCCGGCATCGCCTACGTCGCCCTCCCCGGTTGGCGGGACCGACTTCGCTGGGTCACCCTGGCCCTGGCCCTCGTCGCCACGGGCGCGGCGTGGCTCGCCTACTTCACCGGCAAGGACTTCCTCGACAGCCCCCGGTTCGCCTTCCTCGACGACCCGAACGCCAACGAGGCGATCGTCCGAGCGATCCGCGACCACGAGCAGCTGGGCGAGGTGCTCCCGTGGGTGGTCACCGGGTTCGGGCTCGCCGTGCTCGCGGCCACCTTGCTGCACGGACGCACCGGTCCCCTGAGGGTCGTCCTCTCCGTCCTCGTGCTCGCCGGCGCCCTGGCGACCCTCGTCTACAGCTTCCTCACCGGCGAGGCGGGGTCGCAGGCGGTCTGGGGCTCCTGAGCCACGGAGGTAGGACAACGGGGGAGATCGCTTGATCTCCGCTGATCGGATGTTCCCCGATGGTGGGTCAGGCTCGTTTCCACAGGTCGGCCGTGCCCGGGTGTGAGCCGTTCCAGCAACCGGGCACGGTCCGACCATGGACGAGATCCGTGCGTTGCTCGAGCTCCAGGACGGCGTCGTCGCGAGGCGGCAGGCGCTTTCGGCCGGACTCACGCCCACCGACGTCGCTCGACTGATCCGTCGCCGGGAGTGGGTGAAGGTCCATCCGGGCGTCTACGTCAACCACACCGGGCACCTGAGCTGGAACCAGCGGGCGTGGGCCGCCGTTCTCGCGTGCTGGCCGGCCGCCCTCGACGGCTGGTCGGCCGTCCGGGCGCACGAGGGGCCGGGACGCAGGGGTGACGATCGTGCGGTCGCGGTCGCTGTGGCGCACGAGCGGAAGGTGGTCGCCCCGGAAGGCGTCGTTCCGCGGCGGGCACGGGCGTTCGCGGACCAGGTCCAGTGGAACCTCACGCCCCCGCGGGTGCGGTACGACCACGCGATCGTCGATCTCGCCGATCGTGCGCGGACGGATCTCGACGCGATCGCGGCGCTGGCCGACGCGTGCGGAGGACGCCGTACGACGGCTCGCCGCCTCCATGCCGCCGTCGCCGCGACCAGCCGTCTCGAACGGAGGAGGTTCCTCGAGGCCATCCTGGGTGATGTCCAGGAGGGCACCTGCTCGGTGCTCGAGCACGCCTACCTGACCGATGTCGAGCGACCCCACGGACTGCCGAGGGGCGTCCGGCAGGCGCCCGCCATCGCCGGGGGTCGGCGGATGTTCCGCGACGTCGTCTACCGGGGCACCAAACCGGAGTGGAAGCAGTACGTCGAGCTCGACGGTCGCTTGTTCCACGACTCCACGAGGGCCCGCGACCGTGACATGGAGAGGGATCTCGACGCCGCGCTCGAGCGCACCGACACGGTCCGGCTCGGCTACGGGCAGGTCTTCGACCGTGCGTGCCGGACCGCGGCCAAGATCGGAAGGCTGCTCCAGATGAGGGGCTGGGGCGGGGAGGCGATCCCGTGCCCGAACTGCGCCTTCACCGGGACAACGGGGGAGATCGCTTGAGCTCCGCTGATCGGATCTTCCCCGCTCACGAACGGGCCGCGCTCAGTAGTCGGTGACGGACCGGGCGGCGAGCAGGCGCCGGAACGAGGCGACACGCTCGGTGTCGGCCGCTCCCTCCGCGATGGCCTCGTCCAGCCCGCACTCGGGCTCGTCGTCGCCGTGGGTGCAGCCGCGCGGACAGACCTCGGTCATCTCGTCGAGGTCGGGGAATGCCTCGATCAGGTTCTCCGGCTGCACATGGGCGAGGCCGAACGAGCGGATGCCGGGGGTGTCGACGATCCAGCTGCCACCGGCGGTGCCGCCGGCCGAGACCGGGAGCTCGAGCATGACCGCCGAGGTCGAGGTGTGGCGGCCCTGCCCGGTGACGGCGTTGACGTGGCCGGTCTCGCGGCGGGCGTCGGGGACCATCGCGTTGACCAACGTCGACTTCCCGACACCGCTGGTGCCGATGAGCACGCTGGTGTGGCCGTCCAGCCGGGCCTGCAGGTCCTCCAGGCCGATGATCCGGCGGTCGGCGTCGTGGTGGGTGACCACCCACGGGACGCCGAGGGAGCGGTACGTCGAGAGCAGCGTCTCGGGGTCCTCGAGGTCGGCCTTGGTCAGGCAGAGGAGCGGGGCGAGGCCGGCGTCGTACGCCGCGACCAGGGCGCGGTCGATCCACCGCGACCGCGGCTCCGGGTCGGCGAGGGCGGTCACGACGACCAGCTGGGTGGCGTTGGCGACGATCACCCGCTCGATGGGGTCGTCGTCGTCCGCCGTACGACGGAGCACGGTGCTGCGGTCGGCGACCTCCACGATCCGGGCGAGGCTGCCCTCGTTGCCCGAGACGTCGCCGACCACACGGACCCGGTCGCCGACCACGACGCCCTTGCGACCCAACGGCCGTGCCTTCATCGCCATCACCCGCCGGCCCTCGACGAGGAGCGTGAACCGGCCGCGGTCGACCGTGATGACGCTGCCGTCGACGGCGTCGTCGTAGGAGGGGCGCTCCTTGGTGCGAGGGCGGGTACGACGACGCGGGCGGTCGTAGTGCTCGACGTCGTGCTCGCCGTACCGTCCGCTCATCCCCGACCCGACCTCAGAGCAGTGCGGCCCAGAAGCCGGGGAAGTCGGGGAAGGTCTTGCTGGTCGTCGCGACGTCCTCGACCAGCACGCCGGGCACGGCGGCGCCGATGATCACGCCGGCGTGCGCCATCCGGTGGTCGGCGTAGGTGTGGAACACGCCCCCGGTCAGGGGAGCGGGCCGGAGCGAGAGGCCGTCGGGGTGCTCGGTGACGTCGGCGCCGAGCGCGCCGAGCTCGGTGGCGAGGGCGGCGAGCCGGTCGGTCTCGTGGCCGCGGATGTGCGCGATCCCGCGCAGGTGCGAGGGTGTGGAGGCCAGTGCGCAGAGGGCGGCGACGGCCGGGGCCAGCTCGCCGACGTCGTGGAGATCGGCGTCGATGCCGCGGAGGCCGCGGTGGCCGTCGGCGGGCCCGGTGACCCGCAGCCCCTCCGCCGCCCGCTCGACCCGACAGCCCATCTGCGCCAGCAGGTCGCGGAGCGCGTCGCCGGCCTGGGTGGTGGCCTCCGGCCAGTCCCGGACCGTCACCGACCCGCCGGAGACGGCGGCGAGGGCGAGGAACGGCGCCGCGTTGGAGAGGTCCGGCTCGATCGCCTCGTCGTGGGCGGCGATCGGGCCGGGTGCGACGGCCCAGCGGTTCGCGTCGCTGTCGTCGACCACGACGCCGCGGTCGCGGAGCATCGCGATCGTCATCTCGATGTGGGGGAGGGAGGGGATCGGCTTCCCGTCGTGCCGGACGTCCACGCCCTGCTCGTAGCGCGCGCCCGCGAGCAGCAGCGCCGACACGAACTGCGACGACGCCGACGCGTCGATCACGACCGTGCCGCCCGACACCCGTCCCGTGCCGGTGATCGTGAACGGCAGCGACCCGCGGCCGCCGTCGTCGATCTGTACGCCGAGCGCGGTCAACGCGGCCAGCACCTCACCCACAGGCCGCTTGCGCATGTGCGGGTCGCCGTCGAAGGCCACCGTGCCGTCGACCAGCCCCGCCACCGGCGGCACGAACCGCATGACCGTTCCGGCGAGGCCGCAGTCGACCTCGGCCGCCGCACGACTCTGTCGTGGCGCCGGCTGCAGCGGCGTGACCGCCCAGTCGTCGCCGCTCGTGTCGACCTCCGCGCCGAGGGCGGTCAGCGCCTGCGCCATCAGCAGCGTGTCGCGGGAGCGCAGCGCCCGTCGTACGACGGACGGCCCGTCGGCCAGCGCCGCCAGGACCAGCGCGCGGTTGGTCAGGGACTTGCTGCCGGGCAGCGACACGACCGCATCCAGCGGAGCCGTTGCCCGGGGCGCGGGCCAGGGGTCGGCGAGCGCGACAGCGGGAGTGGTCATGACGCACGCAGTCTAGTGACGCCCGCGTCGACGATCTCTGCCCACCGCTGACCCGGTCGGCCGACGAGCGGCGGCGGGGTCAGGTCAGCTCGGCCTTGACCAGCTTGGCCTCGCGCTTCGCGTTGTGCGCCAGGTGGCCCACCTCGCGACGGGCGTCGCGGGCGGCGCGGCGGGCGCGCCAGGCGAGTCCCGGCTTGCCCTCGGTGTCGCCGGCCGCGATCAGCAGACCGCCGGTGAGCGACACGTTCTTGAAGAAGTGGGTCAGCTGGTCTCGGCGTTCGGCCGGGTCGGACGCCTCCCAGAACCGGTAGCGGGCAGCCGTCGACGGGACCAGGGTGGCGGCGAGGACGCCGGAGGCGATGCGCGGGAAGTGTCCGGTCACCAGCGCCGCGGCGGCCGCGACCTGGACGGCGCCGTTGATGCGGACGAGGGTCACCGGGTCGTTGGGGACCGGCACCTTGGGCGCCGCGCTCTCGACGAGCGGCACGAACCGGTCGGTCACGGGTTTCGCCTCCACCGCGATCGCTTCGGCGTTGCGCAACGAGTCGATGCCGCTGGCGACGAAGAACGCGCCTAGCAGCGGACGGGCGAGGAGTCTGCTCACGGCCATACGTCCTTGTTACCCCATCGCTCCGCCCACATCCACCCCGCCGCGCAGCGATAGATTGATCGCCATGTGTGGGCGCTACGCATCCAGCCGGAGCCCGGACGATCTCGCGGAGGAGTTCGAGGTCGTCGATCCGCGCCTCGACAAGCCGCTGGCGCCGGACTACAACGTCGCGCCGACCAAGGAGGTCTACGCGATCCTCGACCGGGCGCCCAGGCCCGACGACGAGGAGGGCACGACGGACCCTGTGGCCGCCGGGCCGGTCCGGCAGCTCCGCGCGCTGCGCTGGGGCCTCGTGCCGTTCTGGGCCAAGGACCCCTCGATCGGCAGCCGGATGATCAACGCCCGGATGGAGACCGTCGCGGAGAAGCCCGCCTTCCGCCGCGCGTTCTCGAGCCGGCGCTGCCTGCTGCCGGCGGACGGCTACTTCGAGTGGTACGAGACGCAGCAGCTGGGCAAGTCGGGCAAGCCACTGAAGCAGCCCTTCTTCATCAGGCCGAAGGACGGCTCCGTCCTGGCGATGGCCGGCCTCTACGAGATCTGGAAGGACCCGACCCGCGATGACGAGGACCCGGAGAGGTTCCGCTGGACGTGCACCGTGCTGACCACCGAGGCCACGGACGAGGTGGGCCGGATCCACGACCGGATGCCGCTCCTGGTCACCCGCGACCGTCGTACTGCCTGGCTCGACCCGCAGACCCCGAAGGAGCAGCTGCCCGACCTGCTGGTGCCGGCGCAGCAGAGCGGTCTGGAGGCGTTCCCGGTGTCGACGGCGGTGGGCAACGTCCGCAACAACGGCCCCGAGCTGGTCGAGCCGATCCCCGTCGAGGAGACCCTCCTGTGACCAGGACCGAGGAACGGATCATCGCGACCCCGGCGGGGGAGGGCCGCCTGCTCACCCGTCGGGCACCGCGGCCGATCGCCACCGTGCTGCTCAGCCACGGCGCCGGCGGCGGCATCGACGCACGTGACCTGACCGCGCTGGCGACGTACCTTCCTCGCCAGGGCGTCAACGTGATGCTCTTCGAGCAGCCCTGGCGCCGCGCCGGGCGCAAGGTCGCGACGCCGCCGGCCACCCTCGACGTCGGGCTGCGGGCCGCGGTCGACGCGCTGCGGGTGCGCACGCCGATCATCCTCGGGGGCCGGTCCGCCGGCGCCCGCTCGGCCTGTCGCTCGGCGCAGGCGCTGGGGGCCGCCGGCTGCCTGGCGCTGTCGTTCCCGCTGCACCCTCCGGGCAAGCCGGAGAAGTCGCGGCTCGGCGAGCTCGCCGGCGCGGGTGTCCCGACGCTGGTCATCCAGGGCGGCAACGATCCGTTCGGGCGGCCCGAGGAGTTCCCGGACCCGCTGCCGGCCCGCACGGACCTCGCCGTCGTCCCGGACGCCGACCACGGGCTCGCCGTACCCAAGCGGGCGTCGGTGAGCCAGGAGGACGCGATGGACATCGTGGTGGAGGCGGCGTTGGAGTGGGTGGTTCGCGAGATCGTCGGGAATGGAGTGCCGCGCTGACCGGTTGCACCCACCATGAACGCGGTCCTCGAACGCCCTCTCGACCTCGCTGGGGTGGCGACCCCCGTAGGCTGGGGCCTGATGACCGAGACCTCTGACGTCGACGTCACCGCGGGCAGCGACAGCGACGCCCCCGGTGAGGTCGACCTTGCCACCGAGACGCAGGCCGAGCGCGCCGCTCGCTTCGAGCGTGACGCCCTGCCCTTCCTCGACCAGCTCTACTCCGCGGCGATGCGGATGACCCGCAACCCGGCCGACGCCGAGGACCTCGTCCAGGAGACCTTCGCCAAGGCCTACTCGGCGTTCCACCAGTTCAAGCCCGGCACCAACCTCAAGGCCTGGCTGTACCGGATCCTGACCAACACCTTCATCAACTCCTACCGCAAGAAGCAGCGCGAGCCGCAGCAGTCGATGTCGGAGGACGTCGAGGACTGGCAGCTCGCGCGTGCCGAGTCGCACACCTCGAGCGGCCTGAAGTCCGCCGAGATGCAGGCCCTCGAGCACCTGCCCGACAGCCAGGTCAAGGACGCGCTGCAGCGACTCCCCGAGGAGTTCCGGCTGGCCGTCTACCTCGCCGACGTGGAGGGCTTCGCCTACAAGGAGATCGCCGAGATCATGGACACGCCGATCGGGACGGTCATGTCGCGGCTCCACCGCGGCCGGCGGCAGCTGCGGGACATGCTCTCCGACTACGTCCGCTCAGGCGGCGACGCACCGGTCCAGGGAGGCCGCTGATGGCGCACATGCATGGCAACGAGCCGACCAACGAGGAGTGTGTCGACTTCCTCGAGCGGATCATGCGACTGATCGACAACGAGCTCGAGGACGGCGACTGCGCCGTCGTCCGGGCCCACATCGACTCCTGCAACCCGTGCCTCGAGCGCTACGACCTCCAGCGCACGGTCAAGACCCTCGTCGCCCGGTCCTGCTCCGAGACCGCTCCGTCGGAGCTCCGCGACCGGGTGCGTGTCCAGATCCAGCAGATCCAGGTTCGGATCAGCGAAGGCTGAGGCCGCCCGCGGAGTCGGTCGCCCGCGGTGACGCGTGCTCTGGGATGATCCCCGCATGACCAAGACCGTGCTGATCACCGGTTGCTCCTCCGGCATCGGGGAGGCGACCGCCGCCCGGCTCGTCCGCAGCGGCTGGGACGTCTACGCGACCGCGCGCCGCCCCGAGACCCTCTCCTCCCTCGCCGACGCCGGCTGCACGACGCTCGCCCTCGACGTGACCGACGAGAGCTCGATGAGCACCGCCGTCACCGCGGTGCTCGACGGTTCCGGCCGGATCGACGCGCTGGTCAACAACGCCGGCTACTCGCAATCGGGTGCCCTGGAGTCCGTCGACGTCGACGACGTCCGCCGGCAGTTCGAGACCAACGTGTTCGGCCTGCTCCGGCTGACCCAGCTGGTGCTGCCGAGCATGCGCGAGCAGCGCTCGGGCCGGATCGTCAACATCGGGTCGATGGGGGGCAAGCTCACGTTCCCCGGCGGCGGCGCCTACCACGCCAGCAAGTACGCCGTGGAGGCCCTGTCCGACGCGCTCCGGTTCGAGGTCGCCGGGTTCGGCATCCAGGTCGTGCTCGTCGAGCCCGGGCTGATCACGACGAACTTCGAGGCCGCCGTCGCCGCCGCGATGCCCGAGGGCGAGGGGCCGTACGCCGACTTCAACGCCGCCGTCATGAAGTCCACCAGCGAGGCGTACGACGGGCCGATAGCCAAGCTCGGCGGGCCGCCCGAGGCCGTCGCGAAGACCATCGAGAAGGCCCTGACCAAGGCGAACCCGCGGGCGCGCTACCTGGTCACCCCGTCGGCGTACGGCGCGATCGCCACCCGTCGGCTGATGCCCGACCGGGTGTGGGACCTCGCGATGAAGTCGCAGTTCCCGCAGCCGAAGGGGTAGCAGTCACTCGCGGGCGTCGATCGCGTCGTCCCACGCAGCGAGGATCCGCACCGGCCACCGTCCCCGAGACGACGAAGCCCCCGCGACCGATGGGTCCGGGGGCTCAGTCTCGTTCGCGCAATTACGCGTTGGGGCGCTTGCCGTGGTTCGCGCCCTTCTTGCGGCGTGCGCGGCGCTTGCGGCCGGTCTTGCCCATGGTTCCTCCTGGAGTCGGATAGCGCCCCAGTCTCTCAGCCCGGCGGGTCAGCCGGAAATCCGGGCCAGGAAGCGCTCCGCGTCGACCACCACCCGGGTGACCTCGCCGCTTCCCACCAGCGCGCCCGGCCCGTCCGCCCCGAGGTTGCGCGCGGCGACCGAGAACCGGCGGAGCCGCCCGTCGACGTACGCCAACCGGGCCGTGACCTCGACCTGCTGGCCGACCGCGCTCGGCGCGAGGTGCTCGAGCTGGATCCGGGTCCCGACGCTGGTCTCCCCGGGCCCCAGCAGCGGGTCGAGCGCGGCGCACGTCGCGGCCTCGCACCAGGCCAGCAGCCGCGGCGTGCCGAGCACGGGCAGGGTCCCGGACCCGACCGCGGCGGCCGTGTCGTCGTCGGTGACGGTGAAGGGGATCGCGGCCTCGGCCGACGGCACCTGGGTCATCGCTCGCCCTCAGATGCCGAGCGTGGCTCGGGGATAGGCGGCGTTGACGTCGGTGATCACGTTGACGAGGTACGGCGCGCCTGCGGCGAAGGCCCGGTCGAGTGCCGGACCGATCTGCTTCGGGTCGGTCACCGTCTCGCCGGCGCCGCCGAGTGCCGAGACCACCTTGTCGTAGCCCGTCCGCGGAGCGAGGTCGGCCGCCACGTCGTAGCCGTAGAGCATCTGCATCGGCCCCTTCTCCAGGCCCCAGGCGGAGTTGTTGCCCATCACCATGACGACCGGGAGGTTGTGCCGGACCAGGGTGTCGACGTCCATCAGCGAGAATCCGGCGGCGCCGTCGCCGAGGAGCAGCACGACCTGGGAAGACGGGCGGGCGATCCGCGCACCGATGGCCGCACCCAGCCCGGCGCCGAGGCAGCCGTAGGGTCCGGGGTCGAGCCAGCAGCCGGGCCGCTTCGGCTCGACGAACTTGCCTGCGAACGACACGAAGTCGCCGCCGTCGCCGATCACGACGGCGTCGTCGGCCAGCCGGGGGACCAGCTCGCCGTAGATCCGCGCGGGGTGCACGGGGTCGGCCTCGGCCTGCAGCAGCTCGGCGTCACGGGCGTTCGTCGCGGCGACCGTGTCCTGGAGACCGGTGACCCAGGCGGTGAGGTCGGGCCGGGGGCCCCGCTCGAGCGCCTTCTGCAGACCGTCGAAGACCGCCGTCAGGTCGCCGCTGACCGATGCCGCGAGCGCGGCGTGGGTGGCGACCTGGTCGGGGGAGTCGGCGATGTGCACGACCTGCGCCGGCACCGCGCCGTCCTTTCCGCCGAACACGCCGAACCCGAGCCGGAAGTCCAGCGGCGTCCCGACCACGACCACGAGGTCCGCGCCGGCGACGGCGGCGCCGCGCGCCTTCGTCACCAGCAGCGGGTGGCCGCCGGGGACCACGCCCCGTCCCATCCCGTTGGTGATCGCCGGGATGCCGACCTCCTCGACGAACCGCAGCGCGGCCTGCTCGGCACCGTCCGCCCAGACGTCGGTGCCGAGGATGAGCAGGGGGTGCGCGGCCGCGGCGACGAGGCCGGCGATCCGTTCGATCGCGTCGCTGTCGGGCTCGGCCCCGCGACCGGCGTCCGGGCCCACGGTCGGCACCTGCCCGGTGCCGACGTTGAAGAACTCGTCGAGAGGTACGTCGACGTACGTCGGGCCGCGATGCGAGGACCGCGCCGCCGTGAACGCGTCGTGGAAGCCGGCGGCGACGTCGTCGGCCGTCATCAGCGTGGCCGCGTGCTTGGTCACCGGCCCGACGATCGGCAGGTGGTCGATCTCCTGCAGCGCCCCCGACCCCCAGCGGTTGTTGGGCGCGCGGCCGCCGACGACGACCATCGGCGAGCCCGCGAACCGGGCCTGCGCCATCGCGCTGACCCCGTTGGTGACCCCCGGGCCGGCGGTCAGCACCGCGAGCCCCGGGACCCGGGTGAGCTTGCCGGTGGCCTCGGCCGCGAACGCCGCTGTCTGCTCGTGCCGGACGTCGAGCAGCCGCATCGGCCGCCCCTCCTCGGTCGCCTTCACCGCGCCGTCGTACATCGGGAAGACGTGGGCGCCGGAGAGCGTGAACATCGTCGCGACGCCGTGTGCCTGCGCCACCGCGACCGCGAGTTGGCCGGCGTGGCCGGCGAGTTCGGAGTTCATGACGGCACCCTACTGATCAGGTCAATTGACCTGCTCATTCGGAAGGCGGCGGACCGGCGCGGTGGTGGGTCGGTCCGAGGTACGCCGGATGGGCGTGCCTCAGGTGCTCCACCAGCATCAGCACGAGGTCGGTACGGCGCGGTGGTGCCGTGGGGCCGAGTGCGAGCTGGAGGTACAGCGCGCGCAGGAACGCCGCGGCGTTGCCGGTCTGCAGGTAGACGTCGCCACCCTCGTCGCTGTTGCGGCGGAGCCGCGCCGCGTTGGCGATCCGCTCCAGCCAGGCGTCGACCAGCTCGTTGGGGACCAGGCCTCGCCGCAGCACCTCGATCGTGGCCATGGCCAGGCGGTCGACCTCGCCGGAGTACCAGACGATGTTGGGCGTCCGGGTCACTCGGTCGCCGATCACGTCGAGCACGACCAGCAGCTCACCCGGACCGCAGTGCGGCGACCGAGCCAGTACGCCGAACGCGTCGGCACCGTGTGCGATCGCGTGGGCCCAGCCCCGGCCCTCGACGTAGCCGCGCTCGTCGCTCTCGGCGAGGAACCAGGTCGCGAGCCGGTCGCCCCACTCGTGGATCTTCGCCCGGGTCACCCGCGGTCGGCGCGTGTCCCGGTCGATCACCTCGGCGACGACGAGTGCGGAGAAGCTGCGCCGGAAGACACTGTCGGTTCCCTGCTCGCCGATGCCGGTGAGCAGCCCGGTCGCGATCCCGTCACCGAGACCGGGCAGCAGGTCGTCGTAGACGCCCCGCTCGATCCAGGTGCAGAACACCGCCAGGGCGAGCTCGCGGGGCTCGGACTCGGGGGTGCCGAGGAGCTCGGTCAGCTCGGCAGTGAGGTCAGACAGCCTACGGTCGGCGGGCACTCTGAAGTCGGCTGCAGACACGTGTCGCCAGTCGACAATGGGGGGCATAACGGACATCCTGCCAAACCGATCACGGTGGTCTGGACCGGGGGCGAACGGCTCACGCACTACCGTGAGCCCGTGCCGTCACTTCCCGCCATCGCGCGGCGCCACACCGACCTCGACGAGGACGACATCGGCTGGCTCCAGCGGATCCTCGCGGACTGGCAGATCATCGCCGACCTGTCGTTCGCGGACCTGGTGATGTGGCTGCCTGACCGCCAGGGTGGCGGGTTCTGGGCGGCGGGTCAGATGCGCCCCACGACCGGGCCGACGGCGTACGTCGACGACATCGTCGGCTCCTTCGTCGGCAGCGGGCGCCGGCCCCTGGTCGACACCGCCTACGAGCAGGGCCGAATCGCGCGCGAGGGCGATCCCGAGTGGCGCGACGAGGTGCCCGTGCGGGTCGAGGCGATCCCGGTGCGCCGCGAGGGCCGCGTGATCGCGGTCGTCGCGCGGAACACGAACCTGCTCGGGGTGCGGACGCCGAGCCGGCTCGAGATCAACTACCTCCAGACCGCCGGCGACCTGACCAAGATGATCGCCTCCGGGCACTTCCCGGCCCCGGGCCAACGCAGCGACCACGCCGACTCGCCACGCGTGGGCGACGGGTTCCTGCGGGTCGACGCCGAGGGGCGGGTCGTCTACGCCAGCCCCAACGCGCTGTCGGTCTACCGCAAGCTCGGGCTGACCGGGGACCTGGCCGGCCACCTGCTGACCGACCTCACCCGGGAGCTGGTGCCGGCGCGCAAGCGCCCCGACGAGGAGGCCCTGAGCGCGGTGCTCGGCGCCCGGGCGCACCGCGACACCGAGATCGGGTCGGGCGACATCGCGCTCATCGTCCGCGCGATCCCGCTGCGGCCCGAGGGCGAGCACATCGGCGGCCTGATCCTGCTCCGTGACGTCACCGACCTGCGCCGTCGCGACCGCGAGCTGATCACCAAGGACGCCACCATCCGGGAGATCCACCACCGGGTGAAGAACAACCTGCAGACCGTCGCCGCGCTGCTCCGGCTCCAGGCGCGCCGGATCGACTCCGAGGAGGCGACCGCCGCCCTCGAGGAGGCCGTACGTCGGGTCGGGTCGATCGCGATCGTGCACGAGACCCTCAGCCAGGCGGTCGAGGAGACGGTCGACTTCGACGAGATCGCGGACCGGCTCGCCCGGTTGGTGACCGACGTCGGCCTGGCGCCGGTGCGGATCCGCCGGGAGGGCAAGTTCGGGATGCTGCTCTCCGAGCAGGCGACCCCGCTCGCGATGGTCGTGACCGAGCTGCTGCAGAACGCGGTCGAGCACGGCTACCCGACCGACGGGTCCCTGCCCGAGGAGGGAGGGGAGATCGTGATGTCGGCGCAGCGCCGCGGCGGACAGCTCGAGGTCGTCGTCGACGACGACGGCCGCGGCCTTCCGGACGGCTTCGAGCTGGACAGCTCGCCGAGCCTGGGGCTGTCGATCGTCAAGACCCTGGTCGAGTCCGAGCTCGGCGGCCACCTCACCCTGGGCGCGTCGCCGTCGGGCGGCACCCGGGTCGATCTGTCGGTGCCGATCGAGTGAATCGAGTCGCCGTCAGCGCTCGCGCCCGATGACTCAGACCGGTGTGCGGACCCGGGCGCGGGCGTTGCGGCGCTTCAGGGCGCGGCGCTCGTCCTCGCTGAGGCCACCCCAGACGCCGTGGTCCTGTCCCGCCTCGAGCGCCCACGCGAGACATTGCTCGCGCACGTCGCAGCGTCGGCACACCTGCTTGGCCTCCTCGATCTGGAGGATGGCCGGACCGGTGTTGCCGATCGGGAAGAACAGCTCCGGATCCTCGTCGAGGCATGCGGAACGGTGACGCCAATCCATGGGTGGGAAATCCTCTTTCTCCGTGCGTGCGGGCCGTGACCGAGCCAGGATGTGCTCCCCAGCCCGCGGGCGCGACTGTGACCGCAAAAGTGAACGGTTTCACGATCGCCCTGCAAGGCTTCCAAGGAAACGCTCGCGAATCAAGGGGTCGGGACGGTTTGATGGGTCACATGCCGCGTGAACGGCCAGATTTGACAGTCTGCACCATCGATCAAGCGATCGGGGAGCACCGTCCTCCCGTGGACACGGTCTAGGCTCCGGCCGTGTCCGACACTCCGATCCCGCCCGCCCCGCCGCCTCCGCTGACGGTCGCCGCGTCCCTGGTCGCGATCGAGGGCGTCGTGCTCCTGGCGCTCGCGGCGCTCGAGCTCGCGGACCTCGACGCCGACCGACGCGCCATGGGGTTGTCCACGGCCGGGTTCTTCGCCCTGTACGGCGTGCTCCTGCTGGTCGCGGCGTGGGGGCTGTGGCGTCGCGCGTCCTGGTCGCGCGGGCCGGCGCTGATCACCCAGCTGATCCTCCTCGGCCTCGCCTGGAACGTCCGCGAGCACGCCGTGGCCGCCGTGACCATCGTCGTGGTGGCGCTGATCGTCCTCGCCGGCGTGGTGCACCCGGACTCGATGGACGCGCTGATGGGCGAGGACCCCGACGAACCCGGGCCGTAGCCCGGGCGTGTCGCGCCCGGCGCGTCAACCGCCGAGCGAGGTCAGTCGTCGGCGTCCAGCGAGGTCCGGAGCTGCTCGAGGGTGCGGGTCAGCAGCCGCGAGACGTGCATCTGGGACACGCCGATCTCGGCGGCGATCTGCGACTGCGTCATGTTCTTGAAGAAGCGCAGCAACAGGATCTTCTTCTCCCGCGGCGGCAGGCTCTCGAGCAGCGGCTTGACCGACTCGCGGATCTCGACGTGCTCGAGGGCAGCGTCGTCGATCCCGATCGCGTCGAGCATGCTCTGGCCGCCGTCGTCGGAGCCGTCGGTGGCGTCCAGGGAGAGCGTCGCGTAGGCGTTGCTGGACTCGAGGCCCTCGACGATCTCCTCGACCGAGCAGCCGATCGCCTCGGCGATCTCGCGCGGGGTGGGGGAGCGGCCGAGGGACTGGGTGAGCTCGGCGGTCGACGCGCCGATCTGCATCCGCAGCTCCTGGAGTCGGCGCGGCACCCGGATCGCCCAGCCCTTGTCGCGGAAGTAGCGCTTGATCTCGCCGATGATCGTCGGCGTGGCGTAGGTGGAGAACTCGACGCCGCGGTCGGTGTCGAACCGGTCGACCGACTTGATCAGGCCGATCGTGCCGACCTGGACGAGGTCCTCGAACGGCTCGCCGCGGTTGCGGAAGCGGCGCGCGCAGTGCTCGACCAGGGGCAGGTGCAGATGCACCAGGGCCTCACGCGCGGTGTCGCGCTCGGCCTGGGAGGCGTCCGGGTCGCGGAAGATCACGAACAGCCGGGCGTTCTCGCGCCGGGTCGCTTCGAGAGCGGCGGAGCGGACGCCCTCCCGAGAATCGACGTCGGTCATTACTGGTCGAGCGAGGACCGGAGGGAGATCCGGACGGCGTAGTGGCCCGGCGCGGCGTCGACGCTGGCCTCGGTGGTCAACGTGGTGAGGACCTGCCAGCCGAAGCTGTCGTAGTCGGGGGTGCCGGGAGACTCGGCGGTCGTGCTGCACTCGAGGCGGAGCTCGCCGGGCTCCAGCCGGAAACGGCAGACCAGGTCGGCCTCCGGGTCCGCCTCGTCGAGCACCATCGCGGTCGCCTCGCTCACGGCGATCCGGAGGTCCTCGATGTCGTCCATCGTGAAGTCCAGGCGCGCTGCGAGGCCGGCCGTCAAGGTGCGGAGCACAGCGGCGTAGGCGCCATCGGCCGGCAGCCGCAGCTCGACGTCGGATCGGGCGCCCACGCCGCTGGTGATCATGCCTGCTTCGTCTCCCAGAAGATCTTGGCGATCTCGTCGATCTTGGCGAGCAGCTCGTCGGCCTTGGCCACGTCGAGCGTCCCCTTGGTGCCAGCAGCGCCCGCGAGCTTCGTCGCCTCGTTCACCAGCGTGTGGAGCTCAGGGTACTTCTCGAAGTGCGGCGGCTTGAAGTAGTCGGTCCACAGCACCCACAGGTGGTGCTTGACGAGCTCCGAGCGCTGCTCCTTGATGAGGACCGCGCGGGTGCGGAAGTCCGGGTCGTCGCTGTCGAGCGCCTTCTGGACGATGGCCTTGACGGACTCAGCCTCGATCCGGGCCTGGGCCGGGTCGTAGACGCCGCAGGGCAGGTCGCAGTGGGCGGAAACCTCGAGGGTGGGGGCGAACAAGCGCGAGAACATGCGGGTCCTCTCTTCGTGGTCACGTGATGGGGAAGGCGGTTCCCTTCCGGCTGCGACACTACTCGCCGTGACGGACGTGGAAAAAGAGGGGAGTACGCCGGACCCGGCCGGGCCGCGCTTCGTCGTACCTCTCGGTCTCGCGGTGGTGCGGGGTGACTCCATGCGTCCGACCCTGGTGCCGGGAGACCGGCTCCTGGTGTGGCACCGCCGGTCACCGCGGCCCGACCAGGTCGTGGTGGCGCGGTTCGCCGATGGGACGGTGGCGGTGAAGCGGGCCGTCGAGCGCCGCCCCGGCGGGTGGTGGCTGCTCTCCGACAACCCGGCGGACGGTGTGGACTCGCGGCACCGGGGAGCGGTGCCGGAGGCGGACGTGGTCGGCGTCGCGCTCGGGCGGCTGTGGCCACGGCCCCGCCGCCTCTGAGGGCGGTTCGGGGGCCGCGCGTGAGCCCGGTCACCGGGCGCCCGCCCGTCTGCGGGACAACGAACCGCGCCGGTCCCGGCTGTGGAAGAATCGTGCCTCGTGGCCGCCGACGTCCCTCCCTCACACCCGCACGCGGGTGAGCCGGTCTTCGACCTCCACGTCGGGGGGAAGATGGAGACCACCGCGACGGTGGGCCTCACCAACAAGGCCGAGCTGTCGCTGGCCTACACGCCCGGCGTCGCCGAGGTGTGCGAGGCGATCGCCGCCGACCCGGCCCTGACCCGCCACTACACGTGGGTCCCCAACACCGTGGCCATCGTGACCGACGGCACCGCGGTGCTCGGTCTCGGCGACATCGGACCGGCCGCTGCGATGCCGGTCATGGAGGGGAAGGCCGTCCTCTTCAAGCAGTTCGGCGGCGTCGACGGCGTGCCGATCTGCCTGGCGACGACCGACGTCGAGGAGATCATCGAGACGGTCGTCCGGCTGGCGCCCAGCTTCGGTGGGATCAACCTGGAGGACATCTCGGCGCCGCGTTGCTTCGAGATCGAGGACCGGCTCAAGGAGCGGCTCGACATCCCGGTGTTCCACGACGACCAGCACGGCACCGCCGTCGTCACGCTGGCCGCGCTGGTCAACGCGCTCCGGCTCACCGGTCGCAACGCCGAGTCGACCCGGGTGGTCATCTCCGGTGCCGGCGCCGCCGGGGTCGCGATCGCCAAGATCCTGCTCGAGGCCGGCGTGAAGGACCTGGTCGTCACCGACCGCAAGGGTGTCGTGAGCTCCGACCGCCACGACCTGACGCCGTCGAAGAAGGCGCTGGCCGAGCTGACCGCCGACCGGGCCGGCCGCAGCGGCACCCTCGCCGACGCCTTCGCCGGAGCCGACGTCTACATCGGTGTCTCCGGGGGCACGGTGCCGGAGGAGGTCGTGGCGACCATGGCCGACGACGCGATCATCTTCGCGATGGCGAACCCGAACCCCGAGGTCCACCCCGACGTCGCCCACCGCCATGCGCGGGTCGTGGCGACCGGCCGCTCGGACTTCCCGAACCAGATCAACAACGTGCTGGCGTTCCCCGGCATCTTCCGCGGCGCGTTCGACGTGCACGCGTCGGCGATCACCGAGGGCATGAAGGTCGCGGCCGCGCAGGCGCTCGCCGAGCTGGTCGGCGACGACCTCAGCGAGGACATGGTGATCCCGTCGCCGTTCGACCCGCGGGTCGGGCCGGCGGTGGCGGCGGCTGTCGCCGCGGCGGCACGGCGGGACGGCGTCGCGCGCGCCTGACCGCGCCCTCGAAGTGCCCAGCGTCCCCTGAAGCGGGAGAGCAGGCCGGCGACTCGACGCGCCCGCACGTACCTGCGAGTTGTCGTCGAGCCGGTTCGTTAAGTACATTGAATGACTCAACATACAAAGTAAGTATGATTAAGAGTCTAAGGGTGGACCTCTCATGTGGATCTTCGCTGCGTTCGCGCTCGCGGGCGGCGTCGCCCAGCTCGTCGACGGCACCCTGGGCATGGGGTTCGGCGTCACCTCGGCGACCGTGCTCCTCTATCTCGGCGTCGCGCCGGTCACGGCGAGCGCCGCGACCCACGCCGCCAAGCTCCCGACCACGCTGATCAGCGGGCTGTCCCACTGGCGGGCGGGCAACGTGGACGGCCGGATCCTGGTCCGGGTCGCCGTGCCCGGCGCCCTGGGCGGCTTCCTGGGCGCGGTGGTGCTGACCAACATCAGCCTGGAGTCGGCGAAGGGATGGATGGCCGGGCTGCTGGTCTTCTTCGGTGCGGTGATCTTCGCGCGGTTCGGCCTCGGTCAGACACTGATCCCGACCCCCAAGAACGGCCAGACCGCGCGCTGGCTGGCGCCGATCGGCGTCGTCGGCGGCTTCGTCGACGCCACCGGTGGCGGTGGCTGGGGCCCGGTCGTGACCCCCAGCCTGATGACCGTCACCCAGCACGAGCCCCGCAAGGTGGTCGGCACCACGAACGCCGCGGAGTTCGTCGTCGCGGTCTCGGTCTCGGGCGGGTTCCTCACGGGCGCCGCCCAGCACGGGATCCCGTGGCTGCCGGTCCTCGGACTGGTCCTCGGCGGCGTGATCGTGGCGCCGATCGCGGCCCGACTGGCCGGCCGGCTCCCGCACCGCCCGATGGGCACGCTGGTCGGCGGGCTCGTCGTCCTCGTCAACGGCATCACGATCATCAAGGCGCTCGGCGGAGCTCCGCTCTGGCTGGACTGGACGCTGTTCGCCGTCGCGGTCGTGCTGCCTGCGGTCGTCGCGTGGAAGGCGTGGAAGGCGGAGCGGGCCGGGCAGGGCGAGCCGGTGTCGAAGTCCGACGAGCCGGTCGCCGAGGATCTGGTCGTCAGCCCCCGATAGCGTTCGCTGCATGTTCGCCGTCACCGCACAGTCCTTCAGCACCGACGACCCGCTCTCCGGCCTCGTGCTCGGCGAGCGTCCGGAGCCCGAGGTTCCGGACGGGTGGACGACCGTCACCGTCAAGGCCGCTTCCCTCAACCACCACGACCTGTGGTCGCTGCGCGGCGTCGGGCTCAAGGAGGACGCGCTCCCGATGATCCTCGGCTGCGACGCGGCCGGCTTCGACGAGGACGGCAACGAGGTCGTGGTGCACGCCGTCGTCAGCAGTCCGGACTGGACGGGCGACGAGACCCTCGACCCGCGGCGCTCGCTGCTCTCCGAGCGCTACCAGGGCACGTTCGCCGAGCGGGTCGCCGTACCTCGCCGGAACGTGGTGCCGAAGCCGGCCTCGCTCTCCTTCGAGGAGGCTGCCTGCCTGCCGACCGCCTGGCTCACGGCGTACCGGATGCTCTTCACGCAAGGCGGGCTGAAGGCCGGCGACACCGTCCTCGTGCAGGGTGCGGGCGGCGGTGTGGCCACCGCGCTGATCGCGCTCGCCCGAGCCGGCGGCCTGCGGGTGCTGGCCACGAGCCGCGACGAGTCCAAGCGCGCCAAGGCGCTGGAGCTGGGGGCGCACGACGTCTTCGAGTCCGGCGCGCGGCTGCCGGTCAAGGTCGACGCGGTCATGGAGACCGTCGGCAAGGCCACCTGGACGCACTCGATCCGGTCGCTGCGGCCCGGCGGCAAGCTGGTGATCTCCGGTACGACGTCCGGACCGCAGCTCGACGACGCGATGCTGACCCACATCTTCTTCCTCCAGCTCAGCGTCATCGGCTCGACGATGGGCACCCGCGACGAGCTGGCCGGCCTGGTCACGATGCTCGACGCGACCGGAGTGCGGCCGCTGATCGACCGCACCGTGGCAATGGAGGACGCCCGCGACGGGTTCGCGGCGATGGCCTCCGGCGACATCTTCGGCAAGGTCGTCCTCACCCGCTGATCGCGTGACCGCTCCGGCCGGGGGAGCGGCGAGTGCGCGCGGGGTGAGCAAGAAATGCTTGGCGCGTTGTCGGTGGCGTCGGGAAGCATGGAGCCCGTCGACACGTTGCGTCGTCTGCGATGAGAAATGCAGCGTCGCCGTGTCGAAACGGGCAGCCGCCGTTCGTGGAGTAGGTGAACGGCGGGCCCGGCAGCGAGACCGGCTCCCGCACCCCGACGTAGACAGGACCCAGAGATGACTGTGCCCACCGAGGCTGGAGGCCTCACCCCGGAGGAGTGCCCCGCAGCCGACGTCGCCGAGTTCGAGCAGGAGTTCGCCGGCACCCCGGGCAGGACGCCGCTCGTGATCAAGCTGCTCGTGGCTGCCACCTTCGTGGTGATCCTCAACGAGACGATCATGATCAACGCCATCCCGCGGTTGATGGCCGACTTCTCGATCGACGAGCGAAGCGCGCAGTGGCTGTCCACCGCGTTCATGCTGACGATGGCGGCCGTGATCCCGCTGACCGGCTGGTTCCTCCAGCGGGTCAGCACGCGCACGGCGTACGCCACCGCGATGGCGACGTTCTGCGCCGGCACCGCGCTCGCCGCGGTCGCGCCGGTCTACGAGGTGCTCCTCGCGGGCCGCGTGATCCAGGCGGGCGGCACCGCGGTGATGATGCCGCTGTTGATGACGACCCTGATGACGGTGGTCCCCGAGTCCGACCGGGGCCGCGTGATGGGCCAGGTGACCCTGGCGATCTCCTGCGCCCCGGCGCTCGGCCCGGCCGTCTCCGGCGTGATCCTCGACCTCGGCTCGTGGCGCCTGATCTTCGTGTTCGTGCTGCCGGTGGCCGCGCTGGTCGCCATCGCGGGGATGCGCCAGCTGGAGAACGTGGGCGAGGCCCAGGTCAGCTCGGTGAGCTGGCTGAGCGTGGCGCTCGCCGCGGGCGGCTTCGCCGTCCTGGTCTACGGCCTGAGCGAGATCGGCAACGGCTCTGCGTCCACGGTGGCCGCCCTCGTCGGCGCAGGTGTGCTGCTGGTCGGTGCCTTCGTCGCCTACCAGCTCAAGCTGCAGCGCTCGGACGCCCCGCTGCTCGACCTGCGCACCCTCAAGCACCGGACGTACGCCGTCTCGCTGCTGCTGATGTCGGCCGGGTTCATGGCGTTCCTCGGCTCGATGATCCTGCTGCCGCTCTACCTCCAGAACCTGCGTGGGCTGTCGGAGCTGCAGACCGGCCTGCTCGTGATGCCCGGTGGCCTCGCGATGGGTCTGCTCGGTCCCCAGGTCGGCAAGGTCTACGACCGGTTCGGCTCCCGGCCGCTGGTGATCCCCGGCTCGATCGGCATGGTCGTGGCGCTCGGGCTCCTGAGCCGGATCGGCGTGGACACGGCGTACTGGCAGATCCTCGTCGTGCACGTAGTGCTGATGGCGTGCCTGGCGGCGATCTTCACGCCGGTCTTCACGCTCGGACTGGGCGACCTTCCGCCCCAGCTCTACTCCCACGGCAGCTCGCTGCTCGGGACGCTGCAGCAGGTGGCCGGTGCGGTCGGCACGGCGGTGCTCGTGGTCGTGATGCAGAACCGGAAGGAGCACCTGCTCGCGTCCGGTTCGGGCGAGGCCGAGGCGTTTGTCGGCGGCCTGCAGTGGGCCTTCGTGGTCGGTGCAGTGATCGGCATCGCGGTGGTCGTGCTCGCGCTGATGCTGCCGTCGCGGGTCGAGGCGCCGGAGGGCGCGCCGGTCGGGCACTGAGGCAGCGAGCGGGCGGACCGCCTGCCAAGGTTGTCCCATGGGTCCGTCCGCCGCCGACATCGCCGACATCGCCGACATCGCCGACATCGCCGAGATTGCCGTCATCGGCGGGACCGGCTTCTACTCCTTCCTCGCGCCCGGCAGCGCCGCGCGCGAGGTGGCGACGCCGTACGGTGACCCGTCGGCTGCGATCTCGGTCGGGGAGGTCGCGGGCCGGCGGGTCGCGTTCCTGCCGCGGCACGGCCGGGGTCACCGGTTCCCGCCGCACGCGATCAACTACCGCGCCAACATCTGGGCGCTGCGGTCCCTGGGAGTCCGGCAGATCCTCGCTCCGTGCGCGGTCGGCGGGCTCTCGACCGAGGTCGCGCCCGGCGACGTCGTGGTCCCCGACCAGCTGGTCGACCGGACGCAGGGGCGGGCCCAGACCTACGTCGAGACCGGCGCCGTGCACGTGCCGTTCGCCGATCCCTACTGCGCCGAGGTACGCCGCGCCCTCGCTGCCGCCGACCCCGGGGTGGTCGACGGCGGCACCATGGTGGTCATCGAGGGTCCACGGTTCTCGACCCGGGCGGAGTCGCGGCAGCATGCCGCGGCCGGTGGCACCCTGATCAACATGACCGGGCACCCGGAGGCGGTGCTGGCCCGGGAGATGCGCACCTGCTACGCCGCGCTCGCGCTGGTGACGGACATGGACGCGGGGGTCGAGGCCGGTGCGGGCGTCAGCCAGGCCGAGGTGTTCGCCCGGTTCGAGGCCAACCTCGCTCGGCTCGCCTCGCTCCTGACCTCCGCCATCGCCGATCTCGGAGACCCGTCCGGTTGCGCCTGCTCGGCCTGGGCCGACGACATCGCCCTGACCTACGACGTCCCGGGCTGACCGCTCGTCCCGCGCACCCGGGTCAGAGGTCAGGGTCAGGGGTCAGGGGTCAGCGGCGGGACTCCCAGCGCAGCGCGCCGATCAGCACGATGTGGAGCTGGCGGCGGGCGGTGAACTCGACCCGCGCGACGACGTCGGGACGGCCACCGGCGAGGGCGAGCTCCTCGGCGTGGGACAGCATCGCGTTGACGAGCAGGTTGGCGAGGATCAGGAGGTCCTCCCCGGACCAGTTGCCGGCGCCGGGGACCCGGGCGATGTCGGTGGCGAGCTCCCGCTCGATGAGCTCGAGCTGGTGGCGGACGGCCTTGCGGACCGGCGCCGAGCCGGCCAACCGCTCGCGAGCGATGAAGCGGAAGTGGCGCTCGGCGCGCGGGACGTGCGTGACCAGGGCCTTGACCGAGTTGTCGACCACGGCCAGGAACAGCGCCCGGTCGCTGGCCGGCGGCGCGTCGAACGTCCGGGCGGACCGGAGCAGGTCGCGCAGCGAGCTGAACGACTCGTCGACCAGTGCCAGGCCGAGCTCGTCGATCGACTCGAAGTGGCGGTAGAACGCGGTCGGCACGACGCCGACCTCCTTGGCGACCTGGCGGAGGGAGAGGGCGGCCAGCGGCTGTCTCTCGCAGAGCTCGAGGGCCGCGTCGAGGATCGCGCGCCGCGTGCGTTCCTTGCGCTCGACGCGGGTCTCAGTCACCTGCCCATCCTACCGTGGGTGAACATGTGTGCACCCTCACGTCGTGTCGCCCTTGCCTCCGCCCCAGAGAACCGGGCAGGCTTCTCGGTGTACAGACGTACACCGAAACTTTCGAAGGGGTCACCCGATGAGCATTGTCGCCGACGCGACCACCCGGGTCTTGCGCTCCCGCTTCGCAGCCGCGCTGGCCACCCCGCACGGCGTGGACCGCTACCTCGAGCTGGTCAACCCGATGTGGGCGGCCAACGAGGTCCGCGCCCGGATCGTCGACATCACCCGTGAGGTCGACGTCCCCGGTCACCCGCCGGTCGCCACGATCACCCTGCAGCCGACCTCGACCTGGCGCGGCCACCGTGCCGGCCAGCACGTCCAGCTCGGCGTCGAGGTCGACGGCGCCCGCCGTACGACCCGGGTCTTCACGATCTCCAGCCCGGAGTCGAAGGCCGGCGACCGGTTCACCATCACGATGCGGGCCAACCCCGACGGGGTGGTCTCGCGCTATCTGGTCGAAAGGGCCACGATCGGCACGATGGTGCACCTGTCCCAGGCGCAGGGGGAGTTCGTGCTTCCCGACCACGTGCCGGACCACATCGTCTTCGTCTCCGGTGGATCCGGCATCACGCCGGTGATGTCGATGCTGCGCTCCTTGCAGCGTCGGACCCACCGGGGGCGGATCACCTTCCTGCACTACGCGCAGAGTCCCGAGCACCAGATCTTCGCGGCCGAGCTGGAGGAGGTCCGTCGGTCCGGTTACGGCGTCGACGTCCACCTGCTCCACCCGGAGCTCGGAGACCCGGCACTGTCGCCGGCGTACCTCGAGCGCCTGGTGCCCGGCTACCGCGACGTGCCGACGTGGGCCTGCGGCCCGGCTCCGCTGATCAACGCCGTGCAGGCGGCGTACGACGGATCCGAAGCCCTCCGCATCGAGTACTTCAAGCCCCCGGTGGTCAGCAACGGGTCGGCGGAGGGCGACATCGCCTTCACCCGCTCCGGCGCGACCGCCGCCAACTCCGGCGCCACCCTGCTCGAGCAGGCCGAGGCTGCCGGGCTCACTCCGGCCTTCGGCTGCCGGATGGGCATCTGCTTCTCCTGCACAGCCACCAAGAAGGAGGGCACCGTCCGCAACGTGCTGACCGGTGAGACCTCCTCCCTGCCCGATGAAGACATCCGCATCTGCGTCAGCTCGCCCGAGGGCGACTGCGCCGTGGACCTGTGAAAGGACCTGACATGACGATCAGCATCGAGAGGCCTCCGGCCAAGGACCGCACCGACCAGGTGCTCAGCGCGAAGTACACCCTCACTCCCGAGCAGCTCGACGCGTTCGGCGACGAGCTGGACGCCATCCGTCAGCGTGTCGTCGCCGACCTGGGCGAGGCGGACGCCAGCTACATCCGCAAGGTCGTGAAGTACCAGCGCGGCTTCGAGGTCGCCGGCCGCGTGATGTTCTACCTCCCGCCGCTGTGGCCGGCCGCGGTGGCCTCGCTCTCCGTGTCGAAGATCCTCGACAACATGGAGATCGGGCACAACGTGATGCACGGCCAGTACGACTGGATGGGCGACCCGGCCCTCAACTCCCGGATGTTCGACTGGGACACGATGGCCCCGGCCGAGAACTGGAAGTACGGCCACAACTACATGCACCACACCTACACCAACATCGTCGGCAAGGACCGCGACGTCGGCTACGGGATCCTCCGGATGGACGAGGACCAGGAGTGGCGCCCGTACTACCTGGGCAACCCGCTCTACGCGTTCTTGCTGATGACGTTCTTCGAGTGGGGTGTGGCCCTGCACGACCTCGAGGTCGAGGAGGTCGTCGCCGGTCGCCGTACCTGGGCCGAGAACCGGCAGATCGCTGCCCGCATCTGGCGCAAGGTCCGCAAGCAGGTCGCCAAGGACTACATCGTCTTCCCGCTGCTGACCGGACCGTTCTTCTTCTCGACCCTGGCCGGCAACGCCGTCGCCAACCTGGTCCGCAACGTGTGGACCTTCAACATCATCTTCTGCGGCCACTTCCCGGCCGGCGTGGCCACCTTCACGGTCGAGGAGACCGAGAACGAGTCGCGCGGCGGCTGGTACTACCGCCAGCTCCTGGGCTCGGCCAACATCACCGGCAGCAAGCTGATGCACGTGATGAGCGGCAACCTGAGCCACCAGATCGAGCACCACCTGTTCCCGGACATCCCGGCCCGGCGCTACCCGGAGCTGTCGGTCGAGGTGCAGGAGATCTGCCAGCGCTACGGCCTGCAGTACAACACCGGCCCGCTGCACAAGCAGCTCTTCAGCGTCGCGAAGAAGATCTTCCGGCTCTCGCTGCCGAGCCGGGCACCGAAGGACTCGCCCGAGCCGACGACGGTGACCGAGACGCCGTTGGCCGCGTGAGCCGCAACGGTCAGACTGGTCGCATGAACACCGAGGGTCAGGACCACCTGAGCAAGGCTGAGATCTCCAAGGACGCCATGCAGGCAGGCGCCGAGGCGGCGATCGGCACGGTCGGTGAGGTCGCGACGATCGTCACCGGTGCCGTCAAGCAGGTCGCCGGCGCACTGGGCGGGCTGGCGACGGAGCTGTTCGAGATCCGGGACGCCTCGAAGCGGGCTCTCGCTCAGCACGTCGAGGAGCCGGCTGCCGAGCTGGAGGACCCGACGGACCCGGTCTGAGATCAGGACGACAACTTCATATCCGTACGGCGCGCGCGGCCTCGCGTGCGGTGGCAGGGTCCACCGCGGCGAGAGCCGCGTCCGCCATTTCCTCGCAATGCCCCAGGGTCAGCTCGGAGACCCGCGCGCCCACCGAGCGGACGGCGGCCGCCGCCATCGACAGCGACGTGATGCCGAGGCCGACCAGCACGCAGGCGAGCAAGGGGTCGGCCGCGGCCTCGCCGCACACGCCCACCGGCTTGCCTGCCTGGCGGCCCGCCTCGGCAGCGATCGCCACCAGCTGCAGCACGGCCGGCTGCCAGGGATCGGTGAGGTGGGCGAGGTCGGTGGCCATCCGGTCGGCGGCCATCGTGTACTGCGTGAGGTCGTTGGTGCCGATCGAGAGGAAGTCCACCTCCTCCAGGATCTTGTGGGCGAGCAGCGCCGCGCTGGGCACCTCCACCATCACGCCCGGCTTCAGGCCGCGCTCGCGGACGGCCGCCGCGAACCCCCGGGCCTCGGCGACGGTCGCCACCATCGGCGCCATCACCCAGCAGTCCGCCCCGGTGCGCTCGGCGGCGATCGCGATCGCATCGAGCTGGCGGTGCAGCAGGCCGGGGTCGGCGACGGCGAGCCGCAGTCCGCGCACACCCAGCGCAGGGTTCTCCTCGTCCGGGTGCGTCGCGAACGCGATGGGCTTGTCGGAGCCCGCGTCGAGGGTCCGGACGACGACGTGGCGGTCCGCGCCGGCGAAGGGCTCCAGCACGCGGGCGTAGATGTCCGCCTGCTCCTCGACGGTCGGCTCGGTCTCGCGGTCGAGGAAGCACAGCTCGGTGCGGAAGAGACCGATGCCTGTCACCGGCTCGGCGCTCGCCGCAACGGCCGACGCGGCGTCGGCCACGTTGGCCAGGAGCTTGACCTGGCGGCCGTCGGCGGTGCGGCCGGGACCGGACCAGCTGGCCAGCAGGGCTCGTTCGGCCAGGTCCTCCGCCACCATGGCCGCTGCCTTGGCCGGCTCCGGGTCGACCTCGATGGTCCCGAGCTCCCCGTCGACCAGTGCCGTGTGGCCGTCGAGAGCGGCGATCGCGCCGCCGGCGCCCACCACGCACGGGATGCCGAGCTGCCGCGCGATGATCGAGGTGTGGCTGGTCTTCCCGCCGCGCTCGGTCACGATCGCCACGACCAGTGACGGGTCGAGCCCCGCGGTGTCGGCGGGCGCGAGGTCGAGGGCGACGAGCACCGACGGCGTGGTCGGGACCGGCACGCCCGGCTCGGGCTCGCCGACGAGGCGGGCCAGCACGCGGGTGTGGATGTCGCGGAGATCGGTCACCCGCTCCGCCATCAGCCCGCCCATCCCCGCGAACACGCTGACGAACTGCTCGACGGCCGCTTCGAGGGCCGCGAGCAGCGGCTGGCCGGCGTTGAGGTTCTTGCGGACCGCAGCGCGCAGGCCTCGGTCGGACGCGAGGCCGGCGCTGGCTGTCAGCACCTCCGCAGTGGCCCCGGTGGTGGCAGCGGCCTTCGCGCGGAAGCCGTCGGCCACCTGGCCCACCGCGTCGTCGTACGCCGCGAGCGCAGCCGCCGCATCGGCGTGACCGCCGTCGCCGTACGCCGCGACGGCGCCGGTGGAGATGTCCGACGTCGCCACGAGAACGGGGCCGAGCGCGAGCCCAGGGACGACCGGAGTGCCGTGGATCGAGGTGACCATGCTCACAACTTAACCATGCGGACCCCTTGACAAGCAACAGAAACGGGCATAAAACAACATAAACACAGATTCGCCCCGGGAGGTCCCAGGATGTACGCAGAGGAACGGCAGCAGGCCATGGCCCGCGCCGTCGCCGCTCGTGGTCGGATGTCCGTCGCCGAGCTGGCGTCGGAGTACGCCGTGACCACCGAGACCGTGCGTCGGGACCTGTCGGGGCTGGAGGCCCTGGGGCTGGTCCGGCGGGTGCACGGGGGTGCGGTGCCCGCGACTGCGTTGACCGCCCTCGAGTTCGGGCTGTCCGAGCGCGACGCGTCGCGGGTCGCCGAGAAGGAGGCGATCGCCCGGGCGGCGCTCGACCTGCTGCCGCCCGCCGGCGGCTCGCTCGTCATCGACGCCGGCAGCACGACGATCCGGCTCGCCGAGGCGCTGCCGAGGGACCGCCGACTCGTCGTCTACACGCACTCGGTGCCGGTCGCCGCTCGACTGGCCGTGAACCCCGCGATCGAGCTGCACCTGCTGCCCGGATCGGTCCGATCGGCGACCCAGGCCGCGGTCGGGCCCGAGACGGTCGCCGCCCTCGCGCAGGTGCGGGTCGACCTCGCGTTCCTCGGCACCAACGGGATCACGGTCGACCACGGCTTCTCGACGCCCGACTCCACGGAGGCGGCCACCAAGCGCGCGATCGTCGCCGCTGCCCGCCGCGTCGTCGTGCTGGCCGATGCGACCAAGGTCGGGGTCGAGGCTACGGTCAGGTTCGCCGGCGTCGAGGACGTCGACGTGCTGTTGACCGACAGCGAGCTCGAGAGTCGTCAGCGCAAGGAGCTCGTCGCGGGCGGCATCGAGGTCGTGGTCGCATGATCCTCACCGTCACCCCCAACCCCAGCATCGACCGCACGGTCGTCCTGCCGTCGACGCTCGTCCGCGGTGCCGTCCACCGTGCCGACTCCGTCCTCTTCCAGCCCGGCGGCAAGGGCGTCAACATCTCCCGCGCGTGTGTCGCGGCGGGCGTCCCCACGGTCGCCGTGCTCCCGGTCGCCGCCGGCGACGCCTTCGTCACCGAGCTCACGCAGCTGGGTGTCGAGGTCCGTCCCGCGCCGCCGACCGGTCCGATGCGGATCAACCTCACGATCACCGAGCCCGACGGCACCACCACGAAGATCAACACCGCTGGTGCGAGCACCGGCGGCAACGACATGGCGCACCTGGCCGAGATCGTCATCGACGCGGCCGCCGCCGTGCGGCCCCGGTGGGTCGTCCTGGCCGGATCGCTGCCGCCCGGTGCGCCCATCGACTGGTACGCGCAGATGGGAGCGGCGCTGCGTTCCGACAGGCACCGCTACGCGATCGACACCAGCGAGGAGCCCCTCCGGGCGCTGCTCGCCGTCGGCGGCCGGGCAGCCCCGGACCTGATCAAGCCCAACGCGGAGGAGCTTGCCTCGGCCACCGGCGGTGACCCGGCACTGTTCGAGGCCGATCCCGCGGCGGCTGCCGCGGCAGCGGCGAGCCTGGTCGGCAGGTCGGCGGGCACGGTGCTGGCCACTCTGGGGGCGGCCGGTGCGGTGCTCGTCGACGTCGACGGTGCCTGGCACGCGACGCCGCCGCCGACCACCGTCGTCAGCACCGTCGGAGCCGGCGACGCCAGTCTCTGCGGCTACCTGCTCGCCGACCTCCGCGGCGCGTCAGCGCCGGAGCGGCTCGCCACCGCCGTGGCGTACGGCGCCGCCGCGGCTGGTCTCCCGGGCACCACGCCGCCGACCCCCACCGATCTCCGGACCGCCGAGGTCCGGGTCCGTCAGCTCGACATCCTGTCGAGCCCCACCCCCTAAGGAATCCCGTCATGGCAGATCTGATCACGACCGCCCTGGTCCGGCTCGACGCGGACCTCGGGCGCGACAAGGAAAGCGTGATCGCCGCACTCGCCGGCATGGTCACCGACGCGGGCCGCGCCGACGACGTCGCCGTGCTCGAGCGCGACCTGCTCGCGCGCGAGGCGAAGGCCGCGACCGGCATGAAGGACGGTATCGCGATCCCGCACTGCCGGACGGCCGCGGTCTCGGTCCCGACCGTGGCGTTCGCGCGCCTGGCGCCGGCGGTCGACTTCGGCGCCAAGGACGGGCCGGCGGAGCTGGTCTTCCTGATCGCCGCGCCCGAGGGCGGCGGCAACACCCACCTGCAGATCCTCACCAAGCTGGCCCGTGCACTCGTGAAGGCGGACTTCACCGACGCCTTGCGTGCGGCACGGTCGCCGGACGAGGTGGTCGCGATCATCGGCGGGGTCGTCGCCGACGCGCCGGCGATGGCCCCGGTCGCCGCAGCCCCCGCGGCCGCGCCCGCCGCCGAGGTGGCCGCGTCCTCGACCCCGGCCACCCGACGCCGCCTGGTAGCGGTGACCTCGTGCCCGACCGGCATCGCCCACACCTACATGGCGGCCGAGGCCCTCGAAGCTGCCGCCACGAAGGCAGGCGTGGACATCGCCGTCGAGACCCAGGGCTCGGCCGGCTCCAAGCCGCTCCCGCGGGAGACGATCGCCGCCGCCGACGCCGTGATCTTCGCGACCGACGTCGGGGTGCGCGACCGCGGCCGGTTCGCGGGCAAGCCGCTCGTCTCCTCGGGCGTCAAGCGGCCGATCGACGACGGCGACGCGATGATCGCCGAGGCACTCCGCAGCGCCGACGACCCGAACGCGCCCCGCGTCGAGGGTGGCGGGGCCGACGACAGTCGCAGTACGGCGACCGCTGGCGAGTCGTGGGGCGGACGCGTCCGTCGCGTGCTGATGACCGGCGTCTCGTACATGATTCCGTTCGTCGCCGCCGGTGGTCTGCTGATCGCGCTGGGGTTCTTGCTCGGTGGCTACGAGATCACCGGGCCGGCCGATGCGATCCTCGCCGAGAACACGATCTTCAACCTGCCCGACCTCAACGAGGTGGGTCTCGAGCACGCCCTGTTCGACAGCGCCCTCGCGGCGTACCTCGGTGCCCTCCTCTTCAAGCTCGGTGCGCTCGCCTTCGGATTCCTGGTGCCGGCGCTCGCCGGCTACATCGCCTACGCGATCGCCGACCGTCCCGGCATCGCGCCCGGGTTCGTGATGGGCGCGGTCGCCGGGTTCATCGGTGCCGGCTTCCTGGGCGGCATCGTCGGCGGCGTCCTCGCGGGCATGGTGGCCCACTGGGTCGCGTCGTTTCAGGTGCCTAGCTGGGCGCGCGGCCTGATGCCGGTCCTCGTGATCCCGCTGGTCGCGACGCTCGTGTCCGGACTGGTGATGGTGGTGGTCCTCGCCCGCCCTCTCGGCAAGCTGCAAGAGTCGCTCAACGACGGTCTCAGCTCGCTCAGCGGTGGCTCCGCGATCGTGCTCGGCATCATCCTCGGCCTGATGATGGCCTTCGACATGGGCGGTCCGCTCAACAAGGTCGCCTATGCATTCGCCACGACGGGTCTCGGTGCTGCTGCGACCGCGTCCGACGCCCCCGAGCTCAAGATCATGGCCGCCGTCATGCTCGCCGGCATGGTGCCGCCGATCGCGCTCGCGCTCGCCACGGTCGTCCGGCCCCGGCTGTTCACGGTGCCGGAGCGCGAGAACGGCAAGGCGGCCTGGCTGATGGGCGCGTCCTTCATCACCGAGGGCGCGATCCCGTTCGCCGCGGCCGACCCGCTGCGCGTCATCCCGTCGATCATGCTCGGCAGCGCCGTCACGGGCGGTCTGTCCCAGGCGTTCGACGTCGGCCTCCGGGCGCCGCACGGCGGAGTGTTCGTCCTGTTCGCCGTCGACGGCGTCCTCGGCTTCGTCATCGCCCTCGTTGCCGGCGTACTGGTCGCCGCGGCCAGCGTGATCGCCCTGAAGTCCTTCAGCGGCGCCCGGGTCGTCGACCCCGAGCCCGTCACCGTCTGAGTTCTCCGACCCACCGAGAGGAAGCACCATGCCCACCAAGTCCGTCGTCGTCGGCTCAGCCGTCGGCCTCCACGCCCGCCCCGCCGCGATCATCTCCGAGGCGGCGATGGAGCTCGACTCGGAGGTGCTCATCGGCATCCCGGGCGACGAGCCCGTCGACGCCAGCTCGGCGCTGCTCATCATGACCCTCGGCGCCGCCAACGGCGACACCGTCGAGGTGTCGGGGGACAGCGAGGCCGACGTCGAGGCGATCGCCGCGCTCGTCGTCCAGGACCTCGACGCCGAGGACGTCCCCGACCCCGCCTGACTCCGCCTCACTTCGTGCCTCTCCGTCCGCTTCCTTGTCCTCGCGGGCGGAGAGGTATGACGGACCGAAGCCCGCCACGCTTGTTGACGCGCCGGGCCGCTCGTTGAGGTGCGAGGTGCGCCAGCACCGAGCCTCGAACCAAGGCCACGACCCACGTTCAGTCCACAGGCCGTCGATGGGGTGTCGCCTTTCCACAGGCATGGTCCGAGCGTTTCGAAGTGTCGGTAGTCCTCTGTTGAATAGGGCTATGGATCTCGGGACCGCCCCTCTCTTCGACCTCTCCGCCCCGGTGGCGGACGAGGCCGTTCGGGCTGTCGAGTCCTCGACCGCCGCGCCTGTCGAGGCGCCGCGCTCGCACGTCCTCCTCGCTGAGATCCGGACCCACCGCGCGGTGATCGCCGAAC